>ERZ1643246.4364-NODE-4364-length-11261-cov-3.214082_pt1 | contig 11261 bp, 10 predicted proteins | sample MGYA00579265_ERZ1643246 | MGnify/ENA primary metagenome ERZ1643246 (study PRJEB29033, sample SAMEA4952261) | chicken gut metagenome | biome: Broiler Chicken; feature: Gastrointestinal Tract; material: Caecum | place: Ireland | collected 2018 | study: Broiler...
CCGCCCTCGTCTTCCCTTTGGCTATCCCCCAGCAGGGCTTGGGCGATCTGCTCTTCTTTGTGCCGGTCTCGTGCGAACCGGTAGACCGCCGGCTGGGTGCCCAGATCCCGGAACAGGTCTTCGTCGAAATCCCCGACTTCCTGGCGCAGCAGCGACAGCGCCTCGTTCATGGCCTGGCGCTGCTGGCCTTTGACCCGGCTGACCTGCCAGGCCAAATTGCAGACCATGAACAAGTTGGTGCAGAGCAGCACCAGCAGCAAAATGGTCTTAGCCTTTTTCCAATCCATCGGCGCCCGCTCCTTCCGGGGTGGAGTAACTCATATAGGGGATCAACCGCCCTTCCTGCAACCGGTACCGGGGCAGCAAACGGGCGTTTTCCCGCCCCATCAGGGCTGCCGCCGCCTGTTCATAGGGCAAAAGCTCCATTTCCTCCCCCTGGCTCACGTTCATCACCTGCATCTCCAAAGAGACGATGACGCCGTCTTCCGCCTGGGCCACAATGGACCCCGCCCCGCTGGCGGACAGCGGCACGCCCTGGACCTGGCAGCCGAAGACGATGGTGTAATCCCCTTCCTCATTCAGCGGGGTGATGCTGCGCAGCGAGACCGTCATGCTGCTGTCGCACTGGGCCAGCACATCTTCCGCCGCGTTCCGGGCCAGGTCGATCAGGGCCACCGCCTGGGTCCGCAGGCCTTCGCCTGGGTCCGCCGCCAGCCCTTCCCCGCCGGTGGCGCTGAACTGGATCCGCCCGTCGGTCCCCAGCCGCAGCACAAAATTGCCCTGTACATAAACCATGGAGCCGTCGCTTTCCGCATAGTGGTTTTCCATATAGGGGTTCATGGAAAAAGCCTCCAGCAGCCCCCGTGGGGTCTCCTGGCCGGTCAGCAGGGATGGCACCGTCACCTCAAAACTGGGCAGGGAGATGCTTCCCGGCAAAATAACTTCATCGGGGGCCAGCCCGCCGTAGACCGGCTGGGGATCCCCGCCTTCTCCCACAAAGACCGCGCCGTCCGCCGCGAAAAAAGCGCCATCCGGCGGGGCAGAAGCCAGCAATTTGCGGAGCCCATCGGCGCCGGCCATGGTGCTGCACCGGTAATAAGCCCCGTCTGCCCCCTGAAAGGCCAGGACCACTTCTTGCCCCTGGGCCGCCAGCACCACGCTGGAACAGGACTGGTCAAAGCCTTCGCTCTCCGGCGCACCGGCCCAGATGCGCAGGGCATATAGGGGCATTTGCCCGTCAAAATCCAGCCGGAAGCCTGGCCCGGCCATAGAGAGTTCCCAGTAGGCCTGCTCCTCCATCGCCTCCGGCGGCTGAGCCGCACCCAGCGCCTCGTAAAAGACCGGCATCAGCTCTTGGAACAGCGGTTCCACTTCTTCTTGCTGAAACGCCACGGCAATGCCCTCTTGCTGCACCGCCACGATGCGCACCGGGTAGGCGGCAGGCGTCACGCTGGTCTCCACCGTCTGGGTCGGGGCCGCCTCTCCCCGCAGCCAGCGGGAGACCGGGGCCAGCGGGTCCTTGCTGCCCAGATCCACATTGACCGACACCGAAAGCCAAAACAGCACCACCAGCAAGACGGCGTTGGCCCCCAGGGCTATGTTTTTGAAGAGCTCTTTCATTGCGCCGCCTCCTGGCCGCTGTCAGCCGCCGGGATGCGGATGGTCACAGTGGTGCCCACATCCAGCTGGCTCTCCACTTGGATGGTGCCGTTGTGCTGTTCCACGATCTCCTTGGCAATGGCCAGGCCCAGGCCAGTACCGCCTTTTTCCCGGGAGCGGGCCTTATCCACCCGGTAAAACCGCTCGAAGAGCCGCGGGATGTCCTCTTGGGGGATGCCCATGCCCGTATCCGACACTGTGATGACCACATGGGGCGCCTGGTACTCGACGCCGATGTGGACACTGCCCCCCGGTTTGTTGTATTTCACCGCGTTGGCCACGATGTTGGTGATCACCTGTTCCATCCGGGCCCTGTCTGCCAAAAGGTTTGGCAGATTGTCGCCGAAGGTGGTGGTCAGGGTGATGTTTTGGTTTTTGGCTTCGATCATCATGGCGCTGGCGATGTTGCTGACGATCATCTGCACCGGCAGTTCGGTCATTTCCATCTCCATGCGGCCATAATCCAGCTGGCTCAAAGTCAGCAGGTCTTTGACGATGTGGGTCATCCGGTCCGATTCGTTGTAGATGACCCCCAGGAATTTCTGTCGGGTCTCGGCGTCGATGTCGTCGCCGGCGTCCAGCAAGGTCTCCGTATACCCTTTCACGTTGGTCAAGGGCGTGCGCAGCTCGTGGGACACGTTGGCCACAAATTCCCGCCGGGAGGAATCCAGCTTCGTCTGCTTGGGTATAGGTCATCTGGGGGTCAAGGGTCAGCCCCAGCATCCGCTGGGCCGCCGGGTTCATGTGGAGGATGTGGCCGTTTTTGTCAAAGGCCACCATGCCGTCTGCCATGTGCAAAAACAGGGTGTTCAGCTTGTTGCGCTCCCCGTTGACTTCAGACAGCGTGGTCTCCAGCACCTGGGCCATCTCGCCAAACGTACGGGTCAATGTGCCGATCTCATCGGAAGAATCGGTCTGTGGCCTTTGGGAAAAATCCCCTTTGGCGATGCGGGTGGCCATTTTTGTCAGGTTCTGGACCGGTACGGTGATGGTGCGCGCCAAAATGAAGCTGAACATGATGGCCACAGCCAGGCCAAACATCAGGGAACGCAGCAGGATGGTGAAGATATTCCAGGTCAGGTCGTTGAGCTCTGTTTTATTGTCCACCACGGCAAAGACATAGCGTCCCCCGTCCAGCGGCATGGCCACGTCAAAATAAGGGGAAAGGGCGTTGATCTGCTGGCCCACTTCGCCCCCCATGGCGGTGATCATGTTGGGGGTCAGGTCGGTAAAAGGCTCCTGTGCCCCGCCGGCGTCCTCCCGCTCTTCCGAAGACCCCACGAATTGGCCGGTCTCGCCATCCACGATATAAAAGTTCCGGCTGTTGCTCAGGCCCAGGGCCCTGGTGTAGCTCTTGAGCATTTCTTCCATGCTCTCCACCGGTTGGTCGCCCTCGGCCCGCTGCTCCAGCTCTTCGCTGTGGTGCTGAAAGAAGTTTGCCACTTGGTTTTGGAATTCCGCAATGTTATAGGCTGTCACGGAATTGATGAGGAAGGTACCCACCACCGCCATCACGGCGATGACCAGCAGCATCAATATCAGCACCAGCTTCATTTGTAGGCTTTTCAGCATAAATCAGCCGCCTATTCTTTGGTGAAATAATACCCGGCCCCCCGCTTCGTCACCAGATAGCGGGGCGCGGCGGGGTCGTCTTCCAGCTTTTCCCGCAGGCGGCGGATGGCCACATCCACCGTGCGCAGGTCGCCGTAATACTCAAACCCCCATACTTTTTCCATCAGTTCTTCCCGGGTGATGACCCGCCCGGGGGAGGCGATGAAATAGCACAGCATGTCGTATTCCCGCTGGGAAAGCTCCAGCGGCTTGCCGTTTTTGGTCACGGTGCGCAATTCGCTGTCCACTGCAAAGGGGCCGCACCGGCCGGCTTCCTGCTGGGCTGCCGTGTGGTCGGCCCGGTCCACCATATGGCGGCGGATGTTGGCCTTGATCCGGGCGGAAAGCTCTTTGACGGAAAAGGGTTTTGTGATGTAATCGTCTGCCCCGCTCTCCAGCCCAAAGACCTTGTCCCGCTCTTCTTCCCGCGCTGTCACCATGATCACCGGCACATTGCTCTTTTCCCGCAGGCGGCGCAACAGTTCAAACCCGTCCATCAAAGGCAGCATCACATCCAGCAGCACCAGGTCCACATCGGGCTGCAATGCCAGCCGCAGGCCCTCCTGGCCGTCGTAGGCCTCTTCGGTCTGGTATCCCTCTCGCTTGAGGTTGAAGGCAATGATATCGACAATGGCCTTTTCATCCTCTATAATCAACACTTTTGCCATAGGCTCCAGCCTCCCTTGTCTCCTTTGGTCCTGCTATGGGGCCAGATACCCCCGGTCCCGGGCCAGCTGCCAGGCGCAGACCGTTTTGGCATCCTGGATGCGCCCGCAGGCCACCATTCGTTCCAGCTGTTCCACCGGCAGGCGCAGCACATCCAGGAACTCCCCTTCGTCGGTCTGTTGGCCCACGAACTGCAGCTGGTCTCCATAGTATAAATACATGGATTCTGCCAGCACATCCGCCGCCGAACAGAATTTTCCCAGCAGCACCAAGCGGCCTGCCTCCATGCCGGTCTCTTCTCGCAGTTCCCGGCGGGCCGCTTGTTCCGGCGCTTCGCCTGGGTCCAGCTTGCCCGCCGGCAGTTCCAAGCATTCCCGCCCCAGGGCGTAGCGGAACTGCCGCACCAGGAATACCTGCCCTTCCCAGGCCGCCAGCACGGCTACCGCGCCCCGGTGGACACACACTTCTTCCCCGCCGGGCAGCCGCTGCACATCCACCAGCATGCCTTGAAATACCGTCTCCCGTTCCACGGCTACACCTCCTGCCATCCGGCAGCCCGGGCCAGCCCCAGGGCCGCCATGGTCCGCAGGTCGCCGATGGCGCCGGAAACCATCGCTTGCCGCAGCTGGGGCAATGCCACCCAGCCCTCGCCCGGCGCCGTCTGTGCCCGCAAGGCGAACACGTGGATCGCCTGCTGCAAGATCGCAGGCGAAGGGCGCAAACAGCCCACTGCCTTGATTTCTCCTTGGGGCAGGCCCAGCGTCTGGGCCAGGCGGCAAGCCGCTTGCCAAGGGCTCTCGCCGGCCTCTACAGTCTGCTGGGGCAGTTCCCAGCTCTCGCTGTCCAGGGCCGGCCGCTGGAAACGGCACAGCAGGCCCCCCTGGGGCGACAGGGCCACCAGCATCACCCGGTCGGGCAGCTGGATCACTTCCCGGCCGCTGCGGCGGCCGTCTTCCAGCTCCACCACATCGTGGCGCAGGGAAAACCGGGGCCCTTGGTACACCGTTTCCCCTTGGACAAAAGTCTCCCTATGGGCCATCATTCCACCCCTTGGATCTGGCGGCGCACCAGGTCCAGCGCAGTGGAAGAGGCCATCCGCCGCACCCGGTCCCGCTTGGCGCCTGTGCGCAAAAAGCGGATGGCTCTGGTGCCCTGGGCCGTGCTCAGGCCGATGTAGACCAGGCCCACCGGCTTTTCCTCTGTGCCGCCGTCGGGCCCCGCCACCCCGGTGGTGGAAAGGCCGATGTCGGCCCCGGTGCACCGGCGCACGCCTTCGGCCATCTCGCAGGCCGTCTGTTCACTCACTGCGCCATACTGGCTCAAGGTCTGCTGCTTCACACCCAGCAGCTGCATTTTCACATCATTGCTGTAGGAGATGACGCCCCCCACATAGCAGGCAGAGGAACCCGGGATATCGGTGATGCGCTTGCCGATCAGGCCGCCGGTGCAGCTCTCTGCCGTGGCCAGGGTCAAGCCCCGCTGTTTCAGCTCTTCCACCACCACCTGCTCCAGGGAATCCACATCCACGCCATAGACCACGTCGCCCAAAATGCCCCGCAGCTCTTCCACGGCGGGCTCGGTCATTTGGCGGGCTTGCTGGGCAGTGGGCGCCATGGCCGTCACCCGCACCAAGCACTCCCCGTCTTTGGCATAGGGGGCGGCAGTGGGGTTGGTCCATGTGTTCATCTGGTGGCTCAGTTTGTCCTCCATGGCAGATTCGCCCATGCCGAACACCCGGATATAGCGGGAGCAGATGGCGCCGCCGCTGAGCCGGGACAGGTAGGGCATGGCCCGGTATCGGAACATATTGCTGCATTCGCTGGGCGGGCCGGGCAGCATGACCACCGTGTGGCCTTCCGCCTCAAAGGCGCAGCCCGGCGCCGTGCCCCAATCGTTGTCCAGCACGGTGCAGCCTTCGGGCAGCCAGGCTTGTTTTTCGTTGTTCTTCGTCATGGGGCGGTCTTTGAAATGGGCTTTGATCCGCTCCAGCGAAGGCTCGTGGAGCGCCAGCTTTTTGCCGAAAGCCGCCGCAATGGTCTCCTTGGTCAAGTCATCCGCCGTGGGGCCCAAGCCCCCGGTGGTGATGATGATCTCCGCCCGCGCCTTGGCAATGTCCAGCACGGCCTGGAGCCGCTGGGGGTTGTCACCGCACACCGTTTGGAAGTACACGTTGATCCCCAGCTCCGCCAGCCCTTGGGCGATCATGGGGGCGTCGGTGTTCACCGTCTCGCCCAGCAGCAGTTCCGTCCCCACAGATATGATCTCACATTTCATGGATAAAAGCCCCCTTTTCTGTATCGGCCGTCAAAGGGCCTGTCCGCCCGGCTGGCACAGGATGGTCTCCACCCCGGCCACCGCCTGTTCCACCAGCGCCGCCACATCCAGCTTGGCCTCTTCTTCCAGCACTTTGTCCAGCTTGGGCTTCGTCTGGGGATGCCGCGGCGTGAACACGGTGCAGCAATCTTCATAGGGCAGGATCGAGGTCTCAAACGTGCCGATGCGGCGGGCAATGGCCACGATCTCCTCTTTGTCCATGCCGATGGCCGGCCGCAGTACGGGCAGCTGGCACACCGCGTTGGTCACGCCGATGGCCTCCATGGTCTGGCTGGCCACCTGGCCCAGGCTCTCGCCGGTGATCAGCGCGCCGCAGCCCCGCTGCCGGGCCACCTGTTCTGCAATGCGCATCATGAACCGGCGCATGAGCACGGTGAACAGGTCTTCCTGGCAGTTGCGGCGGATCTGGTCCTGCACTTTGGTAAAGGGCACCACATGGACCCGGACGGGCCCGCAGTATTCCGCCAGCAGCTCCGCCAGGTGCAGCGTCTTCTGTTTGGCTTCTTGAGATGTATAGGGGTAGCTGAAAAAGTGGACGGCTTCCAGCTCCAGGCCCCGCTTGGCCATCATGTGGCCGGCCACCGGGCTGTCAATGCCCCCGGAGAGCAGCAGCATGGCCCGGCCGTTGGTGCCAGTGGGCATACCGCCGGCGCCATGGACCCGGTCCGCATACACATAGGCGCTCTTGTCCCGCACCTCGATGTGCACTTCCGTCTGGGCCCCGTCCATCTGCACTTTCAAATGGGGATAGGCGGCCAGCAGCGCGCCGCCCACCTCCCGGGCGATCTCCGGCGATTTCAGCGGGAACCGCTTGTCCGAACGCTTGGCCTGACAGCGGAAAGTGGCCGTGTGGGCCATGGTGTCTTTCAAATATTCCACCGCCGCCTGCTGGATCTTCGCCATATCTTTTTCGCAGCTGCACGCCCGGCAGATGGCCACCACGCCGAAGATCTTGCGGCACACCTCCAGCGCCTGGTCCACCGGCGCGCCGTTCAGCGGCTCCACATACAGCGTGGACTGGATGGCATAGACATTGTATTCCCCCAAGGGCGCCAGCCGGCGGCGGACAATGGCCAGCAGCCGGTCTTCAAACCGGGCCCGGTTCAGCCCCTTGAGCACCAATTCGCCACATTTGAGCAGCAATACTTCGTTGTTCATTTTCTTTTGCAGCGGAGGTCAATCAAACAGGGCCAGCGCCTGGCGCAGCCCGCCGAGCAATGCCTCCACATCCTCCTCTGTATTCTCTGGGCAAAAACTGACCCGCAGCGCCCCATCGATGGCCTGTGCCGGCACTTTCATGCTCTCCAGCACATAGCTGCGCTTGCCCCGGGTACAAGCCGAACCGCCGGACACATAGACCCCCTGATCGGAGAGCACCCGCACCAGCACTTCGCTGCGGCCCAAAGCCGGCGAAAGGTTGACGATGTGGGGCGCGCTGTGGCGGGGAGAGTTGACCCGCACCGGGCAGGGCAGCTCGTCCAGCCGGCGGAGCAGCAGCTCCTTGAGGGCCGCCATGTGCTCTGCCTCCTGCTCCCGCCGCCCGGAGCGGATCTGGCTGGCCACGCCAAAGGAGACGATCTGGGGCATGCCCTCTGTGCCGGAGCGCAGATTGCCTTCCTGGCCGCCGCCGTAGATCAGGGGCTTCAGGTGCTTGGGCTCTGCGCAATACAGAGCCCCCACCCCTTTGCAGGCGCCGATCTTGTGGCCGCTCACCGATAAAAAGTCCACATTTGCCAAGGCCAGGGGCAATTTGCAAAAAGCCTGTATCCCATCCACATGCACCAGGCAGTGGGGAGCATACCGGCGGGCTTCTGCCGCCGCCTGCTCCACCGGCAAAATGGCGCCGGTCTCGCTGTTCACCGCCATCAGGGTCAGCAGCACCGTATCCGGCCGCAGCGCCCCCAAAATGGCCTCCAGCGCCACGGTCCCATCGGGTTCCGGCGCCACCAGCGTCACTTCATATCCCTCCTGCTCCAGCTGGCGCAGGGTGTTCAGCGTGGCTTTGTGTTCGATCTGTGTGCTGACGATATGGCGGCCAAAGCGCCGGCCACGGCGGACGGCGCTTTGCAAAGCGGTATTGATGCTTTCGGAACCACCGGAGGTGAAGATCACCCGGTCCGGCGGGCACCCCAAAGCCGCCGCCACCTGGCCCCGGGCCTGCTGCAGGGCGGCCCGGGCCCGCTGGCCCAAAGCATATTGGGCCGAAGGGTTGCCAAACTCCTCCGTCATGCAGGCCAGGGCGGCCTGGGCCGCTTCGGGCAGCACTTTTGTGGTGGCGGCATTATCCAGGTAATGGATCTCCATGCTATTTCTTCCCCTTGCCTTTGCCAAAGCTGTCTTTCAGGGTGACGGCCCGGTTGAACACCAGGTGGTCCGGCCGGCTGTCCACGCTGTCGGCGCAGAAATAACCCAGGCGCATGAACTGGAACCGGTCTTGGGGCTGGGTGGCGGCCAAGCTGGCTTCCAGCTTGCAGCCGGTGAGCACTTCCAGGGATTCCGGGTTCATGCACTGCAAAAAGTCCTTGTCCGCCGCGTCGGGGGCCGGGTCGGTGAACAGGTTGGCGTACAGGCGCACTTCGCCTTCCACCGCCGTGTTTTCGTCCACCCAATGGATGGTGCCCCGCACCTTGCGGCCGTCGAGGGCGTTGCCGCCCCGGCTGTCCAGATCGCATTCGGCATAGACTTCCACCACATTGCCCTGCTCGTCTTTTTTGCAGCCGGTGCACTTGACGATGTAGGCCCCTTTGAGCCGTACTTCATTGCCCGGGTACAGCCGGTTGTATTTGGGGATCGGCTCTTCCATAAAGTCGTCCGCTTCGATCCACAAGTTGCTGGAGAAAGTCACTTCCCGGCTGCCGTCTTCCGGCCGCTCCGGGTTGTTCTCCACGGTGAATACCTCGCTCTGGCCGGCGGGGTAGTTGGTCAGCACCAGCTTGACAGGGTGCAGCACTGCCATCACCCGGCGGGCCGTGGTGTTCAGGTCTTCCCGCAGGCAGTGCTCCAAAAAGCCGTATTCCACCGTGCTGTTCACCTTGGCCACGCCGATGCGGTCGCAGAAATTGCGGATGGAAGCCGGCGTATAGCCCCGGCGGCGCAGGCCGCACAGGGTGGGCATGCGGGGGTCATCCCACCCGCTCACCAGGTGTTCTTCCACCAGCTTGCGCAGCTTGCGCTTGCTGAGCACCGTGTGGTCGATGCCCAGACGGGCAAATTCGATCTGCCGGGGTCTGCTGGGCACCGATACGTTGTTGATGACCCAATCGTACAAAGGCCGATGGGCCTCAAACTCCAGGGAGCACAGGGAGTGGGTCACGCCCTCCAGCGCATCCTGGATGGGGTGGGCGAAGTCGTACATGGGGTAGATGCACCACTTGTCGCCGGTGCGGTGGTGGTGGGCGAACTTGATGCGGTACAGCGCCGGGTCACGCAGGTTGAAGTTGCCCGAGGCCAGGTCGATCTTGGCCCGCAGCGTCATGCTGCCCTCGGGGAATTCCCCGTTCTTCATCCGCTCAAACAGATCCAGGCTCTCCTCGATGGGCCGGTCCCGGTAAGGGCTGGTGGCCGGCGTCTTCAGATCGCCCCGGTTGGCCTTGACCTCTTCGGGCGACAATTCGCACACATAGGCCAGACCTTTTTTGATCAGCTCCACCGCATATTCATAGGTCTGGTCAAAATAGTCGGAGCCATAGCAGAACCGGTCCCAATCAAAGCCCAGCCAGTGGATGTCCTCTTTGATGGCGTCTACAAATTCGGTATCTTCTTTGGCGGGGTTGGTGTCGTCCATGCGCAGGTTGCACTTGCCGCCGAATTTTTCCGCCGTGCCAAAATCGATGCACAGGGCTTTGCAGTGGCCGATGTGCAGGTAGCCGTTGGGCTCGGGCGGGAACCGGGTCTGCACATGGTCCACCTTGCCCTCTTTCAGGTCCTCTGTGATAAAGTCGTGAATAAAATTGCTGGAAATGATCTCTTCCATTGTGTCCATCCTTTCCGAAGGGTTCCAAAGCCTCTTCGTTCCAGTATTGATCCAGCCCCTCCGCCCTTGGGCGGGTGGCGGCATTGCTCAGTCTTGCAGCGCTTTTTTCATTTGCTCCATCCGCTCCAGGCAGCGCTCTTTGCCCAGCAGCTGCATAATGGCGCACAGATCCGGTGAATTCTTCCGCCCGGTGATGGCCACCCGGATCACGGTGCTCACATCGCCCACATGGCCTTTGAAGGCGCCGGGGTCCGCTTTGTAGGCCTTCACATCCGGCGAAAAGCCCAGGGGCTCGCAGATGGATTTGACCCGGGCGAACCAGGCGTCTTTGTCCTCGGTCTCGTCATAGACTTGGGCATACCGCTCCAGGATGGCCGCCATGTCCTCCCGGCTCACATTGTCCGGCATCTCATAGCCGGGCTGCCGCAGCTCGTCGTAAAAATAGCTGACGAAATCGTGGACATCCGTCCATTTGCGGATGTCTTTGCGGGGCTTTTTGCCGCCCCGGTCAATGGAGAAAATGGCGGTGGCATAGTCCGGGTCCCGCGCTATGGCCTGCTCCAGGGCATCGTCCCGCCCCTTGGCCCATTCCAGCACGTCGGCGGTGATCTTTTCCGCCGGGAACTGGGCGATGACACCGGCGGAAACGTCTGCCAGCTTGACCAGGTCAAACAGGGCCCCCGATTGGCTCATCTTGTTCAGCTGCAGTTTGTATTCGTGGAAATCCGCCGTCTTGTTCTGGCGGCGCCAATCTTCAAAGGGGGAATTGGCCAGGTTCAGCAGATACTCCAGCACGGCCTCCTTTGGGTAACCCTCGTCCACAAAATAGGAAACGGCGGCCTCCGGGTCTTTCCGCTTGCTCAGTTTGCGCTTGGCGCCGCCGTCCTCCTTCATCACCGGGGAGACGTGGGCATATTTGGGCGGCTTGAGCCCCAGCACATAGAACAGCTGCAAATGCACCGGCACCGAGGAGACCCATTCGTCGCTGCGGATCACATGGGTGGTGCCCATCAGGGTG
>ERZ1643246.4367-NODE-4367-length-11255-cov-6.274554_pt1 | contig 11255 bp, 7 predicted proteins | sample MGYA00579265_ERZ1643246 | MGnify/ENA primary metagenome ERZ1643246 (study PRJEB29033, sample SAMEA4952261) | chicken gut metagenome | biome: Broiler Chicken; feature: Gastrointestinal Tract; material: Caecum | place: Ireland | collected 2018 | study: Broiler...
CGCCGCCACCGCTCCGGCTCTCTGCCGGCTCAGATGAAGGGGCGCAAAGGAAAACGGAACCCTGGTCAGCCGCTCCAGCTGCCCGCGGTATACGGCCACGCCGTCTCCCAGGTAAATCACTTCCCGGCCCAGACTGTTGATCTGTTCCACAATCTCTTCCACTCCCACAGCCATCTGCGGCGCCACTGTCTCCATTTTGTGATCTCTGAACTCGTACAGACCGGTATACACCTGATTTCTCCTGGCGTCCATCAGCGGACAGATCAGCCCCGGCACATCATACAGATTGAACGCCAGAGCGTCCACCGTGGGGACTGCCACCAGCGGTTTGTTCAGGGCCAGCCCCAGCCCCTTTGCCGTAGCCGATCCGATACGCAGTCCCGTAAAGGATCCCGGGCCCGCCGCCACCGCGATGGCGTCAATGGTTTCCAGATCCAGCTCCATCATGCCGGCAATGGCGTCCAGCATAGGAAGCAGAGTCTGCGAATGTGTCTTCTTATAATTTACGGTATACTCCGCCAGCAGGATGTCATCCTCGACAATAGCCGCCGATGCCACCAGCCCGGAGCTGTCCAATCCCAGCAATTTCATGGTTTCCTCTCTTTCTGGCCGTATGGCCATAAAGGTATCCCCGCAGGGGGGTTCCTCTCTTTCCGGCCGTATGGCCTTAAAAGTATCCCCGCAGGGGATTTCCTACTCCAGCCCCTCAATCGTAATTTTCCGGTAGTCAAACCCTTTCTCCAGGTCCTTTTCGATCGCCACCGATATTACATGGTCCGGCAGCAGCTCCCGGATCCGGTCTGCCCACTCAATCATGCAGACGCCGTCGCCGAAAAAGTAATCATCGTAACCGATCTCTTCCATCTCCTCAATATCACCAATCCGGTAAACATCAAAATGATAGAAGGGAAGCCGGCCTTCCTGATATTCCTGGACAATGGTAAAGGTGGGACTGGATACCGCCTCGGTAATGCCCAACCCTTTTGCCATTCCCTGGGTAAATACGGTTTTCCCCACCCCCAGGTCCCCTCTCAGAGTATAGATCTGTCCCGCCCGGGCCTGCCGTCCCAGACGTTCCCCTAACTGAAAGGTTTCCCCGGGGCTGTATGTCTCTATAATCATTTTTTTCCCGCCTTTTCTGCAATTTTGCTGCTTCAGTTTGGCCTTCCGGCTTCACCGTCACAATTTACGGAATGTCTGCCGATCAAATCTGTCTCATTTCCCGATGACTGTCTTCCCCGGCAGACAGCAACTCTGCTCATTATAGCACAGGGGGGCCCTTGCGGCAAGCTTCCCCTTGCGCCTTTCCCTCCCGCATATTATAATACCTTCATATCATAAAAAAGGAGAGATGACAACATGGCAAATCCTATTGTTACCATCACCATGGAAAATGGCGATGTGATGAAAGCCGAATTATATCCGGAGATTGCTCCGAATACTGTCAACAATTTTATCCATCTGGTTCAGGAAGGCTTTTATGACGGCCTGATCTTCCACCGGGTGATTCCCGGCTTCATGATCCAGGGCGGCTGTCCCAACGGCAATGGCATGGGAGGCCCCGGTTATTCCATCAAGGGCGAATTTTCCCAGAACGGTTTCGCCAATGATCTGAAGCACACGCCGGGCGTTCTATCCATGGCCCGCGCCATGCATCCGGATTCCGCCGGAAGCCAGTTCTTTATCATGCATAAGGCTTCTCCCCATCTGGACGGCGCCTATGCGGCCTTCGGAAAGGTGACGGAGGGACTGGATATCGTGGACAAAATCGCATCCACTCCCACCGACTTCCGGGATATGCCTCTGGAACCCCAGAGAATCCGCACCATTACAGTGGAAACTTTCGGCACGGAGTATCCCAAACCGGAAACCTGCTGATCTTTTCTGACAGGAAAGTCAGAAGGCATAGCTGTTATAATTCTTCAGGGACATCCTGGCCCGCCCGGGTCCGGATGTCCCTCTTATGAAGCGACGCCGAAAAGCCGGACGTTCAGCCCTTTTCCGGTGTCAGTTCCTCTCCCATCAGAATCTTATCCCCCAGCTTCGCATAGTAAAAACTCTCTCCTCTAACAAGCCGCGCCCGACCGTTGGTAGCTTCCACCAGTTCCTTCTCTGTCTGTTCCAGCGCTGATACGGGAACCAGAATCCGAACTTTCACCTGATCCGTGTACTCGCTGTCAAGGGTGGCAAGTCCCTTCTGTCCGATCAGATACAGAATCTTTCCGATTCCATTATAATCGGTCTGAATCTCCAGAACTGTCCCGTACTGTCTTTCAATCACCTGGCTCTGGGCAATTCCTTCCTGCACTGCCCGGGAGTAAGCCCGCACCAGTCCGCCGGTCCCCAGCAGCGTGCCGCCGAAATACCGGGTCACCACCACGGTCACATTATACAGGTCCTCCCCCAAAAGCACATCCAGCAAGGGATGACCGGCAGTCCCCTGGGGCTCCCCGTCATCGCTGGCCCGCATCAGTTCTTTCCGTTCACCGATCACATAAGCATAGCAGTTGTGGGTGGCATTCCAGTATTTTTTTCTGACCGATTCGATAAATGCCAGCGCCTCTTCCTCCGTCTCTGTCAGCCGGACGGTGGCAATAAAACGGGATTTTTTTTCCACAATCTCTCCTGATCCGCCTCTGTAGATTGTTTTAAACCGTTCCAGCATATGTATGTCCTCTCTTTTCTTTCGGTCCGTTCTTCGCCGGACCCTGCCTTTTTCACTGATCTGTCTCATTATAAAATCCTTCTCTGTCATTGCGCAATAGGAAAATAGGAACTTTTTATTTGGGGCTTTTAATAAAAAATGGAATTTGATATAATAATCCATTATAAAGGAGGTATTACCATGAATTATGGGAAAAAATCGACGCAGAAAAAGCGTAAAAAGCTTGCGTCCACTTCTTCCAGAATGGAAAAGCGGGCAGGCGTCAGTGTTCTGCGGATTCTTTTTCTTACTTTCGCGGCTCTGTGCGTGATTGTCTGCTGTATGGGTGTCGGCGCTTTCCGGGCGATTATCGACAATTCTCCGGATATCTCGGATGTAAATATTATGCCCAGCGGCAATGCCACCTTCGTGTATGACGCGGATGGCAATCAGCTGCAGAAGTTATCCGCCCCGTCGGCAAACCGGGTATCGGTCTCTATCGACCAGATTCCGCTGGATATGCAGCATGCCATCGTGGCCATTGAAGACGAACGTTTTTATGAGCATCACGGCATCGATATCAAGGGAATCGTCCGGGCATTCTTCAACGGCGTGGCGCGGGGCTTCCATTTCAACGAAGGAGCCAGTACGCTGACCCAGCAGCTGTTAAAAAATAACGTATTCACCAACTGGACCAACGAAGGAACGCTGGAACGGTTTACCCGAAAGTTCCAGGAGCAGTATCTGGCGCTGCAGCTGGAAGCTTCCCTGGATGCGGCCGGAGAAGATACCAAGAGTGTGATCCTGGAAAACTATCTGAATACCATCAATCTTTCCGCCGGTACCTATGGCGTGCAGGCTGCGTCCCAGCGGTATTTCGGCAAAGACTGCAGTGATCTGACCCTTTCGGAATGTGCCGTTCTTGCGGCCATCCCGCAGAATCCTTACCTGTACAATCCCATCCGTCATCCGGATGAAAACGCCAAAAGACGTACCAAGGTGCTGGATAATATGCTGGAGCAGGGATATATCACACAGGAAGCGCACGATGAAGCGCTGGCAGATAATGTTTATGACCGGATTCAGGAGACGGACTCCCAGCAGGAAACTTCACCGTATTCCTATTTTATCGATGAAATGACCTCGCAGATCACCACGGATCTGCAGGAAAAACTGGGATATACCGAAGTGCAGGCGCAGAATGCGCTGTACAGCGGAGGTCTCCGGATCTACACCACGCAGGATCCTGACATCCAGTCCATTCTGGACGAAGAATACCAGAATGAGGAAAATTTCCCTGCCAATACCAGGATCGGTATCGACTGGGCTCTGACGGTACAGAAACCGGACGGAACCACCCAGAACTACAGCAAGGAAATGATGAAACTTTACTTCATGGACAATGAAGACGATCAGTTCGACCTGCTGTTTGATTCGGAAGAAGACGCGCAGGCACATATTGACGCCTATAAGGAGCACATTCTTTCCGACGGCTCCACCATTGTCGCGGAGCGTCTCAGTTTTGCTCCACAGCCTCAGTCCTCCATGGTGGTGATGGACCAGCATACGGGATATGTGAAAGCCCTGGTGGGCGGACGCGGAAAGAAGGAGGCCAGCCTGACGCTGAACCGGGCCACCGATACCTACCGGCAGCCTGGTTCCACCTTCAAGCCTCTGGCCGTGTACGGCCCGGCCATCAATGACTTCGGCAAAACCCTGGCTGACACCTATGTGGATCAGCCGGTAAAATATACCGATGAAGCCCGGATTGTCCGTAATGCCTACAGCGGTTACCGGGGAACCATGACCATCCGGGACGCCATCCGTATTTCCTGTAACAGTATCGCTGTACAGGTCTTCCAGGAAATCACTCCCCGGGTAGGTTATAACTATCTGAAAGAACTGGGATTTGAACGGGTAACGGAGCGCTCCGAGGTGAAGAATTATCTGGGCGAGATTGAAATTTTCTCCGATGTTCAGGATCCCACCGCGCTGGGCGGTATCACCTACGGCGTTTCCAACCTGGAACTTACCGCCGCATATGCCACCATCGCCAACCAGGGAACCTACATCAAACCGATTTTCTACACAAAAATTCTTGATCAGGACGGAAATGTTCTCCTGGACAACCAGCCGGAAACCCGTCAGGTATTCAGCGAAAGCACTGCCTTTCTTCTCACCAGTGCCATGGAAAGCGTGGTGGAGGACAGCGGCGGTACCGGAAATGCTTTCCAGCTTTCCAATATGCCTGTGGCGGGTAAAACCGGTACCACATCGGCCACCCGTGACGTATGGTTTGCAGGGTTCACCCCCTACTATACCTGTGCGGTCTGGGCAGGATACGATACCAATGAGCTTCTGGAAGATGACTGCAAGAATTTTCACAAAACGCTCTGGACCAATGTGATGTCCAGAATTCATCAGGAGCTTCCCTCCGCTGACTTTGAGGTGCCCTCTAACGTAAAACAGGCCACCATCTGTACAGAAAGCGGACTTCTGGCCGGTATGGGCTGCCCCACCAGGACAGAATACTTTGAGGTCTCCACCATTCCCACTGCAAGGTGTACGCAGCATTACGTTCCGCCGACGCCGGAGCCCACGCCGGTTCCCACCGTCACTCCCACTCCCGCACCGGAGGCGGGGGCGGATCCCAATGCCGCGGCCGGTACGGAAACACCGGCCGCAACCCCCACGCCCGCTGCAGGTACGGATGCCGGCAGTTCACCTGCTTCGCCGCCGGCAGACAGTTCACAGACACAGCAGCCGGCGGCCCCGGATACCGGAACTTCCGGAGGTACCGAAAATCCTGCGCCCACCCAGGCGCCGGATACCGGCGCCGCTTCCGGCGGAACCGATGCCGGCACAGTGGTACAGCAGTAAACAATTTTCGATATAAAAAACGACATTCATCACTTTGGCAAATAACAAAACACCAAAGGATGAATGTCGTTTTTCATTTTCTTTTCCAGTCCCGCTTTATTCTTCCACTACCAGCTTCGCCGCGCCGTAGATTCCCGCGTCATTTCCCAGCTTTGCCAGAACAATGGGGGTCTCTTTACAGGTGGTAAACGCATCTCTCCGGAAGTAAACCTTCACGGCATCAATCAGCGGCTGACCGGCTTTTGACACGCCGCCGCCCAGCACGATCACATCCGGATCTACCACACAGGAGAAGATCGCCAGCGCATTTCCCAGATAGGAGGCAAATTTATCTACGATTCTGGCAGCCACCGAATCTCCGGCTTTGTAAGCGTCAAAGACCGTTTTAGCGCTGATCTCTCCGGTACGCAGTACAGAGGGTTCTTCCGTGGCGTCCAGGATTTTCTTTGCCAGCCGCACCATCCCGGTGGCGGAAGCCATCTGCTCCAGGCAGCCTCTGTTTCCGCAGTTACAGCGTTCTGTCTCCTCCGGCTCCACACAGGCATGTCCGATCTCTCCTCCGGCGCCGTGGGCTCCGGTTACAATCTTGCCATCTACGATGATTCCTCCGCCGACACCGGTTCCCAGAGTAGCCATAATAAGATTGCGGTAACCCTCACCGCCGCCCTTCCACATCTCTCCCAGGGCGGCAACGTTGGCGTCATTCCCTACTTTGACGGAAATACCGCCGCCAAGAAGTTTCTCCAGATCATCCGCCAGCATGGTATATCCCCAGTGAAGGTTCACTGCCACAGCCACCTCACGCTCTTTCAGTACCGGACCGGGCACACCCACACCCACACCGGCAATCTGATCCCGGTCCAGATGTTTTTCCTCCATCTTGTCAAGGATCGTCCTGGCCACATCCGGCAGAATTCCCTTTCCGCCTTCACTGGTATCGGTTACGATTTCCCATTTATCCAGAACCTCACCGGCTGTCGTGAACAGCCCGCACTTTACGGTAGTACCTCCAATATCAATTCCAAAACAGTACTGCTTCATCTCTTACTCCTCCCTTTTCCTGGCCAGATTCGCCTGCACCCGGTTGTACAGTTCCTGCGCGGCGTTATACCCCATCTTTTTCTGTCTGTGGTTGACGGCGGCAGCCTCCACGATAATCGCCAGATTTCTTCCCGGGCGAATGGGCAGGGAATGGCAGACCACCTTATTTCCAAGAATCTCCGTATATTCTTCCTTCAGCCCCAGACGGTCATACTCCTTTTCCCGGTCCCACTCTTCCAGCTTAATCACCAGATCAATGGACTGGGTGTTTTTCACATGTTCCACGCCGAACAATGTTTTCACGTCAATGATGCCGATACCACGCAGTTCAATAAAATGACGGGTAATATCCGGGGCTCTTCCCACCAGTGTCTCGTCGCTGACCTTGCTGATCTCTACCACGTCATCGCTGACCAGACGATGTCCCCGCTTAATCAGTTCCAGCGCCGCCTCACTCTTTCCGATTCCGCTCTCGCCCATAATCAGCACGCCTTCGCCGTACACATCCACCAGAACACCATGGATGGAAATGCAGGGCGCCAGCTGAACATTCAGCCAGCGGATAATCTCCGCCATAAAATTAGATGTGGTTCTTTCCGTACAGAGAACCGGTACATGATACTTTCTGGCCAGTCCCAGCATATCCTCGTCCGGTTCTGTCATGGTGGTAAAAATCACACAGGGAATTTTTTTGGAGATAAATGTTTCAAAACACCGGATTCTCTCTTCCCTGTCCATATGCTTCAGGTAGGTAAATTCCACATACCCGATAATCTGCACCCGTTCTGAGGCAAAATGCTCAAAATATCCGGTAAGCTGCAGCGCAGGACGGTTAATATCCGGCACGGTGATCCGAATCGGACTCATATCCACTTCCGGCGTCATGTTCTTCAGGTTCAGTGCCTCAACCATCTTGGTCAATTTAACAGCCTTCATAACTGGCCTCCTTTTTCCCACAATTTCTTGTTTTATTTTAGCACAGGACCTGTACAACTGCAAGAAAGAATCCTTTCCTCAATCCGTTTGGATTTCCTGTTTCTGATGAAAAAAGGCATACACTTTGCGGGCTGCCCCTTCGTTCATGGAAGGCACTTCTTTCAGCTGATCCGCGGAAGCATTCTGTATGGCTTCCAGCGATTTGAACTGACGCATCAGCGCCTTTCTTCTGGCCGGCCCGATACCGTCAATATCATCCAGAATCGAATGAATCTGCCCCTTACTGCGCAGGAGACGGTGGTATTCGATGGCAAACCGATGTACCTCATCCTGGATTCGGGTAATCAGCTTAAAGCCCTCGCTGGAATGGCTGATGGGAATCTCCCGGTCCTGATAATACAGCCCGCGGGTCCGGTGACTGTCATCTTTGACCATACCGCATACGGGAATGGAAAGCTTCAGTTCCTCCAGTACCTGGCAGGCCACATGCACCTGACCTTTTCCGCCGTCCATGAGGATCAGATCCGGAAAACGGTTAAATTTTCCATCCTGCTGTCCGCTCTCCCGCTCGTCCAGTCCCCGCTGAAACCGCCTGGTGAGCATTTCCTGCATGCTGGCATAATCATCCGGCCCCTTCACGGTCCGGATCTTGAATTTTCTGTAGTCGTTCCTCTTGGGCTTTCCTTTTTCATACACAACCATGGAACCCACCGATTCAAAACCGCTGATGTTGGAAATATCATAGGATTCCACCCGTTCCACATCTTCCAGGCCCAGCAGCGAAGCAATTTCCTTCATCGCGCCAATGGTACGGCCTTCCTCCCGTTTCAGCTTCTCCCGATCCTGGCTGAGAACCATTTGCGCATTCCTGGCCGCCAGTTCCACCAGTTTTTCCTTGCTTCCCTTCTTCGGAACCTGAATGTGAACCTTCTGCCCCCGCTTTTTCGTCAGCCATTCCTCCAGTACCTGAATCTCCTCCACTTCTTCCTGGAGCATCAGCACTTTCGGGACAAAAGGCGTCCCGGCATAAAACTGTTTGATAAAATCCAGCAGGATCTGACTTCTGGAGGTATCCACGGCCACCCGGAGATAGAAATGATCTCTTCCGATCATCTTGCCATCCCTGATAAAGAATACCTGCACCACCGCATCTTCCTCATCGCAGGCCAGGGCAATCACATCCTTGTCCTCCCCGGAGCTGCCGGTAATTTTCTGACGTTCTCCGATCTTCTCGATATTCTGAATCAGATCCCGGTACTCGCCCGCTTCCTCAAAACGCAGTTCCTCCGCGGCCAGCCGCATCTTTTCTTCCAGCTCCTTCACCAGCTTTTTATAATCGCCGTTGAGGAAATCCAGAACTCCCTCAATATTCTTCCGGTACTCTTCCCTGGAAATATAGCCCTGGCAGGGCGCCTTGCACTGGTGAATATGATAATACAGGCACGGCCGATCCTTTCCGATGTCCCTGGGCAGATTCCGGTTGCAGTTTCTCACAAAATAAAGCTTGCGCATCAGTTCCATGGATTCCTTCACCGCGCCCACGCTGGTATAAGGGCCAAAGTAGCGGCTTTTGTCCTTTTTCATCTGACGGGCCAGCAATACTCTGGGGAAATCCTCCTGCACCGTCACCCGAATATAGGGATACCCTTTGTCGTCTTTCAGCATGGTATTATACTTGGGACGGTGTTCCTTGATCAGATTACATTCCAGCACCAGCGCCTCCAGCTCGGAGTCGGTGATGATGTACTCAAATCTGGCGATCTGCTGCACCATCTGTTCCTTTTTTACTCCCAGGTTCCGACTGCTCTGAAAATACTGCCGTACCCGGTTTCTCAGGCTGATGGCTTTTCCCACATAAATAATCGCGTCTTTCGCATCATGCATTATATATACCCCCGGCTTTGCCGGAAGTTTTTTCAGTTCTTCCTGAATATCAAACATTCCTTCCTCCCATGATCCCGCAAATGCTGTTATGCGTCAGGGGCTGCCGCATTTGTCGGACAGCGGCAGAATTCTGCACGCCGGCAAATACGGCAGCCCCTTTACAAATTCAATTTCTCTTCACGAAATGAAGCTTCCCGACACAGAACATTATTCCGCGGTATTCTCAGCGGTCTCCGCTTTCTGTTCCGCAGCAGACTCCTCTTCCTCCGGATGCTCCGGCAGCAGTCCGGACGCTTCTTTTCCGGTCTCCTCCCCGGTTCCTTCCACCTGATGGAAAATCTCCATAAATTCCTTTCCGGTAATGGTTTCCCGCTCAATCAGGAAAGCCGCAATCTTATCCAGAGATTCCCGGTGCGCCGCCAGCAGACGCTTGGCTTCCTCATAAGCCCCTTTCAGCATCTTCATGACCTCCTGGTCAATCTCCGCTGCTGTGGCGTCGCCGCAGTTGAGTACCGCCCGACCGCTGAGGTACTGATCCTCCACGGTGGCAAGTCCCATAAGGCCGAACCGTTCCGACATGCCATACTGAGTGATCATGGCTCTGGCCACCTTGGTAGCCTTCTCAATATCATTGGCAGCACCGGTGGTCACGTTGGAAAACACCAGTTCCTCCGCCGCACGGCCGCCCAGCAGGCCCACCAGCATGGCTTCCAGTTCACTCTTGGTATTCAGGAACTTCTCCTCCTCCGGCACCTGCATCACGTAGCCCAGCGCGCCCATGGTTCTGGGGACGATGGTGATCTTCTGCACCGGCTCTGAATCCTTCTGCAGCGCGCTGACCAGCGCGTGGCCCACCTCGTGATAAGAGACGATCCTGCGCTCCTCCTGGCTGAGAATCCTGTCTTTCTTCTCCTTTCCCACCAGGACCACTTCCACCGCCTCGTACAGATCCTTCTGTGACACGGCTTTTCTTCCGTTCTTTACGGCCAGAATCGCAGCCTCGTTGATCATATTGGCCAGATCCGATCCCACCGCGCCGCTGGTCGCCAGGGCAATGGCATCCAGATCCACCGTTTCGTCCATGGACACATCCTTGGAATGTACCTTCAGAATGTTCACACGTCCCTTCAGATCCGGCCGTTCCACAATCACCCGCCGGTCAAAACGGCCGGGCCGGAGCAATGCGGGATCCAGAATCTCCGGACGGTTGGTGGCTGCCAGAATCAGAATACCCTTGGAGGAATCAAAACCGTCCATCTCTGCCAGCAGCTGATTCAGCGTCTGCTCCCGTTCATCATTGCCCCCGCCGTATCGGCTGTCACGGCTTTTTCCAATGGCATCCACCTCATCGATGAAAATGATACAGGGAGCATTTTTCTTGGCTTCCTCAAAAAGATCGCGGACACGGGAAGCTCCCACACCCACAAACATCTCCACAAAATCCGAACCGGAAAGAGAAAAAAAAGGAACATGGGCTTCTCCCGCCACCGCCTTGGCCAGCAAAGTTTTTCCTGTTCCCGGCGGGCCCACCAGCAGCGCGCCTTTGGGAAGCTTTGCTCCGATGGCCGTATACTTGGCAGGATTATGCAGAAAATCCACCACTTCCTGCAGGGATTCCTTCGCTTCATCCTCACCGGCCACATCCTTAAAGGTAACTCCTGTATCCTTCTGTACATACGCCTTGGCGCGGCTCTTTCCCACGCCGCCCATCATACCGCCGCTTTTATTCATTCTCCGGATAATCCAGTTCATACCCACAAACAGCAGAATCACCGGCACCAGAAGAGTAATCAGCGAGAATACCAGCGAACCGGTGGTATCCGGAAGCTGCTTGGTAAACACGATTTTCTCGTCTTCATTTTCATCTTCA
>ERZ1643246.4372-NODE-4372-length-11244-cov-3.158102_pt1 | contig 11244 bp, 14 predicted proteins | sample MGYA00579265_ERZ1643246 | MGnify/ENA primary metagenome ERZ1643246 (study PRJEB29033, sample SAMEA4952261) | chicken gut metagenome | biome: Broiler Chicken; feature: Gastrointestinal Tract; material: Caecum | place: Ireland | collected 2018 | study: Broiler...
TACCGAAAGTTGCAAAAATGAGATTTTTAAAATCAAGATGTCTTTATTTTTTAGGAGGGTAAATATGAAAAAATCACCGCTATTTTCGAAGTACATGAAGACACCCTGCAAGAATCTTCCGAATGTGAATCCTTCGCTGATGCCATCAGCCAGGAAATGAACTGGCTAAATGATAGCGGCATCTATTGCGAAAACTGGAAGGAGGTGCAAACTCCGCCCGAGGAAAAGCTGGGACAATATGCCAGGTATTTTGGGGATATCGTATACCCGGACATCCCGGGAGAGAGCCCGTCAGAAAAACGCAGAGAAATCTATGCAAATCCTGCCGGCTGGATGTACTCTCTGGATGGTATCACCTGGAAGCGGGCGCCGATGGATATTGGCAAAATCGACTATCCGAACGCGCTCTTCCGTCGAATCCCCGATGGCATTATTGTGGGGATTACCGCTGACATCAAGAAAAATCCGGATAAATACCAATACAGTAATGACAACGGATTCTCCTGGCAGCCAGTATATCGAGAAGATGATACATCTTCTCACCACTGGATTTTCCATGGAAGGCATGATAGGATTTGGTTCAAAAAAGAAAAATCCAAATGAAATCGTATTCTCATACCGTATACGCGAGAACTTTTGACGTATGGACAACACCAAATAATGGAGAGTGAAATATATGAAAATCGAAAATGAAGACAGAAAAAGAACTCTTCGGTTTTATAGAACCCAAGCGAAAGCGTGTAAACTGCTTTTGGAAAAGGAACCAGAGTTAAGCGCAGAAGCAAAAGAGTGGCTCCAAGTGTATCACAATTACTTCACAGAATGTCACAAGGCGATTCTTAAAAGGTTACCGATATTCCCAGACCGGCCCAATATACCGGTTCTTTCTGAAAGCATCTATGAAGAAATTAAAAATGCCGCTAAAAAACAAGTGGAGGCTTTAAAAAATGCGTAACAGCCATTACAAAAACTATATTGTTCTTGTGGACACATATCGACGTTCTTCTCGCTGTCGAAATACGCAAGGACGATATCGCGTGGGTGCTAAAAATCCCAAAGAAGCCCGACGATTAGTCCAAAAAGCGATTGGTTTCGGCTCTGCGCTTGTTTACTACGAGGACAAGACACTAAGAGCTGGATACAAACAGGTTTTCATTGAACAATGGACACCGGGGGTGAGTGAAAATTTTGGATTTATTCTGGTTCCCGCTCGCCATGCCAATGCTCCACAATCTAAGGTGAAAAAATAAATGGCAAAAGAATATGCTAATAAAATGGTGGTAGAGGTGAAATAAATGAAAATTATATGTGGCGATATCCTTTCTGTAAATCACGGAGTTATTATCCACCAGGTAAACTGCAAAAGGGTAATGGGCGCTGGCCTGGCTCTGCAAATCAGAAGAAAATATCCTCAGCACTTTGCAGATTACATGGCGGCCGAGCCAAAGCTGGGAGATATTGTGGTTACCCGTATACACAGTACGTTATATATCGTTGGTGTATATGGCCAGTACAGTTATGGACGCTATGGGTTGCACACCAATTATTCAGCCCTAAGAATTGCCATGATAAAAGCCACTCATTTCGCAGCGCAAAAAAACCTTCAAATGTTTATTCCTTATGGCATAGGCTGTGGTCTTGCCGGCGGAAACTGGAGTCAAGTAATGAAAATACTCTCTTCTGTTAACAACGACAGCATTGTCGTAAGAAAAGCAAAAGATGAAGAAGATGCCGTGGCATTTTGGCACGAACATGAAACTGGAAATTCGCTCATGGAATATATGCAGATGACAGAGGCGGAATACGAGGCATTTATAAAGAAAATGACACAGTAAACCGACTTCTAAGAATGATGTATAATTTAAAGGAGAATTCAATGGGATGTTTTAGTTATATTTGCCCTGTTTGTAAAACCAATATCAGAACCGGAGAGAAATGTGTCTCAATTCACAAAAGAGACGGGAAAGAAATTGGCCGTACACAAGGGCATTATGATGGATATGGCGGAGTTGAAGAAGATGATAATTTCAGAAAAGCAAAAGGCTCAAATAGCCATGAAGAAATTTGTCTTTCTGAGTTTCAACTGGCTTCCTCTTTTTGCCATGGATACAAAAAAATCGCGCCAAGCGGGAAAGTGTTTAACAGCTCCTGGATACATTCTGTGCTCAAAGAGTTCGTCGCAGCACACACCTTTGAGCAATTATCAAAGGATAAAGTCTTTTCTGCTGTAGCAAACCAGAAGCTAGAAAACGAATGCAAAAAAGAAGTTGAGTTTCTTGTAAGTTTGTGCGACAGCCTTTCCGCTCCGAATAAAAACGTTGAAAATATTTTTGCTATGAAGTTAACGGACAGACTGATTATGCGGCTGGAAGCAAACCATGACTGCATAAATGAAATTCTCAAGTGGGCGGACGGACTCCCTCAATGGGAAGAAGCGACATCTGGAATCATTGCGGTTCACGACCGTTGCTTTAGTCAGAATGAAAGTGCTCAAAAAAGCCTTCCGTTTTCAGTGCCCGACCCGAACCAAGGCTGTGAACCAGCACGAAAAAAGTTTATATAAAAAATCCGCCGGAAGGGGCCCCTTCCGGCTTTCATTGTATAAACCCGAAAAAGCGATAAAATTTAACACATCAAAGAATATAAACCGTTTCTGAGTCACGGAAGTGCCGGAAACGGTTTTTATTTTTTGAAAGAAACATATTTTGGGAGGATAAAAATTATGAGCAATACGAATCAATTCCAAGGTAACGCCAGGGTTGAGGTGCTTTTTCACGAAGGAAAAATGTATTTCCGAACCAAGGAAGGCTATGCGTGTGCTACTTCATCCCTAAGGAGATACCTTCGCGGCGGGTCCAACCATTTTTACAATGAGTGTTACCCCTGGTCCTGCACATACGGCCATGCCGAAGACATTCTTAGGCTGAACGCTTCGCTGAAAGCTTCGGACAAAGAAGTAGAGTTCCTGAACGATGAGCCTGAACATTTCTACCAGATTCAAGGCAGCAACAGAATCTACAAAAAGCTCTCTAAGACGTGTATCAAAGCCTTCGTGAAAAATAAAAGCCAACTGGACCACATGATTACGAACTGCAAAAGTGTATACACCAATATGCTGGGTTATGCTATCCCGATTCTGTCTTACGGCCACTTATTTATGTGGGGAGGCAACGAAAATCGCATCGGTGTAGAGGATTTCTCTGAAGAAGATATGCGTACCATCCTGAAATACGCCCTTGAGCTTAAGGATGATATGTCCCTTAGCGGCTATGACCGCGACTGGATTCAGAACAACTTCATTCCGGCGCTAAACAGCTATCTGGAAGGCCTCAAGATGAGCAACGAGGAAATTGAAAAATCTCTGAAGGAGTATAGAGATGTCGTTGAGAAAGTAAACGAAACGCTGAAAATACACAGTGATGAGTTTGATTTTTCCGATGAGGGGTCTTATGGCTTTGACTGTGGATTTTTAACCATCGGTTTTGCTGATGAAAAACTCAAAAAGCAAAACGCTTTACTGGCCAACGATTCCAGAACAAAGTATAAAATCCCCAGTGTGCGGCTGCCCAAATCAGTGCAGAGCCTGACGGTTCAAAGAAGAGAATTCGAAAAGGCTAAGCGAATCGTAAAACGTGAGCTCGGTCTGGATATTGAGATTCTGGAATCACATTTAGACTAAAAATTGAGGAGGCAATAAAAGTGAAAATGTTTTCTGTAATTAGCACTGAACTGTGTAGCCGTGATGGCTCTATTTCTTCTCGCATTATTGGAGTGTTCCCGAAGAAAAAAGGGGCCGCTAACGCCATGCGAGCAATGTACTTTGAGCAGCTCAAGGAAAGGAATTTGGAGGATAATGGTGCAAGCGATACTACTGGCGAGGCCACTACCGGAGGGTATTACACCAATGACGAAGCTGGTATTTACGATTATGTTGATTTCGCCTTCGGACAGCTACTGGAGGTCGTAAACTTCGTTATCAGCGAAATCGAAGTCCCGCTGCGTGACATCCGCACAGAAAAAGATGGGCATAAGAAGGTGAGCTTGCGGGGACAGCGTCCTGTTTTACTTCTTCCTATGAGCAACAAAACATCCCTTGAACCCGGGAAGGAAGTCTATGCCGTGGATTATAAGAAAGCATTTAGCAAAGGCGGTCACCACCTGTACGACCTGAGCGAAAAAGAGGTGTTCAAAGCAACCATTTTGTCCGTAAAGTACACGGATGAAGATGAGTTTTTCGTTGAAGTTCTTGCCGAACGTGCTATCGCAAAAGGTAGGGGTGGACGCCATGGTTGTATCAAAGAATATAAACTGGGAGTCAATGCCTTCCTGAGCGAACACGAGGCTCAAAAAAGTCTGGTAGAGAAGGAGGGACGTGATTGATATGGCTAACTCACGTCCTGTTAACCCCACGAAAGACAGCAACCGAAAATGTGAGCATTGCGAATCCTGGGGCGGCTGGGAAAATCCAATCTGCCTACTGTCACACAAGGAAAAAGAATACTATAACCGTTGTAGAAATTTCATATGGAGAAAGGATGGTGTATATACTGTGCCACCTGTAAATTATGCTATCCAAAAGACTAAAAAGGGTAAAGATTCTGTAACCGTGGCCAGGAAACTAGCTGCACAGATGTGGGGTCAACCTGACAGTCAGCTGAAGCTGGCTGAAGGAATTTGGATGTTTACCACTCCCAGCCATGGGGGGATTATCGTAGATAGTGATATTCGACCGGAAATTCTGAAGGTTCGAGAAAACACCTTCATCTATATCCGTGCCGGTTCTTCTTCTGGATACTGTGACGAACAACACTTTGTCGCTCTTGAGGAAGATTGCGACGCCGCTATTGCTGAATGGATATATGCTGACGAGGTTATCACCCCAAAGCTTAAAAAGCGTTTTGTAAGTGATGAACCCTTTGAGATTTGGAAGGCGAATCGAATTGATACACTGTATCGCTCTCTTGCTCAGTGGAATAAAGACGTTCTTAAGGTATTCCCGGCTCCTAGCGCCAAACAATCCAAAGCTGAGTAAAAAAACAAACGCCGGAAAACAAGCTAATCACAATATTTTTCAACAAAACACAAAAAAACCAACCATCAACAGGTATCAACGAAACCTGAAAACCACCCAAACAATAATGAACAATAAAAACACTTAATAATACCGGGTGTACAAACGAAATACACACAGCAATATGAGGAGTGTGAACAACCTGATACAAAATGAACGATTCAAAAAAACAGCAATTTTTTGAATTGAATTCACAATTAAGCTTTATCAAATGAAAAATTCCACCGTTTTTCACACAATGTCACACGTAATAAAATACTAAAAATGGAGGTCATAAAATATGGCACAGAAAAAACCCTTGACACTAAAAGAACTGCTCGAAATGGATGGCAAACCTGCATACTGGGCAGAAGACGAAAGCTATGGAATCATATCTGTAGACAACTGGGGAAGATGGGAAGGCATCCCATTTTTCAACGGCAGAAAAAACGGCGCAGATTTTAAATACGACATACAAGCAAGAAAAATGAAAGTCTACGCTGTAGAACCACACCGCCTTGACCGTGAAGCATGGGAAAAATGTGACGTATGCAAAAGAGCAGACGGCGCAATTACGGCGACCTACTCAACAGAAGATATGCAGGGCTTTACCATCACAAATCATAGATTGCAAGCCAAGTATTGTCCCGAATGCGGCCGTCCATTAACAGACGAAGCTTGGAAGATGCTGGAGAAACGAATCGAAAACTAAAACACAATATCTATAGCTGGGTAATTTTTACCCAGCTTTTTACTTAAATCTGAGAGTGTCGACAGCCCCCCCGGGGAATGTCTTTTTAAAATACGAAAAATGAGTATCATTTAAGTTGCAAACCAACACTGACAGACGCTCTCTGTTATTCAAGAAGTAAGGAATAAGGAGGATATTATGACATATATCGAACTAATGAAAACTATTCAGCTCCCGGAGTATGATTTTCTGAAAACCAACCCGCATTTGGGCCAGAATATCATGTTTCTGACTCTCGGCGGAAGCCACGCATACGGTACCAACGTCGAAGACTCCGACATCGACATCCGTGGTGTGGCCCTCAACAGCCGGCAAGACCTCATTGGCTTATCCAACTTTGAGCAGGTAATCGACAACCAGACCGATACGACAGTATACGCATTCCGCAAGTTTGTGAGCCTGATTTCGGCCTGCAACCCCAATACCATAGAGATGCTCGGAGGACGGTCTGAGAGCTATACGATGGTCAGCAAAGCTGGCCAGCTTCTTCTGGATAACAAAAAACTCTTTCTCTCTAAGCGCGCTGTAAACTCTTTTGGCGGATACGCCAATGCACAGCTTCGCCGCTTGCAGAATGGATGTGCCAAAGGGAAAGTGAGCGAGGAACAGAAGGCTTTATATGCTCTGGAGTCCTGCCAGCATGCGATGGGCCAACTGGAGGAAAAGCATGGAATGCCGCGAGGATTTGTGACGCTCTCCGTTGCCCCCAAGCCGATGCCAAACGGAACCCCTATCATTCTGATGCACCCCGAAGGTGGCTGGAAAGCATTTGAAGCTGCCGGTGTACCGCTGGATAGCGCCAAAGCATACTTGAGCGAGCTGGCAAGTATCATCAAAAGCTATGACAGCTTCGGCCGCCGCAATCAGCGTGCAAAAGACAAGAACAACAAACAGCTCAATAAGCACGCAATGCATTTGGTACGCCTTTATCTGATGGCTTTTGACATTTTGGAAAAAGGCGAAATCAACACATACCGCGAAAACGACCGCGATTTCCTCATGGAAATTCGCAACGGAAAGTACATGTCGAAAAACGGCACTTTCGTTCCCGAGTTTTTCGAGATGGTGAGCGAGTATGATAAACGCTTAAAAATCGCCGCCAAAGAAACCTCTCTTCCGGAAAAACCGGATTATAAGAAAATCGAAGAGTTGGTGATGACCGTAAACGGAGCTGTTGTAAAAGGAGGAGGCTTGCTGTGAACGAAGCTGAGAAAAAAATTTCCCGGATGATTTCTTACCTTGTGGCTACCTACAAATACAAACCGGTGCCGGTTACGCTGGAATTTGGAGATGTCCGCGAGATTTATCGCCGCAACCTTCCTGACTGGTGTAAAGTAGATGGCGATACACTTCAACTGAAATCCAAGCACGGAACTCCGCTTATGAAAGGATACGACCGTGTTGTCATCGGAGATTACGGAGCCTTCATTGAAACTTCTCCGGACAAGATGTACCGTCAATATATCCGCGTGAAACCCGGCGAAGAATACAGAACGGATGACCCGCAGTATAAAAACTGTAAATATGTCTGGCTAACAGCAACCGATGACAGTGGCGTGAAAATTTATTTTCAAAAACACCCTGTTGATTACGCGGACTATGTCCCTGGAAAAATCTATGTAAGCCCTTTCGAAGTTAACCCGGTGTGTTAACAAAAAGCTCCGACGGACTGTCGGAGCTTTTTTGTAGTCAAAATCCGAAAAACGAATATGCTTTTCTTACCTAACAATAAAATCTGTTCAAGTGGAACGAAAGTGCCTTGTGCAGTTTTTTTGCAGAAAGAGGTGAAAAATGAATGAAAATGTTTTCTCTGAACTTACGCTGAAGCAGGCAAAATATCTCATGGCTTTCAGAGAAACGCAAAAAGATTTTTAAACAACCGTAATCGAACACGATAGGAGAAATTTAATATGTATCATGTAGAATACCTTTTTGACCTTGATATCGCAGATAAAGCTCTGAAAGAAATTCTTGAGCCTTCTGGAATGCCGTACCCTATTCTCAAAAACGCAGTGCGAAACACGCTGACCTATACTGCCCCCCGAATGCTCACTCAAGAAGAACAAGCTCGGTTCATTGAGGTGTGCTGTGAAGAGTTCAAGAACACAGAATTAGACAAATTCATCGTTGTACGAGCACAATATGCAGGTATCCGCGATGCGTATTTTGTCCCGGATGGACCTGATGCTTCCCAGCTAGATGAAAAGGTGCCTACTACAAATGGTGTAAAGGTTAAACCTCACAAGGTTTAACTTGAGCCCTAATTTCCGTGATGTAATCAAAACGACAGCCCCTCGCTACACAGCAGGGGCTTTTTCTGAAAAAATGAGGAAATAGAAATGAATAAACAAGAACGAATGAAAGAGCTGGTAAAACTCTTGAATGAAGCATCCGACGCTTATTATGGCGGCAGGGAAGAAATTATGAGCAACTACGAATGGGATGCTCTGTTTGATGAACTGAAGAACCTGGAGGAAGAAACGGAAATCATTCTGCCGGACAGCCCGACTAAAAACGTCGGTGCCAATGTAGAAGAAGGGGAAAAAGAACCCCATGAATTCCCTGCGCTGTCTTTGGCGAAAACAAAGCTGGTTGAAGACCTGCAAAAATGGGCAGAAGATAAAAAAGTCTGGGTGTCCTGGAAACTGGATGGCCTGACACTGGTACTTACCTATGACAATGGCCAGTTGACCAAAATCCTGACACGCGGCAATGGGCAAACTGGCACAAACATCACCCATTTGAAGGATTTCATCCAAGGAATTCCCAAAAAGGTCGACTACAAAGGCCATATGGTGGTGCGCGGCGAAGCTCTGATTAGTCTGTGGGATTTCCAGAAACTGAATGAGACGCCGGATGAGGATGAAAGGTTCTCTAATGCACGAAACCTCGCTTCCGGCACTCTCAGTTTGGATGCAGAGCGTGCCTATCAAGTCAAGGAACGCAATGTGCGATTCATCGCGTTTACCTGCGTTTACCTGAGCGAAGATACCGAATACCGTATGAGCTGGGGCAAGCGCATGAGTCTGTTGAAAGAACTCGGTTTCGATGTGGTGGCCCATAAGTGCTGCAAAAGCAAAGGCCTGCCTGAAGTGGTGAATGAATTTACCGAGCAGGTCCCCGAATGCGAATATCCGGTAGATGGGCTCGTTGTAGTCTATGACGATACCCAGTATGCCAATACCGGCAGTATAACCGGCCATCATGCAACACGCGCCGGTCTTGCATTCAAGTGGCAGGATGAAGTAAAGGAAACCACACTTGACCATGTAGAATGGTCCTGCGGCTCCTCTGTAATTACTCCGGTCGCCATCTTCGATACTGTGCGGCTGGAGGGAACAGAAGTTTCTCGCGCCAACCTGGTCAACATCAGCGAGATGGAACGTCTGGGCGTTGGTGAGGACCGTAAGACGACCGTCAAGGTCATCAAGGCCAACAAAATCATCCCAAAAGTAATCGGAGTGAGCGAGTCGGAAGGTTCGTTCTATGTGCCGGATACCTGCCCGGTCTGCGGCGCTCCCACCGAGGTGAAAGAAAATACCAACCAGATGCGCAAGGTCAAGATTCTGGTCTGCACGAATCCCCGTTGTGCGGCCAAAAAATTGAAGAAGCTGGCCCGATTCGTCGGCAAGACCGGTCTGGATATCGACGGCCTTTCCATCGAGACCCTTCGTGCTTTTGTTAATCAGGGATTCATCAAGGAGTTCAGCGATATCTTCTATCTAAAGAATCACGAAAAAGCCATCTGCGAGATGCCCGGATTCGGCAGCAAGTCCTGCGAGAACCTGCTGACATCCATCGAGAAAAGCCGCACCGTAAGCGCGGTGAACTTCCTGGTCTCTCTGTCCATCCCGATGATTGGCGAATATGCAGCCAAAAGTATTCTGAATGCGATTGGGTATGAGGGATTCTTGGATATCGTTCGTGACCCCAGCCGTGATTTTACCCATATCTCCGGCATCGGCCCCGAACGCAGCAAGGCGCTCACCGACTGGTTCTCCGACATCGAGAACGCAGATGAGTTCTCTCATTTGCAGCAGGCGCTGGATATCCGCTATGAATCCAAAGCAAAAGAGGGTGGATGCGCTGGGTTGACCTTCGTCATTACGGGCGATGTCCACACTTTCGCAAACCGTGTGGCATTCAAGGAATATGTAGAGTCGAGAGGTGGGAAGGTGACCGGCAGCGTATCCAAAAAGACCAACTACTTGGTCAACAATGATGCCCAGTCGAATTCTGAAAAAAACCGCAAGGCTAAAACTCTCGGCGTCCCTATCATAACGGAAGATGAATTTTTAACTAAGTTCTAAGATGGGGAATAATGGGAAGCAGTTTCATCAGACTGGCGCCACCATTGAACACCATGAAATTGGATTTCGGGGGTATCAGTTTTTTGAATACTGGGGACCAAAAGAAGATAACACTAAGGAGATGGCAGCCAGGGTTGCCGCTGTACTTGGATGTCTTCTAGAAAATTAAATGTGGAGGTGTTAAAATGCAAAATACTCAACAAGGTAAGATAATTGTAAAAAACTCTGATATGCTTCTGTCTTGGTATGGGAGCATCCCATACGATGAAGCTAAAAAAACCGAAAACTACATTAACGAATCCCTCAAAAACGAAATCCCATTCTCAAAAGAGGCAGTGTCAGCTGCTTTCAGACAATACGCGATGACCGGACTAACTCAAACATTTGAGTGCTTCTCAAAACATTCCTCGACTATTATCAAAAAGGGATTGAGATAAGATGTGGACTTTGGCTTGAAAACCAAATTGCGTACATCTATATGGGTAATAAAAAAAACGGGGTTTGTGTTTGTGGAACCAGAACGCTGGTTTGAATTTATCCCAGACGAAGACTTTTCTGATGTCAGCCCAGCAGAGTTGCAAGCGTTAAAAGCCCCCAATATAGAAGACGGAGCAACGGCCGGCATTATACCGTTGTCGCAAAAGAACCTGACAAAAAATAGTGTTGGCTCCAAACTTGCCAGTAAAGAAGCTGATATTTCCGCTCTTAACGATGAGATTCGAAAAGTTGAAAGGGGCGAAACAGAAGAACTTGCTGCGCTCAAAGCAAAGATAGAAGAGATGAAGCAAGAGCTGTGGCGTAAAAAAGATGCTATGCTTTCCGAACTGAATGCAAAAATGGAAGAGATGGAGGAACAAAAGGAAAAACTGGAAAACCGAATCTATCTTCTCGAGTCTCAAATTTTTGCGATTCAATGTTATGCTGGCGAAACAGTCAATTTCGTTGCTTTACGCACCGGTAAGGAAGCGGACGAAGCAGAACCTGTTGTTATACACCAAAAGCTCAGATATCTCGATGAAGAGCTTGGTAAGCTGGCTTCGCTTTATGAAATCCAGTGGAACGAAATGGGCCTGTTCGAAGAGTTTTTAAAACACAGCCCACTTGCCCTTGATACTTTTGCCCCAAATACTCGC
>ERZ1643246.4374-NODE-4374-length-11243-cov-14.671702_pt1 | contig 11243 bp, 9 predicted proteins | sample MGYA00579265_ERZ1643246 | MGnify/ENA primary metagenome ERZ1643246 (study PRJEB29033, sample SAMEA4952261) | chicken gut metagenome | biome: Broiler Chicken; feature: Gastrointestinal Tract; material: Caecum | place: Ireland | collected 2018 | study: Broiler...
TAACTGCCTTTACTTCTTCTTCGTTGTGGCGTTCCAGCCATTCGGCTCCAAGGCCGATCTCACTGACTTTCAGTCCTGTTTTTCCCAGTTCTCTGTATCTCATTTTAATACCTCCACCTTACAATCATCCTTTTTTGAAGCATGTCATCACTTCTTTATTTGGAATTGATACGTATCCGTTTTCGTAGTTCAAAAATCCATAGACGACCATAGCTGAGAATATCTCATTTTTCGTCCGGAGATTCATAGATGTGGCCGCATATTCTCTTACTTTTTTTCTGCAGAATAGAAAATCGCCTATACTAAAGTATAGACGATTTTCCTGATTTTCACAACAATATCCTTTAACAAGGGTTCTATCATCTTTCAGTCCCAGATCAGAGTCAGAATAAGCCTGGACGGCTTTTCCGGCAGTTCAACTATAAATACTTTTTCCTTCTCTTCTGTTTTTCCCCTAAACTCCTGACCATTCACCAGAATTTTCTGTGGCTTTTTCCCGGATATCCATCCTACCCTTCCAGATTCTCCCAGTATCACAGTGACTCTGTTGCTGCTTTCGTATATATTTTCCACTGCTGTAAATCCTGCATATTTATCCAAAAGTCCCAGGCAGGCGCCATTTTCACCTTCCGGGAGAATGACATACCAGCCAAAACCATCCGGCTCCATGGTTCCTTCATATTTTTCATTCCGGTCAAGGGAAAAAGCTTTCTTGCTGAAATAGTCATAAACCCGGTAAGTATGAGCAACTTCCAGATCGGGAATATCCCCTGGGCAGAAAGAAAAGGGCTGCATCCGGTCTGTGAGATTAAACACTGCCATTCCTCCGGCCTTTTTATCGCCATAGGAAGCTATATTATGAAGTTTCAGAACGCCCTCCTTCATAGGATCTGAAAAAATGCAGTCCTGGGCAGGTTTTGCAGAACGGTCCATCATCAGGATCTTGCCGTTCTGATAAGTAAGAGGCTTCAAAATTTCCGGGTCAGTAGCCCCCGGCTTATCACTGACATATACCGGTCCTCCGCTGACGGCTCTCAGCAGGCTGTGTTTCACGGCGTCCTTGTGCATAGTCCAGAACATATCCCAGTCACAGCAGTACAGCTCGTTATGATACAGGGCATTGTATGCGTTCTGGAGAAGATGTTCCGCAAATCCGCCTTCTTTGTCCGGCACAAAGTCGTCGCTGTTTCTGGAAACGGCAGTTGCCGGCCTTGCCAGGATATTTTCCATCGCCATTCCCATACAGTTAATGACCCCTCCGTCCATGCGGGAAGCGCCGCTCTCCAGAGCTTCATTCATTCCCCGTACAGCCTGGGCCAGAGGCAGATCATTTTCAAAATACCAGGTAGCCGAACTCTGTCCGTCTACCTTTACAAAGCTGATACCCTGGCGGTTCAGCAGCTCGTACCAGTCACGGTAAAATTTTTCTCCTGTCACAGGGCTTGGAACCAGCTTGCCGCTCACTGTCTGATACAGATAGGGGGCTTCTCTCCGGGCCAGCGGGCTTTCCGGGACAAGGCCTCCCCAGAATCCTCCCAGGGCATGCCAGACGCCCATCCACCGGATCCCGTTATTTTCTTTCAGCTCTTCTGTCATCTTCCGGAAACCTTCGGGAAATTTTTTCCGGTCCGGAGCAAAATCAGCCAGAAGCTCTTCCTTGTCATCCATGGTCATCCAGCCGTCATCGATCATCATCCATTTTACCGGGACATGTTTTTCAGAGAGTTCTTCCGCTTTGCGCCGGATTCCCTTTTCGCTGACTTCTCTGTAAAAGGCATCCCAGCTGCACCAGCCCAGATACCGGAACATTTCCGGGATCCGACGTTCTTCCCGGATCCGGATCCCTTTATAATCCGCGATCCATACAAATGCCTTATGTATGGCTTCGTACAAAGAGGAAGCTTTCGATATAAGATACAAAGGCTCTTCTAAAGAACTGATTCCTCCCAGGCCTGCGGTCATATCCAGGCAGAGACCGTCTTTCGTTCCTCCGGATATACAGGTTTTAAACTTTTTTCCCACCATGGGCACCATACAGGCATAGTGATCCGGATACTTCATAAAAAGAACCTGGGTGCGGTCGGGAATTTCCTGAAAACTTTCTATGAAAGCCGGTCTTGTCCACCATGGATTAAACATATACATGGCAGTCATTTTCTCCGGCTGTTCCATGGGAAGATAAATCTTCACCGGTCTCCCTGCCCGAAGATTAAAGTTCTCCATATTAGAAGTGTTTTTAATGCGAAGGCAGATCTCCCCCAGGCAGCAGTCCTTTGTCATATGTTCCGCCATTTCTACATAAAGCCCTTCTTCTTCCCATCCTTCTGTGTTCAGAGTAATTTCCGGGTAAAAACTTTTTCCCTTCTGACAGTATATCTCACATCTTACATTTTCCCTCATATATATTCCCTTTCTCATTCTTATAATCTTACAGCTGACGCCCAACCGGGGAGGCAAGGATACAGGCATGCTGCCGCATCCTTGCCTCCCCGGCCACGGTGCAGACTATATTTTTTATTCCCACTTCGCAAACAACATGCAAGTGCCGCTTCTGTGGTACATTTCAATAGTTTTTTCCAGGCGTTCCCGATCTACCCGGAGGTATTCTGCCTGGCAGTCAAGACACATAAATTCCTTTGAAGCTATACCGAACAATTTTCTGTGCAGAGCGATCTCATCAGACATGAGCCCTGCCCCGCATTTCATGCAGATATGATCCGTCATTTTCTCGGCACCACTTTACATCTGTAGACTTTTGATCCATGTGCCGGAACTTTAACTGAAAATCTCTCTCTTTTCTTTCCCAGATTTTCATGGTCAATGCAGTCATAAAACTCCAGAGCCATTCCTGAGCTTACTGTCAGTCCCAGATCCCAGAAATCCACAACCGCCATTGCAGGTACATCTCCCATATTAAACATCCCAACTGCTACATCCCCGTTTGATAAAAATTTTACCAGTATAAACACATCGGGGCTGTTAGACAGACAGTTTACCCGGAAAGGAGCGCGGCATTCTGTATCCTGATTAATGGCGATCAGATCTTTATTCAGCAGGATCTTCTTCGTCTCCTCTGTAAGGTTTCTCACATCGCAGCCGATCATCAGGGGAGAATTCATCATAGCCCAAAGGGAGAAATGGGTCTGATACTCTTCGTCTGTACATCCGCCGGCGGAAATATATTCATTTCCTCCTTTTCCATGGAGGCCCACTACCAGCATGTCCATATCGTTATGGCAGAAAGGACCGGAAAAAGCCATTTTATCCATCTGGGAAAGGGCAATATCCTTTATAGAATTCCAGCAGTCTGTAATGTCCTGGGTGGAGCGGAACAGATGAGCTCCTGTGGAACTGATCCACTCATGAACGGACTCTGTCCCCCACTGGCAGGCAGAAAAAACAATATCTCTTCCTGAATTTGCCAGAGCCAGGCCCATTCTCCGGTACAAAGTTCTGCAGTCCTGAAACTGGGGCTTAAAGCAGTTGTCATACTTCAGATAATCTACGCCCCACTGGGCAAACTGACGGGCGTCTTCATATTCATGTTCAAAACTTCCGGGATAATCCGCACAGGTCCTTGTGCCGCAGCAGCTGTACATCCCAAACTTAAATCCCTTATCGTGGACATAGTCAGCCAGAGCTTTTATGCCATTGGGAAATTTTTCCGGATCCGCTACCAGCCTGTCTTCGCTGTCCCGCTCCTTCAGGCTCCAGCAGTCATCCATTACTACATACTCATAACCTGCTTCCAGGAATCCCTGTTCTTTCATTGCGTCAACCGTTTCTTTGATCAGATCTTCGCTGATCTTATCGGTAAAAGTATTCCATGAGTTCCATCCCATGGGAGGAACCCCACACATTGCTTTTCTGTTCATCTCCTTATTTTCCTTTCAAATAGCTGTTTTATTTTCTGCCAATATTAAATTCTCCGGAAATTTTCTGATCTGAGGGTTCAGGAGCTTTCCTGTGATCAGCGCCATCAGCCCGAATCCGAAGAAAGCTCCGATAAAAGCATAAGTAGGGCGGTTTGCTTCATCAAGGAAATAGATCAGCAGGGGAACTACATTCACCAGCAGGACCCCGGCAAGTCTCAGGGGACTATTCAGTGCGAAAAAGATGGACCTTTTGATCATCTCTGTCAGTTTTCCTGTATATACGGACAAGAGAGGAAATAAATATAATGCGATCACAAGCACTATGAACATTACCCCGATGATCCCTGCGGAAAAATACTTCAGCACTCCGCTGGTCTGTCCGCATACCTGCAGATCAATGCTGCCAAGCATCATGATCCCTACGAAGACCAGCCAATACAAAGTGGTCCGTATAAAATTTTTCCGCAGCCCCTGCCAGAAAGTTTTAAAGGGATTGATACAGTCTTCTGCGTTTATCATGGAAAATATGGTATGATATAATGCTTTCTGGGCCGCTCCTATGGTAACAAAGGGGATACAGCATACCGCAAATAATACATTCGCGGCGATAATAGTTCCCACCTTTGTCATCAGTCTTCCAAATGTGCTGTCATTTCCTAAAAAACCGCCTATCAAATTCATAATACACCTCTTAAAGTTTTCCGCCTGATGTGGCGATACCTTCTATAAACTGTTTCTGGAAGATCAGATACAGGACGATCATAGGTACTACTGCCATAAGAGCGCCTGCCATGATCTGTGGATAATTATTTCCAAACTGGCCCTGCAGCCTTGACAAAGCTGCTGTAAGTGTGGTTGCCTCTGTCCGGGGCGCTACCAGCAGCGGCCACATCAGATCTTTATAGGCAAACAAGGCTGTAAAGATACCGAGAGACACCAGTGATGAACGGGTCAGCGGAAGCATGACAAACAGGAATCTCTGGGGTACATTACATCCGTCGATCTCCGCCGCCTCTTCCAGGGACCGGGGCAAAGTCTGATATCCCTGCTTGCACAAATAGGTTCCGAATGCAGTAACAATACCCGGAAGCAGCAGACCAAAGGGCGTATTCATTGCATTTAATTTGGATACCATCAGATACTGAGGAATGATAAATATCTGTGAGGGCACCATCATCTGAACCAGCACCAGGGCAAACAAAAAATTCTTAAATGGAAATTTCAGTCTTCCGAAAGCATATCCTGCAAGGGTTGCTGTGGCGCATGCGCACAGAACACGAAGGACGATCAACAACAAGGTATTCCTGTAAAGAAGAAGAAAATTATAAGAATTCCACACATCTATAAAATTTTCAATATGCCATCCGTGCATCGGGAATATATAAAAAGGATTAACAGAAATTGCTTCTGTCTTTGTCTTAAATGCTGTCAGCAGCATCCAGATAAAGGGTACGATCATCACCAGGGAGCCTGCGATCAGGATAAGATGAATAGCTCCTGATGATAGTTTTTGTTTTAAATGCCAGCCCATGCTGAACCTCCTCTCCGATTACTCATAATGAACCCATTTTTTCTCGCTCTTCTGCAAGATAAAGGTTATGATACCGATGATAACGATCATAAACATAACAATAGTGGCTCCATAACCCCTGTCAGACCTTTCAAAGGCATATTCATAAAACAGGTAGGTGATAGATTTTACAGTAGGCCATGCCCGGCTGCTCTTATCCATAACCATGTATGGAAGGTCAAAGAGCTGGAGAGCGCCTATGATCCCTGTCTGGATCACGAAGAACAGCATCGGGCTTAAAAGAGGGATGGTAATATGGAAAAAGGAATGAACTCCCGTAGATCCGTCAATAGCCGCCGCCTCGTAATAATCCTTGGGAATATCCTGTAGACCTCCCAGGAACAGGATCATGTTATTGCCGATCCCGCCCCAGACACCAATGATCACGATACAGAGCCATGCGATCGCAGGATTTGTAACCCATGCCACATCTATGCCCAATATATGATTCAGCAGACCATACTGCTGATTAAAGATCCATTTCCATACCATTGCTGTTGCTGCAGGAGCGCAGACCATAGGCAGGAAAAAGATCGTACGGTAGATTCCTCTTCCTTTCATCTTCCGATTCAGAAGTACAGCCAATACCAGTGATATAATGATGGTCAAAGGGAGACTTACCGCCGCATATTTTACTGCATTAAACAGAGTCTGAAATACCTCTTTGTCGTGAAATAACGTGATATAGTTTTTCAGTCCGATAAATTTATTTCCTATTCCAAAGTCTCCGGTTTTACAAAAAGACTGATAAACGGTTTCAAATATAGGGTAATAATTCAGGATCAAAAGGCCTATGATGGTAGGGGCTACAAAGATCAGCCCCCATTTTGCCTCATTTTTTTGCCTGGGTGTCATTTTCCTTTTCATTCTTTTTCACCCCTTTTTCTATTCATTCTCCTCTGCCAGATCTGCATTCATTGTATCCACTACTTCTGTAAGAACCTCATCCATAGTGGAAGGATCTGACCAGGCTGATACCAGGACATCACAAATATCAGATTCCCAGTTTGATTCCTTTGAATAAGGACGCATTACAAGAGTACCTGCATCTTCAATATCAATAAACGGTGTCATATCCATGTTGGAATATGCCTCCTGGAAGGGATCGGAACAGCCCATACGTCCTGCCAGGGTAACTCCAAGTTCTGCCTGTTTTTTCTGGCTTTCTTCAGAACAGAAATGAGAAATCAGAGAATACGCAGCATCCGGATCATCTGTATTAGCATAAGCAGCCCAGCCTAATCCGTTATAGATGGAAACACGCTCTTCTTTCTGGCACTGGCCATCCCCGTTCACATCTGCATAAGGAAGCATTACCCAACCGTAATCATCTACATTGTCTGCATCATAATATTTGATAACGTCATAAGATCCCTGAGGAAGCATTCCAAGCAGTCCGGACTGGAACATAGTGTCTCCGCCGGTATTAGCCATTGCATCTGCTGGCGGGCATCCCGGAAGAATTTCATTGGCAATAAAGTCCATGGCCTCTACCGTTGCAGGATCGTCAAATCCGGATTCGGTCTTGTCATCACTGATCACCTTTCCACCGAAGGCGTATATAACATTGTACCAGAAGTTCTGAACATCCCCTGAATTACAGTATGTACCATAAACACCGTCTGCGGCACCTTTTTCACTGATCTCCTGGGCAATATCAGCAAAATCCTGCCATGTCCAGTCACTTGTGGGATATTCAATCCCATATTTATCAAAGATTGCTTTATTGTAGATCACAGCAATAGTATCATGATCTTTCGGGATCGCATAGTGAGAGCCATCCAGTGTATAGAGGTTTGTGATATCCGGATAGAAGTCATCTATGTTCATCGTATCGTCATTTTCAATATAATCGTCCAGATTCAGCATAGCACCTGCCTGCATGTACTTCAAAGCGTTGTTAGAATGCATCCAGAATACATCCGGCATTTCTCCGCCTTGTACACCAGCCTCCAGCATAGTCCAGTATGAATCCCAGTCTGTTACCTGAAATTCCACATCATAACCGTTTTCTTCGCCCCATTCATCTGCGATCTGCTGCAGTCCTGCCAGCTGATTGTTATCCCAGATCCCGACCCGGATCGTCTTGTCTCCGCTGCTTCCGGAATTTTCTCCAGAGCCACCGCATCCTGCTAATGAAAGTACGAATGCTGTAGATAAACCAATCGCCAGACCTTTTTTCAACCATGAATTTTTTCTCATTTTTTAATCTCCTCCGTCTAATAGCCTTCTACATTATTTTATCTTTTTATAATATACACCGGTGTTCTGAGAGAAAATCTCCCGCTCAAAGGATACTATTATCTTGTTCTTTCCAGTCAGTAAGTTTTCCTTTGTTTTCTTTATTGTAACCCTAACCTCACATGAAATAAATGGTAACAAAATGTGTAGAATGGTAAATTCTTGCCATATTTCCCGTTCTGGGATATAATAGTAAAAAATTGTCGAGGAGGTTTTTCTATGCTTTCCGTTCCGCACCAATCCATCGGATTCAGTTTTTCTTCAGATCTGTCTCTGTTGACAATGAAAGGCATCGGAATCCAGTATGTAGACACCCGCTCCTATTCCTGGGATAACAGGAATCGCAAAGATTCACAATGTATCATTCAGTATTGTATTGACGGGGAAGGGGCCATCGAAGTAGACGGGATCCACTATCCCATCCACAAAGGAGACGCTTTTATCATAGACATTCCGGGGCCAAACCATTATTATCTGCCCAAACATTCTTCCTATTGGGAATTCGTCTATCTGGAATTTACCAAAGAGTGTCTTCCCCTGCTTTGGAAAATACACCGGACCATCGGTCCTGTGATCCACTTTCCGGAAGATTCTCCCCTCTTTGAGCGTATTATGGAAATTTATGATATGTCTCTTAACAATGAACTGAAATCCTATTTTGAGAACTCCAGGATTTCCTATGACCTCTGGCTGCGTCTTACAGAATATGCCATGACCTTGTCAGTCAGTGAAATTTCAAAGGTGGATCATGCCAAAGCTTTCATAGACCAGCATTACTACATGGAGGATCTGAACCTGGATCTGGTAGCTGACCATGCCGGCATGTCCAAGTATTCCCTGTGCAAAGAATTCCACAAAAAATACGGAGTCTCTCCGGGAAAATATCTCAGAGAACTCCGTATCTCGCAGGCTTGCCGCCTGCTTATGACAAAGTCTGATCATACACTGCAGGAAATTGCCCAGATGGTAGGCTATTCCAATAATAATTATTTTGGAAAAGTTTTCAAAGCAGAAAAAGGCATCAGTCCTGATAAATACCGGAAACAATCTGTTAAATACGATCTTGTACGTGCTGTGTATGAAACGCCTCATATATAATATAAAACGCTTATCAGCAGCTTCTATACATGCTTCATATTTTGGCAACAGGCAGTCCGAAAAGGGTAGCGCTTATCACTTTATTTTTTGGAAAACATATACATGACTTGAGAAGTCTCCTTTTTCCGGATAACTGGTAATGCCGGCATACATCAGTTCATCACCGCCGTAGCAAAGGCCGTTCTCCTCCAGTCTGTACACGCTGTCCGGGTCCAGTCCTTTCAGTTTCACAGGAAAACTGAGGGACAGGGGATCTGACAGGATCCTGAAGTAACAGTAAATTACAGTCCTGCCGTCCTCTGAAACGAAGTTCCAGGCGGCTTCATTGCCCCTTTGAGGATTTTTCAGACGGTAAAAACGGCCCATCTGTATCACTTCACGGATTGATTTATAAAACCGGATTTCTTCCTTTACTTCTCTTTTTTCCTCTTCACTCATCTTCCTCAGATCCAGCTCATACCCCAGATTACCGGACATGGCTGCCGCAAATCTGGTGGAAAGGGGTGTTATCCTTCTCACCTGATGATTTGGTACATCTGATACATGGGACCCCATAGTGATGGCCGGGAAGAGGATACTGGTCCCATACTGGATCTTCAGCCGGCAGACCGCATCTGTATTGTCACTTGCCCATGTCTGAGGCATATAGTAAAGCATACCTGCGTCATAGCGTCCGCCGCCGCTGGAACATCCTTCAAATAACACCTCCGGGAAATTCCGGTTGAGTCGTTCCAATATTGAATAAAGTCCCAGTATATATCGGTGAGAAAGTTCCCGCTGGCATTTCTCTTTCAGATAAGCGGATCCCAGGTCTGTAATATGCCGGTTCATATCCCATTTCACATAGGAGGCCTTTGTCTTTTCCAGGATATCCGCAACAGACTGATAAATAAAATCGCAGACCTCCGGATTAGACAGATCCAGCACATACTGGGTTCTGCTAAGTACCGGATCGTAAAGACTGCTTCGGATGATCCAGTCCGGATGTGCCCGGTACAGATCGCTGTCCGGAGATACCATCTCAGGCTCAAACCAGATACCAAATCCCATTCCCATCTCTCTGATCTTTTCTGCAAGAGAACAGATCCCTCCTGGGAATTTTTCTCTGTCTTCTCTCCAGTCTCCCAAAGCCGCGCGGTCAGTATTTCGCTTTACAAACCAGCCGTCATCCACTACGAACAGTTCCACGCCAAGATCAGCTGCCTGGGCTGCCAGAGACAGGCATGCCTCCTCGTGGATATCAAAGTAGAAAGCTTCCCAGCTGTTTAATAAAACCGGACGGACTTTATCTCTGTATACGCCTCTGCACAGGCGTTTACGGTACAGGCTGTGAAAAGTCTGAGACATCCCATTAAGACCACTGCAGGAATATACCATAACGGTCTCCGGCGAAACAAATTTTTGTCCGCTGCCCAGACGCCATCCGAAAGTCTGGGGATTCATCCCCATCTGAACCCGCACAGTCTGATACTGTCCGGTCTGCACCACAGCCTGAAAGTCCCCGCTGTATACATAATTAAAGCCCCAGACCTGCCCCTGATATTCTGTAGATTCTTTGTCCATCAGGATCACACAGGGATTCTCCTGTGGACTGCTGCAGCCTCTGCTGCTCTCAATGACTACTGAATCCCCGGAGACAGCCCTCCGGTTTATATTTTTTTCACTGGTATGGGAGCCGGAAAGGGTCAACAGATCATAGTCTGTCCCCGGGAAATCCATACTCGTACTCATCAGCCGTTCCATATATATTTCCTGTTTTCCCTGGTTTATAAACTCAACATGACGACAGATCGCGTCAAAATCCCGGAAAATTGTATAGTAAAGGCGTATCTGTGCCTGGAGACATTTATCTTCCAGAGTAATACACAAAGTCTCCGCCTCATCCTCCCCTTCTGCATATACAGAAGGAAGGCCTTCCAGTCCCGGCTTCCCGTGGATGATCTCATACCCTTTATAAAAAAATCTTGTAACTCTGCACCCGTCCTCTGTCTGGATGATGTACGCCGGGCTTCTGAAATCTCCCTGGTTCATATCCGGATATTCCTGAGGAAGCGTATCCAGAGAAAATCTCTTATCCTCCGGATCCGGATTGGAGCAGAACCCCCGGTCGAAGAAAAATGGCTGTGCACTTCCAGCATATTGGTTTATGTATCTGCCGAAATACCGGTGCATCAGATACTTGTCTTTTTCCACACTGAAAATGTAACTGACGCGTCCATTATCTATAGAAAAAATATTACCGTTCTTACTGATCTTCATATCAGATATGTTCCCCTTTCTCTTTTGTTTCATTTTATCTTATGTATCCGATTTTTCAAAGGGTAACTAAATGTTCAGAATGGTAAAATATTGCTCAGTTCCTACTGGAGCTTACTTTTTCATCAGATCCGCACCACTGTGCCAAGCCTGTCCAACCTTTTCACCGATCGCATAATATCCATTCTGCATCTGATCAAAGA
>ERZ1643246.4377-NODE-4377-length-11239-cov-6.563573_pt1 | contig 11239 bp, 8 predicted proteins | sample MGYA00579265_ERZ1643246 | MGnify/ENA primary metagenome ERZ1643246 (study PRJEB29033, sample SAMEA4952261) | chicken gut metagenome | biome: Broiler Chicken; feature: Gastrointestinal Tract; material: Caecum | place: Ireland | collected 2018 | study: Broiler...
GAGCATAAATTGAATAAAATCCAGAAAAGAGGCCTTCAGAAAGCAACAGAAGAATGCCTCTTATCGGCAACGGCATTAAATCTAAAGCGGCTGGTAAAAGTGGTTTGAATAACCGAATTTACCAGCCGTTTTATGTCATTTCATAAAAATATGTAGAAATAAACACTGAAAAAGTGAGTTTGTCAACAGGTCCAACTTGAAACGGTCTCAATAAATCTGTCAATCTTTTAACTCTCTTACTTATCATTACTAAAATGCTGCATCATTTTTTAAACCATCAACTAGATTACTGTTTAAAATTCTTTTCCCTCCAATATAATAAGCTAATATAACGAATCCCCAGATCATTAATATAAATATACCTATTGATAATATCGGAGCCTTTGTTATAAATTCCATCGGATTCAAATAACTCGATGTTATCATAAGACCCACAAAAATTATTGTCAATGGTAATGTAATCAATATCGGGCGTCCAGCAATTACTAATACTTCAATAAAAAACATCTTCTTTATGTCATTGGGAGTCATACCTATAGACATATATCGAGCAAATTCTTGTCTACGCTGTCTCAAAAAACTCAATGTATTAGAAAATACATTCGCAATTCCTATTGCAGCTAAAAGAGTACATACACCACCAATAACAATCATGTATCCTCTAATCATATTATCGTTATCCTTTTTTTCTTGGATACGATTTTCTAATTCATAAGTATAATTTGCTCCTATTATTCCTGATATGCCTTCTTCTACAGTTTCTAAATCTTTAATCGTTGCATCATCCTTTGCTAGTATCCGAATATACAGCTCTGATTCATTATTCCCAATTTTATCTGCTATTTTATTCCATGTAGAAAATGATATAAATTGCACGAGTGAATAGTTATCATATTCCTCCCGTAAAACAGGCGGCTCTTGAGTATAACCGATTACCGTCATTTCTACCTCACTACTACTATTAGAATCAGATTTTTTTAATGTAATAGTGTCTACTGTATCTTTGATAAACGGAACATATTGCTTATATCTAAAATTACTATGTGCATTATCCCATATACGATTTAATACAATACATCCTTCTTTATTCTGACTTTCTCCACCAATACCAAGCTGCTCACAATAATTTTCAAAACTAGTATCATCCATAATAACAAGAGGTGTTGCCACTGAATACATATCATTTGCTGAACCCACAGCCTCACCAGTTATTGTCTCTAATCCTCCTATTTCTTCTATTTCATCGCTAATATTAGATTTATCTATAAACGATATTGCATTACTTTTTTGATAAATAACAGCATCTTCTACATTTTCAATCTTATCTATTTCTCCTATATCAAAATTTTTCATATCTGCATTTTGAACACTAGCCATAACATCCCACGCATCCTGATAGCGTTCAAAGTATGTATGATCTGTACTAATTTTTGAAAGTACTAAAAAACACATCATAATAGTGAAACATAAGAAAGAAAGCGTTAGAGATACTGTAGATGTGCGAAGAGCCTTTTTTTGTGCTTTCAAAGCGTTCCCCGCTAGTTCACCTTTTATCCCAAAAATCAATGATAAAATATGCGAACTTTTTTTCCTTTTTAGTCCAAATCCATTCACGTTCTGTATCGCTTGTAATGGTGTTACCTTACTCATTTTTCTGGCTGGTATCCATGCCGATATAAAAACGGTTAAAAATGATATAAGTATAACAATCACATAAACCATAATATGGAAATGGAACACAGCATCATGCCTTCCCACAACATTGCTTGCAATTATGTTAATAACATTAATCATACCGTAAGTAATTAGAACTCCCACTAAGCTGCTAAATATAATAGGCAGGCTAGTTAATATCATTGCCTCTTGTACTAAGCAAATACGAATTTGCCTAGGTGTAGCTCCTATACTAGATAAAATTCCTAATTGATGTATCCTAGCATTCATAGATACGGCAAATGAGTTATGAATTATTAATATTAAAGACACTGCGGCAACTAACAATATCAGTAAATAAAAAATAAGCAAAAGCGGTGGTGTTTCATCTTGAGGATCATATATCATATACATGGATAATAAATTTTCATGATAAGATATTGCCGATTTATCTACACCTATTGTCTTAGCTATTAATGGCATATCTGCATAGACATTCTTCATTTCATCAAGCTGAATATCTATTACTTGCATATTATTTTCCGATAGCTCCTCATTTACAGAAACCGCTTTAACCTGTTCAAAATTCTCTATTGTTTTTAAATTTTGTTCCGTTACATTCCCTGTAATTCTTCCTTGCCAGTTTCCTTCTTCCAAAACAATGCTTTCAATCTCATAGAGCCAAAAATTATAGGCTAAATTGCATAACAATGATAAAAATAATGTTGCAATAAAAGCCGCAACCATAATAGAAATACTAGAAGCTCGATTTTTTTTCACATAACCCGATGAATAATCTTTCCACATTTTATCTACCTCCGCTTCTGATCGGAAATAATTTTTCCATCCTCTATTGTTACAATGCGGTCTGCTTGCATTGCAATTTTTTCATCGTGCGTGATTAGTATTATAGTTTGCTCCAATTCATGATTAAATTGTTTTAGCATATTTATAATTTCCGAAGAATTTTTTTTATCCAAATTTCCTGTAGGTTCATCAGCAAGTAGTAATGTTGGGTGATAAATTAATGCCCTAGCAATCGCAACTCGTTGTTGTTGACCTCCCGACAGCTGATAGGGTAGACGATTTAACTTATCATTCAGTTCCAATACATTTACAATTTTATCAAAAAATGTTTTTTCCATTTTCTTTTTATCTAGCAATAATGGCATTTCAATATTTTTTTGAACTGTAAGTGTAGGTATTAAATTATAAAATTGATAAATCAATCCAACTTTTCTTCTTCTGAAGATTGCACTTTGAGTTTTGTTCATTTTGGATATATCTTCTCCATCTATTATAATTTTTCCTTCAGTTGGTTGTTCTACACTTCCAAGTATGTGCAATAATGTAGATTTACCTGATCCAGAAGCCCCTACGATAGAAACAAATTCCCCTTTATCCACTGTCAGACTAATCTTATCTAAGGCAACAACCCTATTCATTCCCGTTCCATATATTTTTTTCACATTCTCACAATTTAAAATTTCCATTTTAATGCCCCTTTCTACCAAATAGTCAAATCATTTCTACTAGTAACTTTTTGACATAATCTCTAGTAATTACATCTAACTCTCCTTGAAATACTTGTCTCAAATTATCACAATTTACTGTTATATTCTCAGGATAATACAGAAACTCACTATTTGATCCGGAAGCAAGACTAATACGTTCTATCCTAGGAGAAATGTTAACCAGTTCCGCAATCATAAATATCCACTCTTCTATATCCCATTTTTTCATTTCCGCTATGTTATATGAATAATTTTTTTGATATTTAGTAGGATTTTGGATTATGTCAACACAGACCTCTGCTAACTTCGTTGTACTTATAAATTGAAGCACTGTTTTTTTATTATCCGGAACATATATTTTGCGTTTTCTTACTAGACAATCCAATAAAATCTTTTCTCTAGTAAAAGGCATAAAATCAGTAAATAGATATGCTGGTCGCAATACAGTTATCGGAAAACCTTGTTCATATACTAATTTACAAACTTTCTCACATGCTGTTTTTTGTATATAAATTTCTCCTAGTCTTGACTTTCCTTGATCAGGTATCCATTCATCTTCCTGATAAGGCAAGTCTCGTCCTTGTCCATAGACGCCTAAGCTACTTATAAACACATAAGAATATATTTTACCAGTAAACAATTCAAAAATGTTATTTAATGTTTCAGAGTACCACCCCATAGTATCAATTACTGCATCCACTTGAATATCTTTAAGCTTTTCTATATCTACCCTTTTTCTACGTTCTCCTTTTATTACTATGGCCTGTTCGTATACATTCTTATGGAGTCCCCGATTAAACATCATGACTTCGTAATTGGCATTCAATAAATAATTACACAAGACTTGTCCTAATATCCCTGTTCCTCCTAAAATTAATACTCTTTTACTCATCTTTCACCTGTATATATTTTAATTTCCCATTCCGATAAAGTTGATACTCTTCGCCCAAAAATTTAATTTTTAAGGGTTCATCTTGTTCCATATTTAATTCAATATTCTCTTTATATTCAATTTCTAATTCTTTTTCAATATCCGCTATGAGATCACTGATTTCCTTATTTTCTTTATAACTGCTTAAAATTTTTATCTGCGCATTATATGTTATAAATAAATACGCTTTATAAAAAATATCATTCCAAAGAGGTTTTTTCTCGTTCAGCCAAGTATTATAGCGTTCTAAATAGTTAGATGTAATATAGCGATAGTGGGAAATTAAATCTATTTCCCATTCTTTTATCTCTGCATCTTCGCCCTTAATGCCATATATAACATCTTTGACTTCCGCTCTCTGATAAAACCTATATGCTTTATATTCATACATACTAACATACTTTCTTAATAATTCATTTTTAGTCTTATGCCAATAGAATCGTCCGTCACTGTAAGACTGTTCTATAGAGGAAGAAGCTAAACAGTTTTCACTTCTTTGACGAATGTCTGGTTCATCAGATTTCCACCAATAATCATTTTCAAATTTAAAGCCTCGTGATTCAGCTAATTCAAATCTTCTATTATAAATTTCATTTCCTGGGTATAGGGCATATGGATTAATGTGAAAGGTTACATTTAATTTGTCATATAAAGATGTAACCTTTTTAAGCTGCTGCATTGTGTACCTACTACTTTCAGCTTTTTCTCCCGGATAGTTCATTATAAAGCCAAACAATCCCAAAACATTATATTTTTGACAATATTCTATTGTTTTAAAAAACGCTTCGTTATACTGCTCGGCATTTTTCGTTTTTGTCATGAGATTAAGTAACGTATCTTCAGCTAATGACTCCACTCCAAAATGAAGATCTATCTTCAGCTTAGACAAACATTTGATCAAATTCTCTGTAGTTCTATCTATTCTTGTCTCTGCCCAATATGTATAATTTGGGTACTTATTACTTAAAAACTCTACTAATTGCTCAGTTCCTTTCATATCGATTCCAAAAATAGGATCTGAAAAAAGCAATCTTTTAATAGGAAAATATTCTGTTGCTCTAACTATTTTGTCTTTAATATTATCAATATCCATTTTTCGATACGGATTAGGGAAATCATCGCTCTGAACACAGAAAGCACATCTATGAAAACATCCTCTACTTAGACTTATATACAATTCATCCGTTTTATAAGGATATAAATCGTATCTCAAAGGTTTTTCTTCCGACATGTCTAATGGTGTTCCCATAATTACTTTAGGCAAGTCTCTCCCATTTTGAGTAATAATTTTTCTTAACGCAATTTCTCCTTCACCACGAATAATAAAATCAACTGGAACTTCATCATCTAAAAAATCTTCTGGAACTGCAGTCGCATGATAGCCCCCGACAACTAAAGTCGCATTCGGATATAATTCTTTGCACATTTTTAAAATATCTACCGTACTTAAATAATCAAATGATGTATAACAAGTAACACACACTATATCTGGTAAATAATTCATTAAAATATTTTTAGCATTGGTTTTAAACTCAGATATTTCTTTTAAATTTCTAGGGTATCCTAGCATCATTTCCAAATCTATCACAAAAGGATCAGCCAAATCAGCAACATGACTCATCATAGTTAATACAGCATATTTTACCCTTTCCGGTTTAACAAAATTATAGTTGTACTTTGTCGGACAAATAAACATACATTTTGTACTCATCACATTTCCTCCATTAATGTTTTTACAAACTCTTGTTCCAATTCATCTACTAATTGATCACTAATAGTATCATTGCATACTGCCTTTTTTAGAATCTTTAACCGATAACTATTAGCTCTTTTTAATTGCGTGTATCGTTCTTTTTCATTGTAGAAGGTATATCTTTTCTGATAAAATTCAATAATTCTTTTACTTATTAGTTCATTTAGTTTTTGGATTTTTTCAAAATTACATTTACACCAATCATCAGAAAATTCATAATCTACAACCTCATCTATTCCATTATTTTCTTCCTCTTTTTTAATGTTTATATAATGGTAATTATTTTTAAAATAATCGGTAGAACGATATAAAATCATTTTGTCATGCAAAACTATTAGGCACTTTTCGCTTAGTTCATATAACCCTTCTAAAGATTCTAGTATTTCGTTTTTATTGACTAATGGATCAAATAAAATTGCGTAACCTTGAGTTAAAATATCATGCTCCCACAATATTTGTATCGCTTTCCGATGCTGCTCTGTATCTTCTCGCTTTCCATAACGAATAAGCTGTGTATCAGACATACTCTCAATACCAATACTTATGTGTTTCAAACCGCTATCCTTCAAAATAGAAATAGCTTCCTTTGTAACCGCATCGCTACGACTGTGTAACTCGAATGTAATATCCAAATCATTTTTTTCTAGTTCTGCAGCCAATTCTTTACACCGCTTAATAACTCTAGACCCACGTCCCAGAAAATTGCTATCAGAAAAGCGAAAATGTTTAATCCCATAAGCAGATACAATACTTTTTATTTCATCAACAATATTATCCAATGCATATTGCGTATATACCTTTTTATAATACTTATGATAGAATGTACTATACCTACAAAAACTACATTTCATGGGGCATCCAACAGAAGCTTGCACTACTTCTATTCCTCTCATATTCAGCTGTTTCTCATATAGCATTAACTCCTCGTCCTTCAGCTTAATATATGGAAACTCTTCTATTTCGGACATTTGAGATAGTTCACTAAGTAACAACGGAAGTACGTTCTCCAACACTCCTTGCAAAACGCTTGTCCTATCTCCACAGATTTTCTTTATCTCATCGTTATAGAGCGTGGGTAAATACCCACAAATATAAATCTTTATATCGCTCCCCAATTTGTCTATATGATTAATTTGTCTTATTAACCATTCTGGTATGTAATGATCTATATATACAATAAGATATTGAAAATCACCTGATACCTGATACAAGTCATGTTTATATTCAACAAATTCAATGTCTAGCCCTTTTTTTCTAGCATTTAGATAAAACCATCTCCATATTGGACGAATCCCATATGTTGGTAAGCTTAGCCTTTGCTTTTCTATCATATTGACATCCAAAATAGAAATCTTTGTGGGATCATATTCGTGTCCGTTTTTCTTCAGTTGCATCAATCATCTTCCTTTTCTTTTTCTAAAATGCTACTATATTTATGTTCATAAAGTTCAACTAATTGACACAAAAATGGGATTTTATCATTTGCACAGTCTATCTCGTTTCTAGCCCATCCAGGGCAATATGGACACATATACTGCTTATCACATTTTTCGCACATACTTTCCGACCATGTGATATTTTCTTTAAGTATCTTTTCACTTAATTTTAAAATCGCATCTTTTAGATTTAATTCATTTAAATCCTCTTCCCAGTCTCGTATGAAATAGCATAATTGCAATTTCATTTCAGGATTTATTACAAATGGTTGGCAGTGTTCCACACAATATTTTAAATTTTTGACTTTTTTCCCTTTATTAATTCTAATTTTCTTATAAAAATCTAAACTTTTCTTCTCATCGTCTAACTTCATATCTATAATTTCTTGCGGTGTATATCTATATTTTAGTGCTTCAACATCTCCATTAAATCTAGGTATTATTCGTATTTCTATTTTATTAGTAACACCCATTTCTTTTAATTTTTTGTGGATGCTTTTAACATCTTGACCATTTTGCCTTAATAGTGGTATTTTCACTTGCACATTTATGTTGTTAGCATAAAAAAATTTTATATTCTCTAGCACCATGTCAAAATAATCTGCTTTTGTAACTTCTTTATAAGATTCTATAGAACCGCCAAACAATGATATTCTAAGTAAATCTGGTTGTTTATCTATAAGAAGTTTTTTTTCTTTTTCTCCAATTAATGTTGCATTAGTAAAAATACTAATAATAAATCCTCTATTCCAAGCTTCCTGATATATATCTAAAAATTGAGGATTAGCCAAAGGCTCTCCGCCCGTAAACAAGACTCTATCAAATCCGTTCAACTCCATTTCGTCAAATATTCGCTTAGCATCTTTTAACGACAAAAAAGGGCTATCTTTTTTGTCGACATCTGGTACATAGCAATGAACACATTTCAAATTACAGCAATAATTCAATTCTAAAACGATAGTTTTATTTGTATTTATTGTATTCTTCTCACCCATATTGTTATTCTCCTATACCATATATATCTTTCATCATATTTGATGCTTCAAATCTTTCCAGTGCTTTTTTCATTTCACTATTATCACTCTGCATATTTTTTCTTAATTCTGAACTAAATACCATAGACTCCGCATAATTATCCCTATATACTTCGCATAGCTCATCCGGCAATTCAGTACATTCATAAGATTCAAACGATTTTTGGTGAAAACATCTTCCTCGACACAACCCTACTGCCCAGCAATCATCACACTTTTTACTTGCTTCTAAAAAGTTTCTATAAATATACGCCATTTTCTCTTTCACAATTCCTTCACTCAAGCTACCTATGCAAAAACGTTCATCCCCAACAACTCTATTACAAGGATATATTTTTCCATCCATTCCAAAAGAAAAAAGCCAATTACCTGCCCCACATAAAAATGGAAATTTTCTTTTTGAAACATTTGCTCTTTGGTATGCTATACTAAGCTGCTTAGCATTCGATGTATCCTTTTCTTTATGTTTAACATCCTTTATTCCTTTTTGAATAACTGCATTTTGTTTTGAAACAAGTTTTTTATATGTGGATAAATCTATTTGATAATCCTCTTTTGGAGAAACAAGTGGATAATCCACCATCGCAATATTATGAATGTCAAAGTTTTCCTTTTCCAAAAAATCATATAGTTGCTCTATATCTGTCTGTTTGGTATACGTAGTTCTAACTGAAATAGGTATATCGTATTTTTTTAGCAATTCAATTCCTGCCATAGTCGCAGCAAAAGATTCAGATCCGTCCCTAAACGGTCTATTATAATTATGAATTTCTGGCGGGCCATCAACACTGACTGTAACACCTACATTATTATTCTTAAAAAACTGAACTATTTCCTCATTTAATAAAACACCATTCGTAGTCAGTCCAAAATAAATGTTTCTATTTGGATATAAATCTTTTATGCTATTCCATCGTTCTATAGTATGCTTGATAACTTTATAATTCAAAAGCGGCTCACCGCCAAAAAATATTATCTTTTGAAAGCTTTGTTCTCCTGCATTTCGTAAAATAAAATCCAAACATTTATCTGCAACTTTCTCACTCATAAAGCCTTTTTGATTAAAGGTTCCAGATTCTCCGCCATAACAATACCTACAAGCCAAATTACAATTTTGAGAAACCATCAAAACACCTTCAAGAATTTCAATGGGTTGGTTTCTATATTCATCTATAGCATTTTTAGCCTCTGTACTAAATTTAATTTTTCTTTCTGTTAAAATCTGTTTCCTTTTTAGCCGTTCCAATTCAGCATTCAAGCTATTTAAAAATTTTTCTCCATACTTTTGTTGTAATTCAGGGAAAGTTTTTCCACTTTTATATTCACCTATTACTTCAAATACTTTTTGACTAATAAATATTGGTTTACAAACGCTCTTATCAATCATAAAAAAACGATTTCCATATTTTACTATTTCGATATTACAAAAATCCATAATTTTTCTCCTATATCGATCTATTACTAGTTATATATAATCTTAAAAGATTTCCTATCCTATCTTTATAGATGTTGCATAATGAATCACTTAACTCTATAACTTCTCCGTTTTGATCCAATCTTTCGGCTAAGCATCTTCTTTTACAAAAAGGATTTGCCCAACATTTTGTGCAACTTTCACTATTGTCAAATAATTTTACATATAACTGTTTTAAAGTTCCATAGTCAATTCCCTTATGTATATCACCAATTCTAAAAAGAGAGTTTCCAACCATTCTATGGCAAGGATATATATAACCATCTGAACTAAATGCAGCAATCCACCATCCGGCACCACATTTAAATGGATAATAATCTTTTCTTATTTTTATACTTTCAAAAGCTGCCTTCAATTGTTTTGCACAAAAGGTTTCCGTATCTCCATTTTTTAAATCGTTATGTCCTTTTTCAAACACTTCTTTTTCATTATCTATATATCGACTATAGGTTTTTAAATCTAGCTGATAGTCCCTTACTGGAGACTCAAGCGGGAAATCTGCCGGCAAAATATGACTCGCCGCAAAATTTTCTTTTTCAAAATATTGATATATACTATCAATATCATTTGTTCTAGTAAATGTGCTACGAACTGCAAAGTTAATTTTATATTTTCGTAACATATCTATACCTGCCAATACACTTAACAGGGTTGATGATTCATTTTTAAATTTACGATTTTGGTTTTGGATAGTTTCCGGCCCGTCTAAACTTATTGTGATACTAATCTTTTTCTCTGCAACATATCTAAGAATTTCCTCTGTAAACATCGTTCCATTTGTAGTAACAGAAAACAATACTGTCTTTAATGGATAATCCTTCTTCCATTTTTCCCACAATGATACAACGTATTGTATGATTGGAAAGTTCATAAAGGGTTCTCCACCTAAGAATCTAACTTTTTGCAGTTTTAAGGATTCCCCTAATTTTAAGAACAGTCTAAAATATTCCTCTGCCATTTTCTTGTCCATAAAACCTTTACTACCAAACTCACCGGACTCGCCATAACAATAGCAGCATTTCATATTGCATGATTGTGATACTAGAAAAACACCTTCTACTAATTCTTTAGGTCGATTTTCATCTTCAATAAATTCTATATATTCAGTATCGTTTTGCCCTCTATTCTTTTTCTCTCCTTTATGCTGAAGCTCCTGCCAATTTCTTATGGCCTTATCTACAATTTTCGTGCCAAATTGCATTTCTATATTCTTCATATCATTTTGGTCTTTTACAGCTTTCAGTATATCAAAAGTAATATTGTCTAAATTAAACACTTTTTCTGAATCGGTATTAATTGCTAAATATAACTCCCCTATTACTAAAAATGTTACATTTTTTAATTCCATATTCTCTTGTATGATGTTTATAGAAGCTTAAACACCACATTTCCTTTCTTTTAATCTGGTATCGTGGTTCAATACATTCAGATACTGTGGACTTTT
>ERZ1643246.4378-NODE-4378-length-11237-cov-5.837596_pt1 | contig 11237 bp, 10 predicted proteins | sample MGYA00579265_ERZ1643246 | MGnify/ENA primary metagenome ERZ1643246 (study PRJEB29033, sample SAMEA4952261) | chicken gut metagenome | biome: Broiler Chicken; feature: Gastrointestinal Tract; material: Caecum | place: Ireland | collected 2018 | study: Broiler...
ATTATCTACTACTACAACATCGTAGCCTGCATTTAACAGCTCTACACATGTATGGCTTCCGATGAATCCGGCGCCTCCGGTTACTAAAATAGACATGTTCGTTTCCTCCTTAAAATAAGTCTGCGAAATATGTTTTTCCTGTTTACGAGCACAGTATAGCACAGACGTCAGGATATTTCTTTAGAATTTTAAATCATCTTTTGGTAAAAATGTTGCATGGATTACCATAATTTCTCTGGATAGAGGCCCGCATCTTTGAGAGACTGGATCGCAGCCACTACGACAGGCTTATCTTCCTTATAAGTTACACCATACCATTTATCTTCCGACTCCAGCACGGCCACGGCTGCTTTATCCTCGGCCAGGAGATCGCTCACTACCGCCGGGAGATAATACTCGCATTTCATCGGATTTTCTTTCAGGCCTTTTTCCAGGAATTCCGGAAATCCCTTTTTGATCTCGTCCAGCATACTGTGTGTAAATCCCCACATATTCATCGAAACAAGCGTGTCGCCGTCTATAGCGTTCCATGTTTCTCCGCCGTCTTCAGAGTAAGCGATACCGCCGTCTCTCTTCTCGATCCTCGTGCGTTCGGTTACACTGACAAGCTCTTTGTTCTCGTTTAGTTCACAGACGCCGCGGGAAACATATCCGTTGTCCGTCACCGTATTCTTCAGCCGGTAACCGACCATTGTATACCTGTATTTATCGTCATCCTCATGGGTGGTGAGGTACTCATAGATCACTTTGAAAGCGTGCTGCCCATAGTAATCGTCCGCATTGATCACGGCAAACGGGCCTTCGATCTCATTGACCGCGCTTAAGACTGCGTGAGCTGTTCCCCATGGTTTCACACGTCCTTCCGGAACAGAAAAGCTCTCCGGAATATTGTTGATGTCCTGATAAGCATATGCGACTTCCATGGATTTCTCAATCCGGTTGCCGATTGCCTCTCTGAAATCATTTTCATTTTCTTTCTTAATGATAAATACGACTTTTTCGAATCCGGCCTGCTTTGCGTCATAGATAGAAAAATCCATGATGATCTGACCTTCTTTATCTACTGGATCGATCTGTTTGAGGCCGCCGTATCTGCTTCCCATGCCTGCTGCCATTATGACAAGAACCGGTTTTTTCATATCACTGTAATCCTCCTGATTTTCTGTATTGTGCAGAACAGACTTTCTGATTCCGCTCTGCTGCTTTCAAAGCCTTTCCTATTATATCAGATTTTCAGATGCGATACCACAGATTTTGACCCTGTCAGGACTTCCTTACGCTTTTTCTATATTTTTCATTGTTTTCTTAAACTGAACTGCAAATAGGATTGCCGTAAATGTCACGGCCAGCAGGTCTGCAATAGGTTCCGCCATAAATACGGCCATTGTCTGATCTGACCGGATAATCTGAGGCATGATATAAATCAGCGGTATCAGAAGGACGAACTTTCTCATAACGGCGACTATAATGGATTCTGCTGCTTTTCCCAATGCATTAAAAGTCATCTGGCACGCCATCTGTATGCCGAATAGGAACATGGATCCCATATAAATGCGAAGCGCCGTCTTTGTGTATTCCATCAGCTGCGCATCGGATGTAAACATTGCCGCGAACCCTCCGGGCAGCATCATGACCAGGATCCACAGAAGGATTGAATATCCCAGGCTGACTTTAAGAAGAAGTTTAAAAGCTCCCCGTACTCTCCCGGAATCTCCGGCCCCATAACAATAGCTGATGATAGGCTGCGCTCCCTGCCCCAATCCCTGGAGAGGCAGCATGGCGAACTGCATAACACTTGTAAGAATCGTCATGGCTCCGACCGCTATATCTCCTCCGTACTTCTGCAGAGAGCTGTTAAAGCATACGGAGATTACGCTCTCGCTGGCCTGCATGATAAATGTGGCGACTCCAAGCGCCAGACAGGGAAGTATGATCTTCGGCGTAAGCCCCATGTTTTTCTTCTTTATCTTCAGGTATGTTTTTTTCCCGCACAGAAAACCGACTACCCATATGCAGGAAAGCGCCTGAGATATAATCGTAGCCAGTGCTGCGCCCCGCACGTCCATGTTGAACCCGAAGATAAAAATCGGATCCAGTATGATGTTGGCCACCGCGCCGATCAGGACCGAGAGCATCCCCGTCTTTGCAAATCCCTGTGCTGTAATAAATGCGTTCATTCCAAGAGTGATTTCTACAAAAATTGTTCCCAGAGCATAGATATTCATGTAGCTGACGCCATACTCGATCGTATTCTCACTGGCGCCGAACGCCATAAGAAAATCCCTGTTCCAGATCAGCAAAACTGCTGTAAGTATAACCGAAATAATGATCTGAAGTACAAAGCAGTTTCCCAGCGTCTTCTCCGCTGATTCCTTGTCTTTCTTCCCCATAAATATAGAAGCTCTCGGAGCGCCGCCATATCCCACAAGAGCCGCAAAAGCAGAAACAATCATAATCAGCGGCATACAGACTCCCACGCCTGTCAAGGCAGTTGCGCCGATATCCGGAATATGTCCGATATAAATTCTGTCAACAATATTGTAGAGCATATTGATCAACTGAGCAGCCACTGTCGGCAGCGCCAACTTAAGCAGCAGTTTTCCAAGAGGCTCTGTTCGCAGGAATTCTTTGTCCTGTTCTGTCTGTGTCATGACCAATCCCTTCCTTCTATTGCTTTTTTGGTATTATCAAACAGCTTTTGTAAAAAAAGTGTCTGTATCTCCAGCTCCTCTTTCGTGAATCCGTCTAAAACCGTCTCCAGAAATTCATCTCTCACTTCATCAACAGTTTCTGTCACCGGTCCTGCCTGGGGCATGAGTCTCAGATGAATCTTTCTCCGATCCTCCGTATCAGGAACTCGCTCCAAAAGCGATTTCTGTATCAGTGAGTCTACCCCCTTCGACACCGCTCCTTTAGAAAGCATACGCAGTTCTACAATATCCGCCGCCGTGTCTTTCCCAGGATTATTCTGCAGAAAACTGATAATATCTGCCTCTATTACTGTGAGATTGTGTTCTGTACATACTTTTTTCAAGAGCTTATCGTATAGACGAAACAAACTCCGCAGTCCTATAAACAGTTCTGTGCTCCTTTTCATCATCGCGCCTCCTTTTAGTTTATGCAAAAACCGTTCACAAAGAAACTGTTTTTCAGATAAACATTATAGCGCACTCTGATCTGTTGTCAACCAAAAGAATCATAAAATACGGAGTTATTGCGAAAGATTGCATACGCACTTGAAAAATGGCATAAAAGATAGTATAACTAAATATGTTTGTGAAATCAGAATGAAAGGATCAATGAACATATGAATCAGAAAAAAAGTTTAAATCCGCTCCAGTTTCTCTATCGTATCCTGCAGGGTGCCCTTATCGGACTGGGCGCGGTACTTCCCGGTATATCCGGCGGTGTACTGAGCGTGATCTTCGGTATCTATAAGCCGATCATGGAGCTCTTATCCAACCCGTTTAAGAATTTTAAATCCCATGTACCTCCGCTGATCCCGGTATTTATCGGCGGAGTCATCGGATTCCTTGGAGTGGCGAACGTCCTGGCATTCTTTCTCGAGAAATATCCGGATCCGTCCGTATGCGTCTTCATCGGACTGATCACCGGAATGCTCCCTTCCCTTTTCCGCGAAGCGGGCGAGCAGGGACGCAGCAAGGGCTCGTTTATCTCAATGGTCATCTGTATGATCGTGATCTTCGCACTGCTGATCGGACTTCAGATGTTCTCAATTGAAGTAAAACCGAATTTCCTCTGGTACCTGTTCTGCGGTTTCTGTCTGGCGCTCAGTGTGATCGCGCCGGGCATGAGCTTTTCCACACTGCTCATGCCTCTGGGACTCTACACACCATTCGTGGACGGGATCGGACATTTTGACATGAGTATTCTGGTGCCGGCAGGCATTGGAGCCGTTGTCACAGTGATCTGCCTTGCCAAAGCGATCAACGCGCTGTTTGACAACTTCTACTCGATCGCATTTCACGGTATCATCGGAATCGTGATAGCAGCGACAGTTATGATCATCCCGGTATCCGGTTTTATGAGTGCGGGAACGGCAATTGTAAACATTATCTGTATTGCAGCCGGTATTGTGATCGCGCTGCTTCTGGACAAATTTAACAGCAGGGTGAAGGTGGAGTAATCCGCCTGCCCTGCTGTTTTATCTGAAGAAAGGATTCTGTTAAGAAAACATACGGCACAATATTATTCAACATCCTGAAGCGCCGCGAAGTCTTCTTCTCCGTTCCTTACCTTGACTACCTTTGTCACATTGTAGACGAAGATCTTTCCGTCTCCGATATGACCGGTGTACAACGCCTTCTTCGCCGCCTCGATCACGGAATCAACCGGTATCTTGCTAACGACAACTTCTACTTTCACTTTCGGGATCAGATTTGCATCCAACTCAACGCCGCGGTATTTCTCTCCCGCGCCCTTCTGTATGCCGCAGCCCATGACCTGAGTCATCGTAATGCCGGTCACTCCAAGCTTATTGAGTGATGTCTTGAGCGCATCGAACTTGGACAGTCTGCAGATAATGCTTACCTTGTGCATTCCTGTCATATCATTGATGGCAAATCCGGAATATGCGGAAGCAAGACCGTGTTCATGCATATCAAGTTTGTCAATCTCTATCTGAGCCGGAACTCTTAAGCCTACAGTCTTATCTATCACCTTGAATACGATGAACATTACAATAAGTACATACGCTGCAACTGAAACAATACCTAAGGCCTCTACTCCGAGCTGTGTGAATCCGCCGCCGTAGAAGAGACCGGGAGCTACACCGTCTCCGCCGTTGCTGAACAGTCCGACTGCAAGAGTTCCCCACATACCGTTTACCATATGTACAGAAACAGCGCCTACCGGATCGTCGATCTTTGCAACATTATCAAAGAACTCTACAGAAAGGACTACGAGGAATCCTGCTACAAGTCCGATGAAGAATGCCCCCACCGGAGTGACGCAGTCACAGGGAGCCGTGATAGCCACAAGTCCTGCCAGCGCCGCATTAAATGTCATGGACACATCCGGTTTGCCATAACGTATCCATGTAAATATCATAGCCACAACCGTAGCCACCGCCGCTGCAAGGTTCGTATTGAACATTACAAGGGATGCAAGCTCCATATCCGCATCTGCCGTCATTGCAACCGTAGAACCGCCGTTAAATCCGAACCAGCAGAACCAGAGAATGAATACGCCAAGAGCCATTGCCGTCAGGTTATGGCCCGGAATCGCTCTTGCTTTCCCGTTCTTATCATATTTTCCGATACGGGGGCCGAGCATTGCTGCTCCCAGACATGCGATAAGACCTCCTACCATATGCACGCAGGTAGAACCTGCAAAATCATGGAAGTTCAGGGATGAAAGCCAGCCGCCGCCCCAGATCCAGTGTCCTGAGATCGGGTATACGATCAGGCTGATCGCTGCACTGTAGATACAGTAAGCCTTGAAATTCGTGCGCTCTGCCATAGAACCGGATACAATGGTCGCGGCGGTCGCACAGAATACTGTCTGGAAGATTGCGTAACACCAGGTAGGCAGTGTTCCGAAATCATAGCTCCCCTGGATCAACGGGTCCAATCCTCCGATCAGCGGGCCGCTGCCTGCGAACATGATTCCAAATCCGATTATCCAGTAGCACGGAGTTCCGATACAGAAATCCATCATATTCTTCATAAGAATATTTCCTGTATTCTTCGCCCGCGTAAGCCCCGCCTCACAAAGCGCGAATCCCGCCTGCATAAAAAACACCAGAATTGCCGCAATCAGGACCCAGATTACATCTGTTGCTGAATACATAATATCTCCTCCTTTTATTTCCCGGGCACAAAAAAGGTGCATCCCGGGAATTATATTCATTCCACTGATGCACCTCATTGTACCGGAAGGTATTTTTATGATAAAAGGAAAAGCGCTTCGGAAATTAATCCAAAGCGCCTTTGCTTTTAAGCCTAAGAGTTTACTCTTCCTTTTTTCTGTTGTCAAGTAAATGTTAAGATTTTGCTAAATTTTGTCATTTTCCATCATGCATGAGATAATCATCGTCATATTTTCTCTGTTTTAACTATATTTCCTTATAAACGCAATCTCATCATCATTAGCCTGCCGTGCCAGATTCAAACGCATATCCACATGGAAAACATGGCCTGTATTTTCATCTCCGTAAATCTTATACTCACAGGGAACGCCTTTCTCCATAAGAAATCTGGCCATAGGCTCGCACTGATCCATAAGGAAATCGCCTTTCGCGCTAAGCAGATAAGCCGGCGGAAAGTTCTCCGTCACATAATCGAGTACGTCCAGCTTCTTCCCATATACAATCGGATTCTCTGTGAAATAATCGATCATCAGCTTATTCTGTGATACCTCGGATGCTCTCTTTCTTACATCATACATTCCGCAGTTAAGCCCAACCGCTCTTAAACCGAAATCCGGCGGCGTCACTTCCATAATTTCCGCATATTCAGGATTCGTACAGATCACTGCGTACTGGCTGGCAAGCTGGGCCCCGGCGGAATCTCCGACAAGCGCCACTCTGTCTATGTCAAACCCGTAGATATCCGCTTTTTTACAGATCCACTCCATCACAAGATTCAGATCAAAGATCGGCGTGGGGAACTTATACCTCGGAGCCAGGCGATAATTAAAACTGACTACCGCAAATCCTCTCCGTGCCAGATCCATACAGTAGAACTGATACTGCTTCGTACTTCCGTATACATATCCGCCGCCGTGGACATTCACGATAACCGGAAGTTTTCCTTTTATATGCTTGGGTCTGTATACATCCAGCGTGTTCCATTTCACGTCCGGTCCGTAGGGGATACCATTGATACGGAGAATATCGTTCGGTGTGGTATTAAGCCCCCAATCTCTTTTCGCATCTGAACGACCGGCCATCAGACGAAAACTTAATGATTGTAAAGACATGGTGTTCACTCCTTATCATTTGTATTATTCTTGTTCAATCTCACTCATTGTCTGGAACACGAAATCCCGGCACAGACGAACTGCTTTATCCGCCCTGTCTATATCCCTCTCTGTGGGAATAAAGCTGTCATCACCCGGATATCGGGTTGTAAAATAAAATCCATCGATCCGGTCTAATGCGCTCTCCGTTTCTTCCGGAATATCAATTCCCATGTCTCCCGATATATAACGCATCAGTCTCCTCAGACTGTGTGTCCGTAAAACGCTTTCCTTAGATGCCGATTCGACTTCATTCTCCGGCTGGGCACATTCAGAGATAAGATGTTTCAGATATCTCTCACAGATGCTCTGTCCTAATGCTGCAAGCGCTGACCCTTTGTTTCCGCTGTCATATGACTGTCTGAAAAAACTATAGTCGTTTTCTGCAAATTCTGCATAAGTATTCATTCGCCCTTCCATATATCTCTCCCTTCTTTTTTTATGTTTTCAAAAAACAGTGTATGCTCGTTTTTCCATTTATCACCTATCATAATTTTCAAATCCACTTCGGGCATGTCCGGCTGTACCGGATTCACACGGCTTTTTAGCAGGATAATCTCATCTCTGAGCGTGTTAATATCAAATGTCGGTTTCAATTCCAGCATCAAATCCACATCACTCTGATAAGTCTGTTCCTCTCTCACACAGCTTCCATACAAATACAATTTCGACACATAAGGAGCAACGGCAGACTCTTTAATTTGCTTACGTGCATACTCGATAGCCCTCTCGCTGCGCTCCCTGTAAAGTTTTTTCGTCTTGAGCGAATTTTTACCCGAAACAATCATGACTGCTCCTTTTTAACTGATATTTCCGATTAAGTAACAGGTATCCAAAATTATTGTACCATCTGCAGGCAAATTTAACAATTATCTACTTGACTGTAAACCCTCTTTACACCATATAATCAGTTCAGATATTAAAAAGGGGGATGCTACCTATGACGATCAAAGAGATTGAAGAGCTTTCCGGAATGACAAGAGCCAATATCCGTTTTTATGAAAAAGAAGGGCTGATCAAACCGCAGCGAGACTCCAACGGTTACAGAAATTATTCCAGAGATGATCTGAATATTTTAAAACGCATCCGGCTTCTGCGGACCCTCCATCTCAGTCTGGAAGATATCAAGTCATTGAGCCGGAATGAACAGGATCTGACAGAGCTTCTTATCTATCATCTGAGTTCTCTGAGAAAAGAACACAAGGATCTGGAGCAGTCTATGACCATCTGTGAACAGCTCTGCAAGGATCGCGTGTCCTATAAAGATTTTGACGCACAGTACTATCTGGATCTATTGAACACTTCGCCCGACGAAGTTCCCGCTGAGTTAAGGGAGGATGCCGTTCCTAAAGTAACGTCGCCCTGGGTAAGATACTTCGCCCGATCCCTTGATCTCTGCCTGTATGGAACTCTGTGGGATGCCCTCCTCGCTCTTGTCTTCCATATCAATATCATGGAGATGGGATTTGCGGGTATTATCCTTAATATTATCGTGTCTATTTGTCTCCTTCTGATCATTGAGCCTCTCATGCTTTCCCGGTTCGGCACGACGCCCGGCAAATTTGTGTTCGGTCTGCGTGTGACCGCTGAGACAGGCGCCCGGCTGACGCACAGAGAAGCTCTTCACCGTACATGGACTGTCATAAAAAAAGGCTCCGGGCTTTTTATTCCAATATATGATCTGGTGCGGGAGTATAAGTCGTACAAGGCATGTAAGAATGGCGAAACACTCGACTGGGAAGAAGAAACTCTTCTGTGGCTGGATGAAGGGCGTGTTCCTCTTGGCATCCTCGCCACTATCGTCGGAATGATCTTTTTCAACGGAGCAGATCTGATGATATGGCAGGCAGGCGCCCTGCCTCAGAACAGGGGAACCCTCACTGTGGCAGAGTACGCCGAAAATTTTAATGACATGGAAAAATTCTACCAGATCGACCGTCAGCTGAATCTTCCCGAGATAAATCCCCTCTACGGAATCGAAGATTCCCGGCTGATCCTGAACAGGGATGGCGACTGGGAAAAGATACCGGGAACACCATATATTGAGCAAACCTCAGAAAATTATGCAAAACTTCCTCAGCTTCAATATACGATAGAAGATGGCGTTATGACCGGCCTTGGCTTTACCGCTTCCTACGAAAATGAAAACGTGACGATCGCATCTTTCAGTGATCTGATGGCAGTCTCCGCTCTTTCTTTCGTATGCGCGCAGGATGACTACAATATGGTTCCTGACCTGCCCTCTCTCATCTATACGCGGATCAAAATGTACGGCGACGAGTTCTCCGATTTCACCATTTCCACAGCAGGCGTGACTGTCAGATGCACCGTCGAATACACCGGATATGACCTGCGCCCGGGTGAATGGACCACGGACCATGTGCTGGTGCCGTCCTATGGAAGCAAGCCCTCATTTTACATCAGTTTTTCTGTAGAGCAGACGCCTTAGAGAATTTGTGCATCCGGTAAAAATAGTACGGAACAAGGGCGATCAAGGCTGCGATCCATGCAGCCGGATCCGAAAAGCATACGCCGGCGAAACTGGCGTGACCTGCAACGATCAATACTATGCCGCTCCGGGCGATCAGCTCAAAGATGCCGCCAAGCATCGGAACAAGCCCGTATCCCATCCCCTGCAGTGTATTTCTGTACAGAAAGATGCTGCCGAGGAAGGGATAAAACCAGCATACCGTATGAAAATATGTCACGGATGCATTGACTACCTCTGTCTCGGACGGATCGATGAAGAGCCAGGTCATATATTCACTGCAGAAGTACATAACGGCCATCATGATCACACTCCATCCAATGGTCATGAACTGAGTGCACCTGACTCCCTCCCTGATTCTGTCCATTTTCCCGGCGCCCCGGTTCTGACCTACATATGTAGCAATGGTAGCACCGAATGCGGTAAATACTGTCATAAGCATATTCTGCAGCTTGCTCGCTGCGGAGAAGCCCGCCATGTATATTTCTCCATATATGTTCACCGCTCCCTGTACGATGATGGTACCAATGGCAGTGATGGAGAACTGCAATCCCATAGGAATCCCAAGCGCCAGAAGTCTTCCGAAACTGTGAAAGCTGATTCTAAAATCCTCCCGCTTCAGATGCAGGATAGGAAAACGTTTCAGTATGTAGACAAAGCACAGAAGCGCTGAAATTCCCTGAGCGATTACCGTCGCATAAGCGCAACCTTCCACACCCATCCCGAATATCACAATAAATGCAATGTCAAGCACTACATTGATCACTGCAGAAATAACAAGGAAATAAAGAGGCGATCTGGAATCGCCCAGCGCCCGCAAAAACGCTGCCAGTGAATTATAGGCGGCGGTCACGATAAGCCCTGCGTATATGATTCCCATATAAAGCGTCACATCCGGCATGATACTGTCCGAATAATTCATAAGCCTCAGGATCGGCTCGTTAGCGATCAGGAATCCTGCTGTCATCAGGATTGCAAATGCGGCCGCAAGATAGATTGACATCGCCACGTAATGTCTCATTCTGTCGTACTGCTTTGCTCCGAAACACTGTGACACAAGGATTGCAAATCCGCTGCTTAAGCCGTTGAGCCATCCGGTCACAAAAAACATCAGAGAACCCGTACTCCCGATGGCAGCCAGTGCGGACACTCCGATAAACTGTCCTGCCACGATGGAATCCGCTATGTTATAAAACTGCTGAAATATATTTCCCAGGCACATCGGAACCATAAAACGTATGATCAGTTTCGCCGGGCTTCCTGTCGTCATATCGCGTATCGTATTTTTACCCATGACCGTTCCTCTTTTCCTACTGCATCAATCTCTCAGATTGTTTTCTCTCATTTATAGACCGCGGGTTATTATACGCTCAATCAGTCGCTATGACAAGTACTATTTCCAATATTTTATGAAAGAAGGGCAAAACATCTTTCTCTCAGATGCTTCGCCCTTTCTTTTATCTTTATTTCTGAATTTTTCATTTTCGCAGTTTTGCTTATCTCTTCACGTTGAATGCTGTAAATCCCGGATATACTGCGCTCTCGCCCAGGTCTTCCTCAATCCGCAGAAGCTGATTGTATTTTGCCACGCGCTCGCTCCGGCTCGGTGCGCCGGTCTTGATCTGGCAGGTATTAAGTGCAACTGCAAGATCAGCAATAGTTGTATCTTCCGTCTCACCGGAACGGTGTGAAGAAATTGCCGTATATCCCGCCTTGTGCGCCATTTTGATCGCCTCCAGCGTCTCGGATACAGAACCAATCTGATTTA
>ERZ1643246.4379-NODE-4379-length-11234-cov-4.906342_pt1 | contig 11234 bp, 11 predicted proteins | sample MGYA00579265_ERZ1643246 | MGnify/ENA primary metagenome ERZ1643246 (study PRJEB29033, sample SAMEA4952261) | chicken gut metagenome | biome: Broiler Chicken; feature: Gastrointestinal Tract; material: Caecum | place: Ireland | collected 2018 | study: Broiler...
CAAAATTCACTTGGAAAACACTGTATTTATCCAAAGTGCTTCCTCCTTAAAGAACCCAGCTCCTCCCTTGCGTCATGGAGCTGTCCGTTCCTTTTTCTGTATTCCAGCGGAGTATACGAAGTATATCTCTTAAAAACAGTTGAGAAATAACTGCTCGTATTAAACCCCAGTTCCATCGCGATCTCCGTCACATTTTTATTTTCCAGGAGCAGGGATTTGGCGTATTCAATTTTCTGCAGGTTGATAAAATCTCTCGGAGAAGTTCCCATCTGGGCTTTGAATTTGTGCTTGAACTGTGAGGCGGAAAGCCCGCACAAGGAAGCCAGCATTTCAAGGGAGGGGACTTCGCATATATGGTCTAAAATATAGTTCACTGCCTTACCGATATCTGGGGAGAGCCTTAAGTTGGTCTTTGTGCTGTACTCCAGAAGCAGCTGTAAAAATAATGTCAGATAAGCGGTCTCGGTATAAGGATTTCCTTGATTTAAAGCTAAGTTGAAAGCTTTCTTTAGTAATGATTTCATTTCTGATGTATCCGTTTTCACGATGTGAGAAGGGATATTGTAAAGATTATCCAGCAGGTTCTGCGTTGCAGAACGGTCTAAGAAAAGAACCCCGTCTGTTTTTGCAGCATCTAAAAGAAACCAGTAGAATTCGCCGTTTGACAGAGGTGTTAAATTCGTTCCGTGGATTTCATTTGGCTTTGTGATAAAAACATCTCCCCCGGACAGTTTGTAATCCTGCTGTTCGGTTGAAAAGGTAAACAGCCCTCTGACAATGTAGGTTACTTCAAACAAGTCCTTGTGATAGTGGGAACCCAGGGGCGTTTCAGCATTCATGATCTGATAATGCCCGAAAAAATCAAGTCCCGGTATTTGAAGCTGTTTATTGGTCAATGTCTGGCGGACATCAGACATACAATATTCTCCGGAATACTGGACCGGTGTTTCCATACAGATTCCCTCCCAACTACAAATCTTTAATTTTGTGCAGTGCCTTATTCTGATAGCAGCACATTTTTGACCATTATATAATTGATTATAGGATAAGTCAATTTGATTTCGAAAGGTGGAAAAGCGAAGATGAATGGAAGAGAACGAATGCTGACAGCTCTGGACGGAGGCTGCCCGGACAGGCTCCCGGTGACGACCCATCATGTCATGGATTACTTCCTGGATACATATATGAATGGATGTACTTCTCAGCAGTTTTTCCGGCAGATGGGGCTGGATCCGATTTACTGGGTCAATGATTATGAATACACAGAGAAGGCGAAAGAAAACTGGCGCATTGACTCAGAAGAACTGCCCGGACAGGCGTATCAGACTGTGAGGTATTATGTACGGACGCCGAAGAAAACGCTGAGCATGGTACTGCAGTCCAATCAATATACCACATGGGTTTCTGAGCATTTGATAAAGGAGAAAAAAGATATCGATATCCTGGCAGAATATCTGCCGTCTCCGATTGCGAGAAAGGATCTGGTAAATGAAGCGGCTGACAAGTATCCGGAAAGCATTATCCGGGGGAATATTGCGACTTTTGATATATTTGGCCAGCCGGGATGCTGGCAGGATCTGGCATGCCTTTACGGCATACAGGAACTGATCATGGAGACCTATGATGATCCGGAGTGGGTGGAAGAGGCATTGAATATTCTGCTTAAGAGGAAGCTGGATTACGTGGAGACGCTGGAAGGATGCAGGTATGATATTTTGGAGCATGGGGGCGGCGACGCATCCACAACAGTGATCTCTCCGGGGATATTTGATGAATTTGTGGCACCGTATGACAGTCAGATCGTAAAGGCAGTGCAGGAAAAGGGCATCCGGGTTGTGTACCACACATGCGGGGGCATGATGCCGATTTTGGAAAACATCGCTGACATGGGAGTGGACGCGATGGAGACTTTTACTCCGGTTGATATGGGCGGAGATGTGGATCTGGCAGAAGCCAAGAGACGGATCGGAGACAGGGTGTGCATGATCGGCGGTTTTGACCAGTTCCATTTCTTTACAGGGTGTACGCCGGAGGATACCAGAAGAAGAGTGAGGGAATGCTTTGAAGCTGCAGGCGGGAACGGTGGATTCATCCTTTCACCGTCAGATCATTTCTTTGATGCGGAACCGGAATTGATACGCGCGTTTGCGGATGAAGCGGCGAAATGTACTTATTAGAAAAAGAATGGATCTGAAAGAGCGATACAAAGTTAAAAGCAATCCGAAATACGAGAATATAAGAAAGGATAATGACATGACAAAGAAAGAACGAATGGTGGCAGCGCTGTGTCATCAGCCGGTTGACCGGATCCCAAGAGGAGAACTTGGTATTGAGGGCAGGTTCATAGCAAATTTCTTTAAGGATACGACAAAACCAATGTCCGCACTGGAAAAAGAAATAGCAGTAAGAGAGCAGATGGGAATGGATTTTGTTGATATTCATGAATTTCCGAGAAAACTGCTGGGATATGCGGACGATGGCTATCCTATTTACCAAAGCCCGTTTAGGGATGTATTCAAAGAGACTCCGCACAGTTTTCAGATGCTGAAACCGGCGCTGGAAGATATTGAGGACGTGGCGGAGTATGAGACCGCAGATCTGTCAACAGCAACGACGCATTTATTGGATTTCTACAAGAAGAATACGGACTTTTTTCTGATGTGTCAGATCAATGGTCCGGTCAGTGGACTGGACTGGTGCCTGGGAATGGAAGACTATATGTGCTACTGCATGACAGACCCGGATCTTGTTGCAGAGCTGGCGGATAAGATCATGAAATATGAGACGGGCAGGGCGAAGATATTCTTGGACAGAGGCGCAGATGCGATTTTGATCGGCGATGATATCGCATTTAACACAGGGCTGCTCCTGCCGCCGGATACGATGAAAAAAGTCGCTTATCCGTTTTACAAGAAGACAATCCGGGAAATCAAAGCACATAAAGATGTACCGGTCATTCTGCACAGCGACGGTTATCTGTATGACGCAATACCGGACATCATTGAATGTGGATTTGACGGAATGCAGTCACTGCAGCCGTCGGCGGGTATGGACATAGAAAAAGTAAAAAAGGAATATGGAGATCAGCTGTGTCTGATCGGAAATGTAGACCTGAATTATCTCCTTCCGTTCGGAAGCCCTGAGGAAGTAACAAAAGAAGTAAAAGAACTGGTACAAAAAGCGGGACCGGAAGGATTTGTACTTTCCACATGCAATATCCTTACGGATGCTGTGCCGGTCGAAAATGCGAAGGCAATGTATTTCTTCGATAAAGAATAGATTGAAGTGCAGATTCGTAGAATGATCTGCCGGGAACTGGAAGAGTGGGCAAAGACAGATGTGGATGCTCTGTTCATTCAGGATGACTGGGAAACCCAGATCAGCCTGCTTATATCACCGGAACTCTGGCGGGAAATGTTTAAACCACTGTACAGCGATTATATCCGGATCGCGAAAAAATACGGGAAAAAGACAATGATGCATTCGGACGGGTATATTCTGGATATTATACCGGATCTCATTGAGATCGGTCTGGATATTCTGAACAGCCAGGTCTTCTGCATGGGGATCGACAATGTAAAGAAATTCCGGGGGAAGATTACATTCTGGGGAGAACTTGACAGGCAGCATCTTCTGCCGGAAGGGACAGAAGAAGAGATCTGGAACGCGGTTGAACGGCTGCGGAAAGAGCTTTTCCAGAACGGGGGATTCATCCTCCAGATGGAGGCAGGGCCGGGCGCGAAAGTGGAAAACGTAGAGGAAGCGATCAAATACAATGAGAAGTTGAACAGCTGCGGAAGTTCTTACATAAATAAACAGTAAAATTATTGCCCCCAAAATAAAAAATTCCTCCCCGCTCCTAAACAATATTTTCTATACTGAACCTGATCAGATAGAAACGAAATGGAGGGTTCATTATGAAGCAGATCAAATTAGGATTGATCGGAGCAGGAGAGCGGGGAGCGAATTGTTATGCGCCCTACGCGCTGAAATATCCGGCGGAGGTGAAATTTGTATGTGTGGTGGAGCGCATGGACAGCAGGAGAGAAGCCTTTGCGAATGCCCACCATATTCCGGAGGAAGATTGCTTTGATGACTGGCATGCCCTGCTGGACAAGGGGTATGATCTGGACGGAGTGATCATTGCGACACAGGATCAGGAACATTATGAACCTGCCATGGCGGCGATTGATAAAGGCTATAACATCTTACTGGAAAAGCCTATGGCAGAGACAGCGGAGAAGACGCGCAGGATTGTGGAAGCGGCCAAAGAGAAAGGCACATTTCTCATGGTGTGCCATGTGCTCAGGCACACGCCGTATTTCCGGGCGATCAAGCAGGCCATTGATGAGGGAAAGATCGGGAAGATCCAGAGCATTCATCACATTGAGAATATCGGATACTGGCACTTTGCCCACAGCTATGTAAGAGGCAACTGGAGGAACGCGGATGAGTCCAGCCCCATGATCGTGGCAAAATGCTCCCATGACACGGATATCATCAACTATCTGCTTGACGGGAAGAAATGCACGAAAATATCTTCCTTTGGAGGGCTTTCCTATTTCACGCCGGAGAACGCGCCGGAAGGAGCTGCCGAGCGGTGCGAGGACTGCCCGCACAATAAGACATGTATGTACTCGGCTTATAAGTATCTGGAAGACCGGAAAATGCATAAATCCCTCAGAGATATCATCATGCGCACGACAATGCCGCTTTCCTGAAATATATGTTGAAGACCCCATACGCAAGATGCGTGTACCACTGTGACAATAACGTGGCTGACCACCAGGTAGTCATCATGGAATATGAGGACGGAGTGACCGTATCATGGCAGGCATCGGCATTCACGAAAGAGATTATGCGACAGACGAAGATCATGGGAACCAAAGGTGAGATCGAGGGATGCATGGAAGACGACGCGTTCGAGATCCGGGACTTTGCAACGGGAAATGTCACGACAGTCCATGTACATACGCCGAAGACACTGCATTCCGGCGGTGATGAGTGCATCATGCAGACATTTGTGAGCGCCCTGCGGGATCCGGGAGCGGATCAGCTGATGTACAGCGCGGAGCTCTCCCTTCAGGGACATATTATGGCGTTTGCCGCGGAGAAATCCAGGACAGACGGAGGAAGAGTGATTGATCCGTCAGACCTTTCATAAGGAAGAGTCCTGCTTCCTTTTCACATACTCCGTGGGAGAGCACAGATTGAAGCGTTTAAATACAACCGCAAAGTAACTGCTGTTGTCAAAGCCCAGCATGGAAGAGACATCTGTCACGGACATGCCTTCCAGGAGAAGAGTCTTGGCAAACTCGATCTTCTCGTAGTTGATGAACTGTCTCGGCGAGAAGCCGATCTGGTTCTTGAATTTCTGCTTGAACTGTGACACAGACAGATGGCTGATGTCTGCCAGCTGTTCCAGGGAGATCTCATCAGTGAGATGATCCATAATATAGTTCAGGACCCGGCCGATATCAGGGGTCAGTTTAAAGGTGGTCTTGTTCTGATATTCGATAATCTTATAGAGAAGCAGGCTGAGATACTGCCCCGCAAGCTGGGGATTGCTGCCTTGGGCGCAGATGTCAAAGGCGGATTTGATCAGGGGATAGATCTCTTTGGCATTGGTATGCAGCTGCGGGGTTTTAAATGAGGCCAGCTTTTCCCTTACGTATCGGGAGGCAGACTCATTCAGGTAGAGTAAGTGCTCTTGACCGGAGTACAGATGGAACCAGTACATTTCGCAGACTGAGACAGGGCGCGAGTTGGTGCTGTGGATCTGGTTGGGCTGAGTGATGAACACATCGCCTCCGCTCAGCTTGTAGTCAGTCCCGTCGATGGAAAAGATTACAGAGCCCGCGGAGATATATACGATTTCAAAACAATTTTTATGGAAATGCGGCTGGAGTGATTCTGTCGCATTTTTTCGGCTCTGCCTTGCAAACAGGAGAAGCGCGGGGATATTTGTCTCAGCATACGTTAAAATATGGAGATTATCCGTGCGCTGATAATGTTCGATAAATTCAACTGCATTGTCCATAAGATCACCTCTTCTATGTGCTGCCTGAAGCCTTAATGTAATTTGACCGCATCTGCGGTTCTGATATTACAGATTATAGCAGACATCAGAAGAAAGACAAACATTTACCAAAATATTTATACCCATTGCCAAAAATCTTATCCATGGCAGAGCGGGAGATATTATAGACTAGTATCTGAGAAAGACTAATCAATAGAAAAAAGAAATGGAGAATAGAATGATGAAGAATTATTATCCGGGAATCGGACACGTAGAAAATATGATTGAGCTGGCGAAGACTTCTGACGGAAGCTTCACAAGCGGAAAAGAAGGAGTGGAGGCAATTTACACGCCTCTTGACAAGAAGGTAGAGTTCGTATCTTTTGCAGACAAGACTATGTGCTATGTCAAGTCAGCCATGGGATATCCGGCGTAGTACAAAGTGCCGAAAGCACACTACAAGGGACCAACGACAGCAATACTGATGGACCTGGACGGGACCAGTGTAAGGAGTGAGTCCTTCTGGATGTGGATCATCGAGCAAACCATTGCCAAACTGATGAAAAATCCGAAATTCGAACTCGAAGCAGCGGATGAGCCGCATGTGTCAGGACACTCTGTGTCAGAACATCTCCAGTACTGCATTGACAAATACTGCCCGGACAAAACCGTGGAAGAGGCAAGGCAGATCTATTTCGCAACAACAGAATACGAGATGAAAGAGATCCTGGAAGGAAGAGGCAAGCAGGGCGCGTTCACACCGGCGCCGGGTCTCAAAGAATTCTTATATGAAGTAAAAGGTCACGGAATCCGGATCGGACTTGTTACATCCGGTCTCTATACAAAGGCAATGCCGGAGATCATCTCCGCATTTAAGACACTGGACATGGGCGATCCGATGGAATTCTACGATGCGGTTATCACAGCGGGAACCACGTTTAAAAAGGGACAGACAGGAACCATCGGAGAGCTGGCGCCAAAGCCGCATCCGTGGCTGTATTCAGAGACAGCAAGAGTCGGTCTGGGCATCACGGAAGATGAGAAGTCAAGAGTTGTGGGCTTTGAAGACTCCTCAGCCGGAGTCATGGCGATCCGTCTCGCGGGATTCAAAGCAGTGGGAATCAATGGCGGAAATATCCACGCAAGCGGTATGGAGTCACTCTGCATGAACCAGTTTGACCTCCTGGGCGACGCGCTGCCGCTGCTGTTAGGGAAATAGTCAGAGAACGGAGGCAGTAAGATGAGTGTATTAAAGCTTCAGCCGGCATTTAAAGATTATATTTGGGGCGGCCGCAGGCTGGCAGATGAATATAATAAGAAATTTGAAGGGGATATTCTCGCAGAGTCATGGGAGCTTTCCTGCCACCCGGACGGACTGTCCAGGATTGCCAACGGCCCTTATGCGGGGAAGACCCTGCAGGAGTACATAGACGCAGAAGGGAAAGAGGTCCTGGGGAAAAACTGCCGGAGATTCCGGGATTTTCCGGTGCTGATCAAGTTCATTGACGCGAAACAGGATCTCTCGGTCCAGGTCCATCCGGACAACCGTTTTGCCCTGAAAAATGAAGGGCAGTACGGGAAGACCGAGATGTGGTATGTGGTAGACGCGGGACCGGAAGCCTTTTTATATTATGGATTCAAACAAGAGATCAGCAGGGAAGAGTTTGCAGAGCGGATCAAAAATGACACCCTGCTGGAGGTGCTGAACGCAGTGCCCGTGCAGAAGGGGGATATCCTCTTTATCGAGGCTGGGACTATCCATGCCATTGGAAAGGATATCCTGATCGCGGAGATCCAGCAGAACTCCAATGTCACATATCGGGTCTATGATTACGGGCGAGTCGGAAAAGACGGGAAAAAGCGCGATCTTCATATTGAGAAAGCGATCGCTGTCACGAACAGAGTGCCCATTCTGAAAGGGAAAAACAGCTACCCCCATGTGGCGGACTGCGATTATTTCACTGTGGACAAGCTGAATCTGGACGGAAAAATGATGAGCCGCATGGAAGGCTGCGTATCAGATGAAAGCTTTGTCAGTATCCTGATCCTGGAAGGAGAGGGTAAGGTTTCCTGTGAAGACGACAGCGAAGGCGTGACCTACCGAAAAGGCGACAGCCTGTTCCTTCCCGCGGGAAGCGGAAGATATGTGGTGGAAGGGTGTTGTGACGCTCTTGTCACCACGATCCGGGACAAGGCTGCCCCGGTGCGGATCGGCATTGATATTGGTGGAACGAATACCAAGATTGGTATCGTGGATGCGCACCAGAAGCTGATCGATGTCAGCAGCATCCCGACAAAGGCAGAACGGACGCCGGAAGAGGTGATCGCGGACATCGGAAAAGCTGTGATGGACGCACTGGAGAAGAACGGAATTTCTCTGGATCAGTGCATGGGCGTGGGTGTCGGCATGCCGGGCACAATCGATAAGAAGAACGGATCCGTGCGGTATTCAAATAACATCCGCTGGGAGAATGTCCCTCTTGCACAAGAACTTGGGAAATACCTTCCCGTCCCGGTAGAAGTCGCGAATGACGCGGACTGTGCCGCACTCGGAGAGGCGGCAGCAGGAGCGGGACGAGAAGCGCAGAATATGGTCATGATCACCCTGGGCACCGGCGTGGGCGGCGGCGTCATACTGGATGGAAGGATCTTTGACGGACGGCTTGTCGGCGGATGCGAGCTGGGGCACATGGTTATCCATGAGAACGGGGAGCTGTGCACCTGCGGTCGCAGAGGCTGTCTGGAGGCGTACGCATCAGCGACCGCCATTGTTAGAGATACCAAGCATGCTATGGAAAAATATAAGGATTCACGCCTGTGGGAACTGTGCGGAAATAATCCGGACAGCGTCACGTCAGAGATGGCGTTTGCGGCAGCGGCCGAGGAAGATCCTGCCGGAAAAGAAGTTGTGGATGAATTTATCCGCCACCTGAGTATCGGGATCGTCAACATCGTCAATATCTTCCGTCCGGAAGCAGTGCTGCTGGGCGGCGGAATCTCAGCCCAGGGCAGGGTGCTGACAGATAAGATCAATGAAATCCTCCGGGAAGAGTGCTTCGGCAAAGAGCACGGCCAGATCCCGGAGGTGAAGATTGCGGAGCTCGGGAACCAGGCGGGCATGATCGGCGCGGCGAATCTGCTGGCGTAGAAAAAGGCACTGCCGATAAGCGGCGAGCCCAAAGATTTAAGTTATAAAAAAGTAACCGAAACCTTTGCCGAGGGCGGTTACTTTTTTGTGTGATTGATATACGCTATCAAAACCGTAACAATAATACTGAATTTTTCTGACAAGATACGGCAACTATGATTCCGGAATTTGTGTATTTTTTTAAGAAAGAATTTCGACTGCGATGGGAGATCAGTGGGAGACACAAGCAGGGCAATTATTTTCTGTCAATGGCTCAGTTCATCTATCTTCTTGTCTATCTCGCACATAGTGTTATCGCATAAATATCAAGTTAAATTTCAAAAATTTAGAGGAATGTCAATATAATATCATTAATTTTGTACGACATCCAAAGATAATTGCAATATAAAAATGATATTGATATTATGTCTTACAAGAGGAATATAAGGATGGCAGTTCATCGAAACTGTGTGAAGTATCGCAGGAAATGATCTGACTCTCCGGGAAAATAGCAAAGAATAATCAGGAGGAAATGACGATGACAGATTCAAGAACATTAGTATACCAGACACTGCAGAATGAAGAACCGGAAAGAGCTCCCAGACATGTGTGGGATATCCAGTGGACTTATGACAACTTTCCGGAGGAGATAAAAAGATTACGAAAAGAGTACCCGGATGATATCGTATGGTGTCCCCGCATTTTAAAAAGAGACAGCGGGTGCGTGGGTGATCCTTATGCTATCGGTACATATACAGATGAATGGGGATGTGTATTTGAAAATAAATTCGAAGGCATCATCGGAGAAGTGAAAAATGCCCAGATCGTTTCGGACGAGTGGGAAGAAGCAGAGGACGTGAAAGTGCCGGATGCGCTGCTGGATTTGGACGTGGATGCGATCAATGAGTTCTGCCGGAATACAGAACAGTTCGTTGTGGCAGGATCATCTGTACGTATCTTTGAACGTCTGCAGTTCCTGGCAGGAACAGAGAAGACACTGATGGACCTGTACATGGAGCCGGACGGCATGGAGCCTGCCATTCAGAAGGTACATAAATTTTTCTGTCAGGAGCTGGAAGCGTGGGCAAAGACGGATGTGGACGCGCTGTTCATTCAGGACGACTGGGGAACCCAGATCAGCCTGCTTATCTCACCGGATCTGTGGAGAGAGGTCTTTAAGCCGTTGTACGCAGATTATGCGGCGATTGCAAAAAAATACGGCAAGAAGATGTTCATGCATTCAGACGGGTATATCCTGGATATCATCCCTGACCTGATTGAGATCGGGATTGATGCCTTGAATTCTCAGATCTTCTGCATGGGCCTGGATAAACTGGAGCAGTTCAGAGGAAAGATTACCTTCTGGGGAGAGATTGACAGACAGAAAATCCTGCCCTTTGGAACAAAAGAGGACGTGGACCAGGCTGTGAAGAGCGTGAAGCAATATCTGTGGGACCGCGGTGGATGCATCGCGCAGTGTGATTTCGGAGTCGGGGTGAAACCGGAGAATATCTTCCAGGTGTTTAAGACTTGGGAAGAGATTGGCGGGGAAAAATAGAGACAGCTTTTTCTAAGCAGATAAATGAAGTAGAAGCCTTGAAATGATAAAGAGACAGATTCAAAATGAGTCTGTCTCTTTATTATCAGAAAAAACAAAAATAATTATACTAATAATCCCAAAAAGTATCCCGAGAAAAAGATGTGCAGAAATATACTGAAAAATAGAAGCGGTTTCGGTGTTTAAGCCCTAAACGGTAACTGGAAATCGCAGAAGGCGAAGCAGTAATGGCAGACGAGAACGCTACATATGACGAAGTCATGGATGCAACTGTTAAACTGATGAAAGCAATCCAGGCTCTGGATATGAAGGCAGCGGACAGGACGAACCTTGAGATGGCAGTCGAACTTGCTCAGGGCATTGACCTGACAAAATACGTAGAAGCAGGACAGGCTGAATTCCAGCAGGCACTTGCAGCTGCATAGGAAGTCCTTGCAGACGGCGTTGCAATGCAGGCAGATGCGGATACAGCATAGAACGCACTGGTAGACGCGATCAGCAATCTGAGACTGAAAGCAGACAAGAGCACA
>ERZ1643246.4380-NODE-4380-length-11232-cov-25.552921_pt1 | contig 11232 bp, 14 predicted proteins | sample MGYA00579265_ERZ1643246 | MGnify/ENA primary metagenome ERZ1643246 (study PRJEB29033, sample SAMEA4952261) | chicken gut metagenome | biome: Broiler Chicken; feature: Gastrointestinal Tract; material: Caecum | place: Ireland | collected 2018 | study: Broiler...
CATCCATATATCTGTAATAATATTTGCATTTTAATTTGTGTTTAACATATTGATCTAATTCATTTAAATATATATTAGCAAACATTTGAGATGTATAATTACCCAAAGGAAGTCCTACCATGCCTTCTGTAGATAATAAAATTTCTCTAGTTAACCATAGTAACTTTTTATCCTTCATTTTTCTTTTTAATATTTCCCAAAGTATTTTTTTGTCTATATTTTGAAAATACTTTGTAACATCCATTTTTAATATGTAATAATTCTTCCATTTAGATTTTGCACTTCTCATTGCTTTTTGAACATCTTTAGATGCTTTATGCATTCCTCTTCCTTCTATTCCAGCATATGATGTACTAATAAATTGTGGTACAAAGTATGGCTTTATAAATTTTTCGACATACCATTGATGTACTACTCTATCCTTATATTCTGATGCCATAATTATTCTTTCTTTTGGCTCATATATTTTAAATTTTGTGTAACCACCATGTTTGTATGTACCATTTTTTAATTGTTTCTCTAATTCTAATAATTCTTGTTCTAGTTTTAACTCAAACAATATTATTTTTTTCTTTTCTCTTTTTCCACATCTTGCTTTTTTATGTGCTTTTAGTAAATTTTCAAACGATACTGAATTATCATATATATTTTTAATTGTTTTAGGCATATTTCTTCACCTCTAGAGATTTAATAAGTCCTCCTAAAATTTTTCCGATTTCAGCTAGTAACTCGTTGCTATGTTTGTATTTCTTTTCATCTATCCATTTTTGATTATACATGATTCTTATACAAATTCTTTGATAATATATATTACTATCAACAATGTTATATATTGATAATCTTTTATTCTTATCTATTTTACTTGCTAAAAGAATATTTTTTAGCATTTCATACATACTTGTCTTTACTTCTGTTCCTATACTAAATTTTTCTGTTCTTGGAAGTTTAAGTAATATTGTAAGCATATATTCAATATACTTTTCTATTTTTACTATTATTACCAATCTGTTATCTTTGTTTTTTTCCATCTCATATATCCCCTTTCAAAAAAAAAGAAGAAGAGACTCTGAAATTTCAAAGTTCTCTCCTTCTATCTGTGTTTGGAAACAAATTAGGATAGTTTTACAGTGGTCAGTGCTACTTAATATAAAGCGTGGCACGAAAACCAGTATCGTTATAGCGGTCACGAGGATTGCCGTAATTGCGATAGGCGACAGGATAATCGTCCCCATCATCGTCGCAACCGCCACCACGGATAACACGATACGAACTTTCGTTCTGTTCTTGTGTCCATTCATCTACATTACCTGCAAAGTCGTAGATGTTATTAGCACACCATTCTTCTCTGCTTCCTGTTTCAACTACTTTCTTCGGAGAATTCTCTGTATTCCAATGGTTGCCCCATTCAGTAGAGTCCTCTGCAATTTCAGCAAGAGTTTTAACTTGCGTTTTGATAAACCATTCCAATACCGAATCATATTCTGCACCAAAAGTCAGATGACTCTTAACTGCTTCATTATCTTCGATAGTGGATGCAACCTTCTTGGCATCATCAAAATTGATGTTTACCCACGGCATAACGCCTTTTACCGACTGTGGTTTTCCTTCTGAATTTTTTGAAATGTTATAACGAGAAATATAAAATCCCCCATATTTCTTAACACTTTCAAATTGTTCAAGCAGTTCATCATTTAAAGCTTCATTGAATTCATCATCCGAAAATTCATTGTTCATATAATCCCGTCTGCCGAATTTCTCCGAAAAATGATCTCCATCAAGTGTTCCATTAGAGTCGAGACTTCCAACAGGAATCCATACAAACTGGCTTCCATCAGAACATCTTTCAATTACAAATCCATTGTTCCATTCTCCACAGACATGCTTATATCCTTCTGGAATTGGAGGATTTACATAGTTTGTAGAGTAGACATTGGCTGTAGCAATGTTCAGAGCTCTGATAATTAACTCTCCACTTGTTCCCTCTGAGACTTCAAAGGTTATACCCTTTTCTGCCTCAAGCACAAATTTTTCATACCGTTTCATAGTTATACCTCCTTAAGTGATAATTTTATAACGGTTTCAACATGGCTATTGCCATTATGTTAATAATACCACATTTTCTTGCATTTTGCAAATTTTGTAAACTTTGAATTTATCTAATTATATAATTTTAATTGTACTATTTCTTTTTATTGAATTTATGTCTTATAAATTCACCAATCCCTCCTATTATAAACAATACAATAAAAAATCCAATTAGTAATAATATTTGATTTTTTCTTTCTTCTTCTGGCAATTTACTTAAATAAAAGTAATAATCCATCCATAACATTTTTAATTCTTCCTTTCTCATCTTTATAACTGTATTTCAGTTATATTTTATATACCATATTTTAAGTATAATTTCAATAGATTTAAAAATAATATGAAAAGAGGTTATATTTATGGATAAATTTGTTATGAAAAAATCTACCGAAGCTAACATTTATAAAAGTATTAGGTTTCCTGTTGAAATAAATTCTCAAATCATTGAAATTGTTGACAAAGCTAATGAAGGACTAGACAAAAAAGAATATTCTTTTAATGGTTTCGTAGTATCTGCTTGTGAATTTGCATTAAAACATATGAAATAGTAGTTATAAGAGCAAATAAATTTTGTTTGCTCTTATATTTCCAAATCCCATTCTTTTGCTCTTTCTTCTTTTTTAAGTTGTTTCTCTGGATCAATATACATATTAGTTTCTTTTTCAAATTCTCTAACTAATTCTTTAGATTCTCCAATACCAAATTTTTGACAAATCCAAACTATAAATTTTTCTACTGTCTCATAAAACTTCTCTACTACTTTGTGCAAATGGTTATTTTCTTTTTCCAAACTTTTTATTTTACTTTTATATTTCCATTCCATATCAAATTCTTTTTCTTTATATTCTGCTTGAATATTTTCTACTTGATTGTGCAATTTTTCATTATCTGTAATTATTGAATCTCTTTCTTTTTGATATTTTTCTGCTTTTTCAATTATTTTAGTTTGTCTTGATAATTCTCTATGTAAATTCAAATTATCTTTGTATAAGTTTTGAATAACATCATCTTTTGGTTTTATGATTTCTTCTAAAATCTTTTCATCTCTTTTCTTTGACAATCTATTAATATTAATATCATCAATGTTTGGAAGATTAGGCAATTCTAATTTTATATTTTTCAAAGTTTCTTTTGTTTTTTCAAAATTAGTTATTTCTTTATATTCTTTCAAATCTATATGTTCTCTTCCTGTTTCTTCCTTTGGTAAACCTCTTTCTAATTCAAACCCATTTGATACCATATAATTGTAAAAAGCATTTTGAAGTTGTCTATAACTATCTTTGGCTTTCCAAAATTCGCTACAAGCTAGTTTATCAATATCATTTCCTTTTTTATCTTTTGTATGAACAATAGGTAAAAAAATTAAATGCATATGTGGACTTTGTTCATCCATATGCACTTTTGCAGATAATATATATTGTTCTCCTAAATTTTTATATTCACTTACAAATTTATATGCTGTCTCAAAATATCTTTTTGTTTCTTCTTCTCCTATTGTTTTAAAAAATTCTTTATCTGATGTTATTATATATTCACAAGCTATATTACTAACTACTTTTATTTGACCTTTCAAATTATATTTTTCTCTTATTCTTTCAAATTCTTTTTCATAACTATATTGTGGCTCTTTTAATGAATAATTTAAATATGATTTTTCTTTATCTATATTATTATTTGAATAATTTCTGTTTTTTCTTTCGTTGTGTCTAAATATTCCTTTTAGATTTTCTCTTTTGTATTTTGTGTTTCTTATTATTGCATAACTCATCTCTAACCTCCTTTGCTTCAGCTAGTTTCTCTCTTGTGCTACTAGCTAATAAGACATATTTATTTCTTAAATTCTGCTCTTTTTTAATTGTCTTGTAACACACTACAACACTTTTTTAGCTTACTGCTTCAAAAAGTGTTTCGTGTGGCAGGGCATCGCCCCACACCCCATTCAATCTAAAATAAAAATTCACTTTTTTATTTTGGGATTGCTAAAAAACTATTCATAGTTTTTTAGGCAAATTAAAAGAGATTAGCTATACATTTGAAGTAGCACTAATCTCTTTATAATTTGCATATAAGCTATCCCAATTGAAGTCATCGCCATACCTGTCACTTCTATATGAAATATTTTTCTTTTTATGTGTGTCCTCTTTATTATAATTATTTTTATTTTTTATATTATTTATTATATCTTTGTCATTATCACCTATAGGGTATGGTTGCTTTTGACTATCTGAATAGTTATTTATATCTATACCCTCTAGGTGTTTTTGACTACACCTATTGATGTTTTCGACTATAGGTAAAATTTGTCGTTCTTCTATCTCTTTGCTATCTGTTTTATATTTTAGTTTTACTTTTATATAATTCTTTTTTCTTAAAGAAGTTACTATTTTTGATACTCTATCTGCACTTACCTTTACTATATTTGCTATATATTTATTACTTGCAAAACAACTTTTAGTTTCTTCACTTAAATACAAAATCATAGATAGTATTATCTTTTCTTTATCTGATAAATCTTTATTTAATAAAACTTCTACTGGTATCCATAGTCCTTTTAGTTTTTGTGTTACCATATTTTCTACATCTCCTTTCGCCTCACGTTCAATTTTGTGGTTTTTAAAATAATTTTTAGTATAGTTTTAAAGTTAAAAAATAAGCCTTAAAATTTTACTTTTAAAGCTTATCTGTTTTATTATTTAAATTCCTGTATCCACTCATTTATCTTATGCTTGTCCAATGTATCAATCAAATATCGCAATCCCCAGGATATGAAAATCTCGCTTCCTTAAACCTACCAAGTATTGCGCCTGCCAATACTACAGTTGACCTCATCTGGCTCATTAAATGTTCTGGTATTTCTTTATCTACCATATTTTTGGAATTAATCTCTATTTTACCATGACTTTTCTTTACTTTACAACCTAAATACTTTAAAATTTCTAAAGTAATTCTTGTATCTCTTATGTCTGGTATGTTGTATAACTTAGTAGTACCTCCATTTAAAATTGTTGATGCAATAATTGGAAGAGATGCATTTTTAGAACCAGAAACACTTGCTTCTCCCTTTAGCTTCCTACCGCCCTCTATTATGTAACTAGACATTATATTCACCCTTTCGTAATTTATATTTTCTTATTTATTTGCTATATTTTATGTTTTCTTTACGTAAAAAGTGAATGTAGTTTTGTGGTTTGTATCACATTGGCAGGACACAGAAAAAAGTTCTAAAATTTCATGTTATTTATTTAAATTTTAGAACTTTTTTAGATGGTTACATTTTGTTGTCAACTGGTTATTTTTTCTAACCAGTTGAAGTTATAAATATTTATTATTAGTTGTTATTTGAACTGTAAAGAATTTCTTGACAGTTCATTTTCTTTGAACTGGTAACAAATTGTTATCAGTTAGATAGCGATACTAACCAACTGAATCCTTTATTTATCATTTTAGTTTCTTTTTATCATTTTCTTTTAATTTCACTTGTTTTTCTTCTTCCTCAACATATTTATAATTTAATTTATTTGTTTTTGTTACAACTGATTCTCCAAGATTTTTTTCAATATCATCTCTTGCAACTTTTGCAGCATGTCCACCCATTTTAGCAACTTTAATATTTTCCTTTAATCCATTCGGTTTTTGTTTAGTTGCTAATCTCTTAGTAGCTTCCTCTGATAAATCTGTTAATATTAGTTCTATATTGTCCATATTATCTCTTAAATTTTCTTTTCTTAATCCTTTATATTGCTTATATTCTTTTGCTGTCATTCCAGACCATTCTTTATATATTTCATTTGTTAAAATTGCATATTCAATATTACTTTCTATTCCATTTTCTTTCCATACATCAGTTAATTTTTTTCGTTCTTGAATTGATTTCATTCTTTTAGCAATCCATTCTTCATTATATCCTTTTGCTCGGTACAAATCAATAGCTCTTTGCAATACTATTGATGGATCAAAAGTTTCATCAACTCTTTCTTTTCCTAGATGTGCTAACCATTGTTTTATTGGTTCAGCATTTTTTGAAGGAATTGATTCTATTATACGAAACATTCCTTCAATATCACACACATCTGTCATACGATATTTTCCATCTTGGGATTTTAATTTCAACTGTCCGATTTTTTCGGACACTTCAAATCCATCTTTTATTAAATTCTTTTTCAAATCACTCCAATACTTTCTTGATCTGTTGCTTCCTGATATTGCACCAACAATATCTACTATACTGATATAATATTTTTCTTCATCTTTATCCCATATTGTTCTTATTGTTTCATTATTAAATAATTTATTTATTAATTGCATTTTGTTCTCGTCCATTTTATACCTCATTTCCTTAAGTTGTTCGGAAATTTTGAATAATTTAAAATCTCTTTTATTTCTTCTATTTATATCATAATCATAACAATTTTTCAATGCATTTGCGAAAATTTGTTCTTATTTTTCTTTTGTTCTATCAGATATAATATCAGTGAATACCTGTTTATATTCTTGGACATCACCAATATTTGATTTTGGACATATAAAAACTGCAAATGGTAGCTTGTCTTTTTTCCTCTTATCTTTATCATTCTTTCTTGTCATTTTCAGACTATTCGCCTACCTTTCTATCAATTGTATTCGTTTCTTGTTTGTCCTCATTCCTCTTTTTAGAGAATTGCCCCTTTACATCACGTTAGCCAGACAAAAGTATTATTGTTTTCTTAGTTTATGCGAATGTGAAGCAACTTTTCTTATATGTACTTGTAGTTTGCTATTCAATTTTCAATGTGTTATACTATGATAGAAAATAGTTATTTAAATTGCTATTTTCTATTATCTGTTTTTATTATAAAAGCCTTAAAACGGCTTGTAAATAGAATTTTATAAGTCTATAGCTAAAGTAAAACTCAAAATAGTTATGGTCTATTTTTAAAATGGAGAAAGTGTTACAATGATAACTAATTTCGCAATTAATAATAATAAAATTATAATAAAAAATAATTGGAGAATATTTTGGTGCAATTCATGATTTTGAATACAATATTGGAGATAAATTATATGAATTTGCTATAATGGATAATAAAGAATTTGAAAAATTAAAAATTATGTACTCTCAATATTTAGATACAGGAAAAACTTGCAGGGAAATTGGTGCTTTAAATAAAAGAAATGAGAAAGTAAAAAACAGTTTAATTTTATAGGAATATAATAAAGAATACAAAAGAAGTCATGGTTTACACTATAATCATCCTAAAGAATTTAAAGAATGGTCAGAAAAAGCCAGAGCATTAGGAAATAGTTATAATGATAGTAAAATAGAAGAATTTATGATAGAACTACAGAAATTAAGTCAATTATATTTCAAAAAATAGAACAAGTAAAATTACTGGTTCTATTTTTGTATTGGAAATAGTAAAATGCCGTATAATTTATATAATTATATGGCATTTTTAATTTATTTTATATGAAATATATCTTTTATTTTATTTATAAATCTCTTAAATATTGACTCCTTATATTTTACTAAAGTAACTTCGCTTTGTATATCATACTCTGTTACATTTTTATCTTCAATATGTTTTTTAAAAAGGTCATCTGGATTATATTTTTCTCTTAATTCTTTCTGGTACTTTTTTTCATTTTGTTCTAGTAAACTTATGTAATCTGATTTTTGTTCAAGAGTACACCAATAATTAATATATATAGTTGCTAAAATGTCTTTCGTCTTTTCATTTAGATTCATTTCATTTAATTTTTTTGAATGGTCTAAATCAGATATATAAGTTGTAGACTGATTATTCTTTAAAAAATCAATAAACTTTTTAGGAATCTTCTCAATATATACATTTTCCATATGATTTAATATATCTAAAGTTTCTGTAATAGCTTCATTAAACTCATTACTTACCATATTTTTCTCCTTTGCTTATTAATAATCATTTATTCTATTGTATGTTCATCTTCTTTTTGTTTGCCTTGCATTTGCGTTGAAATATCTGATATAACCTTATTTATATTTTCCGGTAATCTATCTGATATTACTTCTGAAACTTCAGATATTTCGTGTGTTCCTGTTTTTTCTCTTTTAGGTTCAATACTAGGAAATAGTCGCATTTGTTTTAACAATCCTATCATATTTTTGTATGGTAAACTTTTTATTTTTTCTGCCATATTTCCAAATATTTCTGATAACTCTGATTCATTTTCGTTCCAAACTTTTGCTTTTGAAAAATCATTCATTGGTACAAAAACAGCCTCATCGGAATACTCATCTTGCATAAATTGTTGTTCTTCTTCATTCCACCTTCCGGCTAAAACTTTTCTTATAACTAGTCCATTTTCATGAACTTTTCCTTTTTTTCCATCAGATTCTTCACTTGCAGCTGCTATGTCTAAAGAAGAAATTTCTTCAGTATCTTTTCCTTCATAATATAAATTAAGTCTTTCATAATCTCCTGCTTCTATAGCAGTTAATATATCGTGTTCTAATCTTTTTACAGCTTCCGGAAATATTTGAGTATAATCATTATAACTAAAATTTTCTATTAGTCCAATTTGTCCTTCGCCTGAAAATCTATCATAAAACTGTGTAATTCTTTGACCATAAAATCCATTTAATTGTGAAAGATGACTGGCATAAAATCGAGCAAATTCTTTACTAGACAAGCAGCCTGGATATAGTTGCTCTAATTTATCAAAATACATATTCCATGCATCGTTTTCAGCTTTTTTACTCATTTCACTTGATTTTTGTAATGTTTTCCAAGAATCAAATGGATACTCTGGAATATTATTCTCATTATAATAATTATTACCTTTTTCTATGCCTTCATTAATTTTTCTATGAACCTCACGATAAAGAGCTTGAATATCTTCTATTTTATATTGCATCATATCATACCTCCAAAATATTTATTTACTAAATAAATAGTACTACTTTTACAAAACATTGTCAAGCTTTTTTTATTTTGTTAAATGTAAGGTTTGTCGTAAATATTGCCAACAATTAATATTTTGTAATATTTAGTCTTATATATTTTTTCCATTACTTTTCTCTTTTTTCGTGCTTTATCTGTTTTTCTGTATCTAATAAAATATTATTTTCTCTTTTAAAATTTCTAACTAAGTTATTTTATGCACCCATATCAAACTTTCTGCAAATCCAAGTTATGAATTTATCAATTGTTTCTTTAAATCTATCCACTACTTTGTGTAGATAATTACTCTATCAAAAAATTCTTTATCTAATAAATCTTTATTTAATAAAAATTCTACTAGTATCCATAATCCTTTTAGTTTTGGCATTTTTATATTCCACTTTCGTCTCACATTCAAATTCGTCGTCTTAAAATTTCTTTTGGTATAATAAACCTAATATTTCTATCAAGACCTTATTTTTCAACTATTTAATTTTCCTAATCCACTCATTTATCTTATGCTTGTCCGATGTATCAATCAAGTATCGCAATTCTTAGAATATGAGAACCTTGCTTCTTTAAATCTACCAAGTATTGCGCCTGCCAATACTACAGTTGACCTCATCTGGCTCATTAAGTGTTCTGGTATTTCTTTATCTACCATTTTTTTGAATTAATTTCTATTTTACCATGACTTTTCTTTACTTTACAACCTAAATATTTTAAAATTTCTAAAGTAATTCTTGTATCTTTTATGTCTGGTATGTTGTATAACTTAGTAGTACCTCCATTTAAAATTGTTGATGCAATAATTGGAAGAGATGCATTTTTAGAACCAGAAACACTTGCTTCTCCCTTTAGCTTCCTACCGCCCTCTATTATGTAACTAGACATTATATTCACCCTTTCGTAATTTATATTTTCTTATTTATTTGCTATATTTTATGTTTTCTTTACGTAAAAAGTGAATATTTCTATTTTTATATATTTTATTAAAACTATTTTTTCTATCTGAAAATATAACTTTACTATTATAAAAAATAATAGCCCTAGGAATTTATGGGGCTATTATTTGGCAATTTTATAAATTAAAACATACATTACTAAATGTTTATATTAAATAGCATTTTTTAAATCAGCGCCTTCTCTATTTTATCTATATTCTCAATTGTTTCTACATATCCTCTGTCATAGCAAAATTCTAATTGTTTTATATCAAAAACACTAGCTTGTGCAACATCTACTTTTAATATATAGTCACTATCAATAATTCTTTCTGAATCTCTGTCATCAAAAACTATATCTATGCATCTCATAAATATGTCTATAGCATTTCTTGGATTTGCTTTTTTGTCTGGAGGAAATGTTACAGTTATTTTTTTGTCTACTCCCAATTTGTTCAATTCTTCTACTGGTATATTATCCAACACTCCTCCATCTACAAATTTATAATTTTCATATTCAAATGGAGAAAAAATTCCTGGATAGCTACAACTTGCTCTTACTGCTTTTCCAATTTCTATGTCTGTTATATATTGCACTTTTCCCTCTTCGGATATAGCTTTATACTCTCCGTCTGTTCCTGCAATTTTCTTTAATTTTTTAGTTCTGTCTATTTCTCTGTTTGTAAATACATATTCTTTACCTTCTTTTATATCTACTGTTGGTATTGCTATTGGCATTTTTAAATCTTTTAAATACTTCATTCCTTTTAATCTAGCACATTCCTCTATCGCATCTTCTATTGCTTCTCCAGAAACAAAACCTGTTCCAAATATACTTTTAGTTGACCTAAATCCTGTTAATAAATATTTAGGGTCTGCTTTTAATATACTTTTGGCAAAATACTTTACAAGTTTAAAAATTTCGTCTGTATTATATCCCATTGCATATAAAACAGCTATAGCACTTCCTATACTTGTCCCTGCTATGGCATCAATTTTTATGTTGTTTTCTTCTAAAGCTCGTAGCACGCCTATATGAGTTGCGCCTTTTACTCCTCCACCAGATAAAGCAATACCAATTTTCATATTTTTTACTTGTACAATTTTTCCGTCTTATTTTTAATTTATAAAAAATTGTACAGTTTTCTCCTCTCTTTGAAAATTTAATTCTGTACGTTCATTTCGTTTTTCCTAATTATATCCAATTTATATTGTTTTGTAAACAGTTATTTTACTGAAATTTTATCTCTATAAATGGCAATAATAAATTTCCGGTTTATTATGCACACATTTCACTTAAGATT
>ERZ1643246.4382-NODE-4382-length-11231-cov-5.254653_pt1 | contig 11231 bp, 10 predicted proteins | sample MGYA00579265_ERZ1643246 | MGnify/ENA primary metagenome ERZ1643246 (study PRJEB29033, sample SAMEA4952261) | chicken gut metagenome | biome: Broiler Chicken; feature: Gastrointestinal Tract; material: Caecum | place: Ireland | collected 2018 | study: Broiler...
TTTAGAGGTTCATAGAATTAACTCTTTCATACCGAATTTACTTTTTCAATTCACGTACATTTTAAAATCAATGGATAATATTGACAAAACATATCGCATTTTATAGAATCTATGGTGTTACGGACATGTTACATAGAATGATATTTTGTAAAATACTCGTAAAATTATAAAATTGTAGATAAATATAATCATGAATAATAAAAATATTGTTTATATATGCAACAATAACCATGTGTGGCTGACTGCAATATCCATGACTTCACTGCTGGTTCACAACAGCGGAATTCATATTTATGTCATCGGACCGGACATTCAGCCTCAAAACAGGTTCTTGCTGAAGCAGACCGCACAATCCCACGGGGGATGCTGTACAGTTTTGGATATTCCTTACTATAAGGAACAACAGGTGCTGAAGATACGGCGATGGCCTTCGTTTACTATTGCAAGGCTTTTTATCGCAAAAATACTGCCGGATTCTATTAATCGGATTCTTTATCTCGACAGTGATACAATTATAACTGACAGCATTGAGGAACTGTGGGAATTCGATATGCACGGGAAACCGTACTGCGGTGTAAAGGATTGTATCGGATGGCGTTATAAAAGAAATATAGGTCTGGCAGAAACAGATCCTTATGTAAATGGCGGTGTTCTCCTTGCAGACCTGAAGACTCTCCGCAGAATGGAAATCTCAACTGACATACATAATTTCATTCAAAAATATTTCTATGCCATGAGTTATTACGATCAGGATATATTAAACTCTGTGTTTCAAGGGAACATCGGTATACTTCCGGCAGAATATAACGTCATGACCACTGTGGTAAAAATGAATTATAAGGAACTTTGCAGGCTTAGACGCCCTTCAAATTATTATTCTATGGAAGAGATTAATTTTGCCAGAGCAAATCCCCGTATCGTACATTTCAGCAGTCATCTGCTGAGTATCAGGCCATGGTACAAAAATTCTGAAAATCCTTACGCAGAATCATTCCGTCAGTATGCGGAAATGAGTCTCCTGGATGAACCGATCCGCTGGGGTACGGCCTCACGGCGTCAGGAATCGATGGCAGCAATATACCGCTCCTGTCCGCCATTTGTAAAAAATGTGCTATTGTATGTTATGGGATTTATACATGCTGTATGGTATCCGGAACTGCGATATCAAAAAAGCAAAATGCTTCTAGTCACACACAAGAAGAAGGATAAATAAAATGCAGATTGGAGGAAGATAATGATGGATTTAAAATTAGGGAACTTACTGCTTGAAATGAGAAAAAATTATACAGAGCAGCCTGTTTTTCTTTTCACAGAAAAAGGAGAAACAGCAAAACCTGTCATGTACCCGGATTTTCTTGCGGATCTGGATGAGAATGTTAAAAAGGCAGAGAATATGAAGCCCGAAAGGATTGCTGTCGCGGGATATAATAACTATGATTGGATCGTAACGGCAGTCTCCTTATTACTGGCAGGGAAAACCCTTATTCTGATGAACCCGGATATAAGTGATCATGATTTTTTGTATCTGCTGGAATATACAGATACCGAATGTGTTATGCTTCCGGAAGAACTGAAGTCTGACTTCGGGTTTTTGAAAGGCCATTTTCAGACAGAACCCCTTTTCAGCGGCCGGGCTCTGAGCGGAACCCCTTCCGGAACGGACGTTGATAAGATACAGTTTTCGGATCACAAAAGCGAGTTTTTATGCTTTACATCAGGAACATCCAAAAGTTCGAAAGGTGTCGTCATCAATACCGAGACTCTGGTAAACCACGTAAGGCTTGTAGTAAAGGAAGCTGTGCTGCCGATGTACAGAGATGACAAATGGTTTATGCCGCTTCCGCTCTACCATATATATGCATTCACATTTCTATTTCATATTATGGCTGTCGGAACCACACTCTGCTTAACCCCGTCGCCGCGTTATCTGGTTCAGGCAGCGCATCTGTTCAATCCACAGGTGGCGCTTCTGGTTCCGAGCATGGTCGAGCTTCTGATCAAAAAGCCGGAACTGCTGCCGGATCTGAAAGCAATCATTACCGGCGGAGGAGCCTGCAGAGCAGAAGTCGCCGACGCAGTGCGGAAACACGGGATCACCTATCTGAACGGCTACGGTTCTTCCGAATCCATAGCCATGACCTTCCTGAGCGTACCCGGCGAAGATGAACAGTGGATGAAACCCCTCAGCTGTATTCAGTGCGGGGTCAGTGAGGATGGAGAATTATGGATCCGCACACCCTATCATTTCGATGAGTACTATAAAAGACCGGAAGATACAAAACGCTCCCTTGACGGGGATGTAATATGGACTGGAGACGCTGCCGTTATGAATGAGAATGGGTATATCCATCTCATCGGAAGGCTCCGGGATATGATCGTTATGGAAAACGGGGAAAAAATCCATGCAGAAGATATGGATAACATACTGGCCGGCATGGAACACGTGGCAGAAGCGGCGGTTGTCTATTCTCCGGAATACGGGATGTCAGCAGCCGTAGTCCCGGATTCAATGGAACACAAAGAAAGTATTCAGCAGCAGGTGGCTGCGTACAACAAAGACACAAGCCCGCAGCTTCGCATCAGACACTTATGGGTACGGGAAACGAAGCTGCCGCGTACAACTACCGGAAAGCTGAAACGCTATCAGTTGGAGAATGAATTCAAAGAATGGCTTTTGGCGGAGGAAGATCAGTGAAAATGAGGAATTATACCAGGGATATCGAATGGGTCTACAGTCATATCACCTCTGAAATTTATATGAAACAGTACACCTTCGGCTATAAACTCTTTGCAGTCTGCGACTGCAGCGAGGAAGCGGGAGCTTTGCCTGTCTCAGAAGAACTGGCCGCCCGTTTTGCCCAAATGGGGAAAAAAACACTGCTGATCCATGCCGATCTTTACGGCAGAGAAAGCGGGACTTTCCAAAGCGGCAGTTCCCCGGAAAAAGGGTTTGCCAACTATATTACAGAGGCAGCAGATTTAAGTGAGATACTGTCAGATCCCTGTCAGGAAAATTTATATTATATAAGCAGGGGAAATGTAACGGAGGACACAGCAGAACAGCTCCTCTGTTCACCGCGTGCAGAGCAGCTTCTTTCTGCACTTCGTGAGAACTATGACATCATCCTGTTACATACTCCAGCTCTGACGGCTCCGGTCAGCGGAAAGACCTTGTGCAGATTTGCCGACGCAGCGGTCCTGGTCGCTGCGGTTGGGAAAACACGGAAATCTCAGCTGGAAAAGGCAAAATCCCAGTTGGATAAGCTGCAGGTCCCTGCAGCCGGAATGATCGCCACAAGAGCAAATTCTATATTGTGGAATCAGTTTGCACGATGGTTCGACAGGGTGTCTTGGATCCTGCAGAAAAAGGAGGACTGAACAGAAAATGAATTTCAGCAAAGTGATCAGTATCGATTTTCAATATATATGGCTGCTTCTGAAACGGCGGGCAGTGTGGATTCTTCTTTCTGCCGTCCTTGCCTTTTCCGCGGGAGCTGCAACCGCTTGGTGGGGTCTGGCATGCTTGGGCCTGGAGATAAACGACTCCTACCGGGCGACCGCCACAGTCTTCAGTTTTACAGACAGTTCATCCGACCAGACCATGCTGGGCATTACCGCGCTCCAGACTTATTCGGAAACCATAAAATCACGGCGGATCGCAGAGAAGGCAAAGGATCTCCTTGGATATACAGACCTTTCGGTAGACGAGATCTATGAAATGCTGTCCACAGATTCACGGTATATTTCAACCGGTACTTCTTACTACGAGAATAATTCCGTCGTAATACCGGTTTATGCCGATTCAGATGATAAAATAGAAAGTATGGCAGTGGCAAACGCTGCAGCCGATGCTTTTGTCGAAGAGATAAACACGCTTCTCGGATCAGACACTGTCAGAGTCCTGGACTATGCAGCAACAACAGAGCAGACAGAGCATGCAGATGTCATTCGGCTCCTGATCGCAGCCGGATGCGCGGCTGGGGCAATGCTGATCGTCGCAGCGTGTATGATCCTCCAGACGATTGTATCACCCAGGGTCAGGACAATGCAGGATATCAGTCTTTACGGACAGATTCCTGTACTCGGCGTTTTCCCAAAGGAAAAGAAGCGGGGGCAGTAATGTATATTTATTTGATCACACTTATCGTATCTCTTCTGTTTGCGAAGCTGGCTTCCAACGCCAGGCCCTATCCGGCTCTGAAGGGAACTGTTCGGACATATGCCATATGTTCTTTTCTTCCTTTTGCGCTGAACTGCATGCTTCGCGGACAGGTGGGCACTGACTGGCTGATTTATGATGCATACTATGCCGAGATCAGCAACGGTGGAAGAAGATTTTCAGAACCGCTGTTTAATCTGCTGAACCGTATTTTATATATGATTTCCAACAATTCCCTGCTCCTGTTTGCAGTGGTCGGATTTATCACTCTTGCCCTTTTTTTCGCAGGAATGTATCAGCAGTCGGCAATGCTTACATATAGTATCCTGCTTTTTTTTCTGTCGGGTAAGTATTTTGCATCTCTGAACCAGATCAGACAGATGCTGGCAATGAGCCTTTTCTTCTTTGCATTTAAATACATACGTGAAAGAAAGATGATACGGTATTTCCTTTTTATTCTGGCGGCATGTCTGATCCATACATCTGCTGTAGTCTATATTCCGCTTTATTTTCTTTACGGAATCCGCTGCAGTAAACGGCTGATCAAAGCAGCTCTGGTCTACTGCGTCTGTCTGCCGGTCATCATCCTTATGGCGCCGGTCCTTGTAAAACTGACAAGATTTTCCTGGTATCTGGACAGCCGCTTCAGCCAGAATTTTGATATTATCGGTTTTACACTGTCTTTGATGATCTTCGGTCTTCATCTTTTCCTGTTAAGACGGCAGGAAATGCAGGCGAAAGGAACCACCGGGGAAAACTCAGAGGATCTAAAGTATGCGGGATTTCTGACAATGATAAGCATGATTACCTGCCTGGTCTATTTCCTGACCAATGCAGTCCCGCAGGTCACACGTATCGCAGAATGCTATTCTGTAATACAGATTCTAAGCCTTCCGTATCTTGCCAAAGGCGAGAAGGATGCCCGCATTCGAATCGCAGTTCTGATTTTCACTGCGGCAGTCCTTGGATGCAAGCTCTTATATAATGTATACAGCACCCACTGGTGGTACGGTGTACTGCCCTATCATACGTTTTTTTATCCGGGATAAAACGCTCCGGTCGCAGATCTCTTAGTGAGCGCGGAGCCCCGCAGATAACCCGCGGATAATAAGGAGAAAGCTATGAAAGCATTTGCAACTGTTATCATTCCTGTTTATAAAGTAAGAGAAGATTATCTCCGCAGATGTCTGGACAGCCTGTGCTCGCAGACGTTTCCAGACTTCCGGGTGATCCTCATTGATGACGGCTCCCCCGACAGGTGCGGCGCTGTATGTGACGAATATGCGGAAAAAGACAGCCGTTTTTTTGTAATTCACCAGGAAAACAAAGGAGTGTCAGAGGCAAGGAATGCGGGAATCCGTTCAGCTGCTACCGACTGGATCTTATTTGCTGATGCGGATGACTGGACAGATCCGGATCTGACTGCTACATTATATGAGGAAAGCAGGCGATGCAGCGCGGATATTTATATCTATGATTACTATAATGAATTCCCGGAAAAGTCTGTCCGGAAAAAACTGAAGCAGAACGGGGGACTTCTGGACGAGAAATGGAAAAAACAGCTGAAGGTCGCACCCTTTCATTATCTCAAAGTCGATGGGAAACGGCTGGTATATGCATGCAATGGGGTCTGGAACAAAATGTTCAGGGCCTCTTTGATCAGGGAAAACAAGCTCGCTTTTGAAAAAGAGGCTAGGCGGGGAGAGGACAGCCTTTTTCTGTGTCAGGCGCTTCAGTGCGCAGACAGGATTGATTATGTGGATGCCGCCCTGTACCATTACCGGCGTCACAGAGAGTCCTTAACTAATGTGTACAATAGCGAGATTTCCAGTGAGTATGAATATATTTTCCACCGTAAGGAGGATACGATCCAAAAATACGGCCTGCCTTACGAATATCAGGAAGCTTTATACGCAAGTATCTGTACGAGAATGTATTCTATCCTGCGCCTCTCCTGCTTTAACAGGAACAACCCGGAGGACAGGCGGACTGTGAGAAAGGAAATCCTGGAGATGCTGGACAGGGATCCCTATAAGACCGCTTTCCAGAAAGTTAGATACCAGGATCTTGCATCCGAGCAGAAAGTCTTTGTGTTTCTTCTAAAGCACAGGATGCTCCGGACAGTACAGCTTCTGGTAAACCTCAGAAAATATCTTAAGGGACTGGGCTGACAAAAGGAGGCGGAAAATGAACAATAAGAAAAAAGTCGGAATTGTTTCCTGCTATTTTCAGCACAACTACGGAAGCATGCTTCAGGCATATGCAACACAAATGGCACTGGACAGGCTGGGGTATGAATATGAGACAATAGATATCTCCGGATTCCGCGGAGATATAAGGAAAGAAAAAATCAAATATTTTATTAAAGCCAGCCTCACTTCCGATATTTTATTCTACAAAGCTGGAATGGCAAAAAGTGTTATAAAAAAGAAATTTTTCCAAAATACATATGCGTCATTATCAAAGATTCGCGACCGGCGGTTTGACGGCTTCTCTCAGTCGCACTTCAGACTGTCAGAAAGATATCCTTCCAGGGAGGCGCTCCGAAATGCATGTGCAGAGAAGTACTCAACTGTCCTTGTGGGAAGCGACCAGCTGTGGCTTCCGGCAAATATTGCGGCGGATTATTACACCCTCAGCTTTGTTCCGGATACCTTGAATACAGTTGCCTATGCGACAAGTTTCGGACAGGCTTCCCTGCCGAAAGATATCGCTGCAAAGGCATCCCGGTTTCTTAAGAATATCCGGCATATCGGTGTAAGAGAAGAATCCGGTCAAAAACTTGTCTGGGAGCTTGCAAAGCGGCACGTTCCAGTTGTCTGTGATCCGACGCTCCTTTTTTCAGGGGACGAATGGATGACGATCCAGAAGCAGGAGCCACTGATCCAGGGAAAATATATTCTATGCTATTTTCTTGGGAAAAATGCGCTTCACAGAGAATTTGCAATGAACCTGAAGAAAGCATCCGGCTGCAGAATCGCAGCTCTGCCGCATCTGGATGAATATATGAAAGAAGACGAGAATTATGCAGATGAACTGCTGTACGATATTGATCCTGCGGATTTTATCAATCTGATCCGCAATGCAGAGTACATATGTACGGATTCCTTCCACTGCTCTGTATTTTCCATTTTGTACAGGAAACATTTTTTTACATTCCGGCGTTACAGAAAGGAAACCCGGCAGTCCACAAACAGCCGTCTGGACAGTCTGTTTCACATATTAAACATTCCAGAAAGACTTCTGGCCGGTACTGAACCAGTGACAGACTGTATGAAAATAGAAACAGATTACACAGATGTATGGAATCGCTTAGAACAAATGCGCAGCAGTTCCTGCCGTTATCTGAAGACCTCCTTGGAAGACAACGGCAGTACAGACCTGTAATGATCTCGGAAGAAGGCGGAAAAATGGAAAAGAACAGAATAAACCGGAAAAGGAAGAGAAACGCACTGATCCTGCTGCCGTCTCTGGAAAAAGGGGACGGTTCGGCAGGCGCTGTTATGAACTACTATGATGCTCTGGTAATAGGCGGATGGAAGGTTGATTTCCTCCTGATCCGCTCCACGGAAAACAGCCGGACGTCAGAGATCCGAAAAAACGGCGGTCATATATTTGTCCTGCCTCCGCGGAACAAATATACATCCTCTGTCAAAAAAAAGCTTGTATCGGTGATAAAGAATGGAGATTACTCCGTGATCCACATAAATGTGCCCGGGCACATCGCTTATCTGGCTCTGACAGAAGGCGAAAAAAACGGGATCCCGGTCCGAATATTCCATTGTCATAATCCGAAAAACAGGTTAAACTTAAAAACAAAGATTTCAACCGCGCTGTATGATTCTCTCTGCCTGAAACATGCCAGTCAGTTGATTGCCTGTTCAAAAAGCGCCGGACTGTCCAGATACGGCAGCCGCTCTTTTGAAGTTGTGAGGAATTTGATCTCTGTGCGTGATTTCCGCTATGATGAAAATGCAAGGGCAGTGCTCCGCAGGAAGATAAGCGCAGAGTACGCCGTTCTGGTCGGAGTGGTCGGAAGAATCACGGTCCAGAAAAATCCGCTGTTTCTTATAGAATGCTTCGAAGCGTTTCAAAAGAAAGAGCCGCGGGCAAAACTGCTTTGGATCGGCGAAGGGGAACTGCTTGAAAAAGTACAGGCCCTATTGAAAGCCAAAGGACTGCTGAATGCCTGCATCTTTGCCGGACGCTTAGATGATGTGGGGCAATGGTATTCGGCGATGGATCTCTTTCTTCTTCCATCGGTATTTGAGGGGCTTGGCATTGTATTTCTCGAGGCGCAGTGCAGCGGGCTGCTGTGTTTCGGCTCTGACGCAGTCCCGCCTGAAACAGAAGTAACCGAGCTGATGCACCGGATTCCGCTTTGCAGGGATGCGGAATTCTGGGCGGCAGCGATGGTAAGAGAGCTCAGGAATGCCGCAGCAAGGAGAGACCGGGGGGAAGACTTAAGAAAGGCCGGTTATACAATTGGGACAACTGCTGACGAACTACTGAAGCTGTATAACACCTGGTATATGGGATAGAAAATATCATGAAAAAAAGTGTCAATCTGTTTGCCAAAAATGTATTTTTTGCCGTTGGAGCAAATATAAGCCGAATTTTCACCACTTTGATCCTCACCCTTATCCTGCCGAAAGTGATGTCTGTAGAATCCTATAGTGAATGGCAGCTCTACCGGTTTTACGCCACTTATCTGGTATACTCCACGCTCGGATGGACAGAAGGACTGTACATGAAATACGGCGGAGTCAGATATCAGGAGCTGGAGAAGGGGCGGATTTCTTCTCAGATCTGGGGAATCGCCGTACACGAATCCGTATTTGCATGTGTTGCGCTCCTGATCGGATCTCTTCTTATCTCATCCGGGGACGTGAAACGGCAGCTTCTACTGGGCGCAGTCTTTTATATGATATTTCACGTGGTATTGTCGCAGCTGCAGGCAGTCCTTCAGGCATCAAACCGGATATCGGATTATGCAAGGGTCTATACGGGAGAACGTTTCCTGTTCCTTGCCGTTTCCATCGGATGCATCCTCATCGGCCGGGTTGGTTTTCAGGGGTTTATCCTTGCGGAGATATTGAGCAATGTGGTCCTGATGGGATATGCCGCCTGGCTGTGCAGAGAAGTTGTATTTACCAGACCGCTTTCTTTCAGGAACATGTTCCGGGAGGAAAAAGAGCTGATCTCGATCGGATGCAGCGTTTCCGTTGCAAGCTTTATCGGACAGCTGGTGATCGGCGTCGTAAGGTTCGGCGTAGAACAGCGGTGGGGAACCGTTGCTTTCGGAAAGCTGTCACTCTCCTTCAGCATGGCGAACATGGCAGTGACATGCATCACCGCTGTCAGCATTGTCATTTTCCCTGTACTGAAACGCCTGAACAGAGATACTGCGGATCACCTTTATAAACCTCTGCGTGATCTGATCACACTGCCCATGTTTGGCGTACTGCTTTTCTACGCACCGGCAAAATATCTGCTCACTCTCTGGCTTCCTGAATACGGGGACAGTATCCGTTACCTGGCTGTCCTGCTTCCTTTCTGTATTTTTGAAGTACGGAATTCCGTGCTCACCTGCACTTACCTGAAAGTCTGGCTGGGGCAGAAATATATTATGTATGCCAATATTTTCACCCTTGCCGCCAGTGTTGTGATTACCTGGCTGACAGTATACGTGGTGGGAAGCATTGATCTGGCCGCCGCATCAATTATGATATTGTATGCGCTGAAAACCGTCCTGACAGAACTTGCTGTAAAAAAATATATCAAGATCCGACTGGGGCTCTTCAATGTCCAGGAACTGCTGCTTACAGCAATATTTATGATACTCAGCTGGTTTTTTGATCCTCTTCCGTCACTGGCAGGATATCTCCTTTGCTATGGTATTTACCTGTTTGCCGGACGGAAACGTCTCTCTTCGGCATATCGCATGATGAAAGGAATGATCAGTTAATATGAAAACACAAAAAAAATTTGTCGGTCTTGCAATGTTTGATTTTCTAAAGGGATTCGGTATCCTGCTTGTCCTGATAAGGCACAGCATTTACAGCCTGGATATCTCGACAGACAATCCGATGTGGATCCTTCTCTACTCTTTTATCATGCCGGTTTTCTTCATGACAAGCGGATACTGGCTGAAAAAAAGGAATTTTGCGGAAGGGCTGAAGACCAGTGCAAGACAGCTTTTAAAGCCTTATCTGATCGTGATCGCATGCATCGACGCAGTCGGACTGGTACACCGGTTTTTGCAGCACAATATAGAAGAATGGCTGTCCCTGTTCCTTCGCCAGTCGCTGCTTGTCATGTCCGGCGGCTATTCCAGGATCGGATTTATGTGGTTTGTATTTGCTCTGTTCATAAGCTGGCTCTTCTTTTACGCACTGATACAGATTACAAACGAAAAGCTGAGAGCAGTGGTTTCCATCCTGCTCTGCTTTGCCGGAACCCTTCTCCTGCCGTACCGGCCTCCCTTCCAGCTGGCACAGGGCATGATAGCCCAGCTCTTTGTCTACGCCGGTTATCTGATCAAGAAGAAAAAAATTCTGGAAAAAAGGATCCCGGCAGCCGCGGCTGCAGCACTGGTCATCCTCTGGCTGGCAGGAAGCCTTTATACTTTCCGGGATCAGTTATGCGACCTGTCCATGTATCAGTTCGGCGACGGCATGCCAGCAGTACTGTGCAGTCTGTGCGGAGCATTCCTTGTGATACAGGCCGGAATCCGGATCAATGCCATTGACAATGTGGTGATAGAGAAGACGGCTCAGCTTGGCAGGTATACCATGTGGATCCTGTGCATCCACTCATTTGAGGCAGCTGTGTTCCCATGGCAGGCTCTGTTCCGTGTCGTATCCATGCCGCCGCTGGTACAAAGCCTTGTCCAATTCGGACTGCGCAGCCTGTTTATCTTTTGTATATGTATGATATTAAAAAAACTTGGAGGAAGAAAAAATGTTAGAAACAATCATTGAAATCGCAAAAAAATACTGTACTGATGACCTGGAGTGGAACGAAGATACCTCGATCATGTCCGATATGGAATTAAGCTCACTGGATTTCT
>ERZ1643246.4384-NODE-4384-length-11225-cov-5.910027_pt1 | contig 11225 bp, 6 predicted proteins | sample MGYA00579265_ERZ1643246 | MGnify/ENA primary metagenome ERZ1643246 (study PRJEB29033, sample SAMEA4952261) | chicken gut metagenome | biome: Broiler Chicken; feature: Gastrointestinal Tract; material: Caecum | place: Ireland | collected 2018 | study: Broiler...
CAGCTGCCGCAGGGTATCCACATCGTTGGTGTACACGGACATGATATCGCCGTGGGCGTGGGTATCAAAATATTTGATCGGGAGCGCTTCCATGTTGTGGAACAGGTCATCCCTCAGATGGAGCATAGTTCCCTGACTCACATTTACCATGATACGGTTATAGGAAAACGCAGTGACAACGCCTACTGCCATGATACAGGCCAGACGGATCAGGTCGGACGCCAGTCCGCTGAAGTCACTGGAGCCGTTCTGAAGCATCGGCATGATATAATCATCCACCAGAGTCTGCGGGAAGGTCGCTCCCACTACTGTGGCGATGGCTGTAATCAAAATACAGGCAATGACAATGATAAATGGAACTTTATAGTAATGAAGCATATATTGGATGACCCTTCTGAGCAGTTTTGTGGCTGCTCTGGTCTCAAATTTCTGTTTCTTTTCACTCATCTATGTATTTCCTCCTTCCCTCTAAGCCGGCTGGTCAAAATCACCGCCGCCCTCCATCTGGGAATTATAAATCTCCTGATAGATGGCGTTGTGGGCAAGCAGGTTTTCCGGTGTATCAAAAGCATTTATGCTGCCGTTATCCAGCACGAGAATCCGGTCTGCGGACTCCACACTGGAGATACGCTGCGCGATAATGATCTTGGTGGTTCCAGGGATCTCTTTGGCGAAAGCCGCGCGGATCCTGGCATCCGTGGCGGTGTCCACGGCGCTGGTGGAATCATCCAGGATCAGAACCTTCGGTTTCTTAAGAAGCGCTCTGGCGATACAAAGCCGCTGCTTCTGTCCGCCGGATACGTTGGCGCCGCCCCGGGCGATTCTCGTCTCATAGCCGCCCGGCATCCGGTCAATAAATTCATCGGCACAGGCTGCCTTGCAGGCTTCCACACATTCCTCATAAGTCGCGTCCGGATTACCCCAGCGCAGATTGTCAAGGATCGTACCGGAAAAGAGGGTATTTTTCTGTAAAACCACAGAAACCTGATTTCTCAGTACTTCCGTGTCATAGTTGCGGACGTCCACGCCGCCCACACAGACAGAACCTTCATCCACATCATACAGACGGCAGATCAGGTTGACCAGACTGCTCTTGCCGGCGCCTGTGCCGCCAATGACGCCGATAGTCTCTCCGCTCCTGATATGAAGATCGATATCTGACAGCGCATTTTTTCCGCTGCCATGCTTATAGGAAAAGTTTACATGATTAAAATCAATGCTGCCGTCAGCCACTTCCATGACCGGATTCTCCGGATCATGCAGGTCGGCTTTCTCACTTAACACCTCGCTGATACGGCGGATGCTGGCAAGAGACATACTGATCATGACCACTACCATGGAAAGCATCATAAGACTCATGAGCAGCGCCATGATATAACTGAATAAGCTGGTCAGATCACCGGTGGTCATGGAACCGCCCACAATAAAGTGTGCGCCAAACCAGGACACGGAGATGATACAGAAATACACAGCCACCATCATGGCCGGGTTGTTAAAAGCCAGCAGACCCTCCGCCTTTACGGAAAGATCATAGAGCATTTTTGACGCCTTGGAGAATTTGACATTTTCATAATCCTCTCTGACAAACGCCTTAACCACACGGATGGCCGTCACATTTTCCTGTACGCTGGCGTTCAGGTCATCGTACCGTCGGAATACCTGACGGAAAATCTTCAGGGTGACCACCATGATAGAACCGATCACCGCGATCAGAAAGACCACCGCGATCAAAAACATGGCGCTCAGACGCGGACTGATGATCATACACATGGCAAAACTGAAAATCAGATTCAACGGCGCACGGACCGCCACACGGATACACATCATGAAGGCGTTCTGCACGTTGGTGATATCTGTTGTCATACGGGTAACAAGACCCGGCACACTGAATTTGTCAATGTTTGAAAAAGAAAAGGTCTGAATATTTTTATAAATGGCTTCCCGGAGATTGGCCGACAGACCGGCTGCCGCACCGGCTGCATTTTTACCTGCCATAGCTCCGAAGAAAAGACTTAAGAAAGCCATCACAACAATGAGGGCGCCGTAACGGTAAACGGCCGGCAGATTGCTGACCTCCAGCCCTCGGTCAATAATCATGGCAGTGATAAAAGGCATCAGGATTTCCATGATTACTTCAAGCGCGGTCAAACCGATACATAGAAAGGTCTCCCGCTTATACTGTCCCAGCTGCTGTAAAACTTTTTTCACGGTAAATTAACCTCCTGTCTTTTTTTTCTTTGCGCTCCATCTTTATCAACTGGGCAAGAACTTTCTGTTCCAGACCCCAGAGCTGCATTTTTTCCTCCTGGCTCAAAGCGCCGCAGACTTCATCTTCCATCTGCCTTGCCTTATCAAAGAATACCTCTCTCTTTTCCAGAAGTTTTTTGGTGGGAAGCACTTCTTTTTTCCGGATATCTTCCGGATGCTCCCGAAAATAAAGATAATCTTTTTCTCTCAGCTTTTTGATCAGAGCAGACAGCGTCGCCTTGGACATGCCTGTCTCCCGGCACAGCTCCGTAAGGTAGGTCCCCTCCGAATGATGCCGCAGAAGATACACGAGAAAATAGACCTGGATACCACTGATCTCATCATTTTTCAGGCAGCAGTCTATCTGCGCCGCCAGATCCAGACCGATCTTCTTCATCATATAGATCAGCTCTTCTGCTCTGAAATCTTCTGTCATACCTGCGAACACCTCCTGTATATGTTTTCATAGTTTTTCGACGAACAGTTCATTACCTTACTTTCTGTCCACAGGAGATTTTACCTCGTTTCCCTTGAAATGTGAAATTCAAAATAATTATTATCTATAAAAAACTTTTATCGTTATTTATTTGTCGTCTCCCGCAAGTCTCTGTCGTTTCCGCATAACGCCTTAAATCCTTTGATTTTTATTTTGTGGGAATGTCTCATTTTCTTGAAATGCACTATAAGAAATGTTAGAATCTATAAACACACTTTATAGACTTCTGATCAGAAAGGAACTACCATGAACACTATACAACTGGAATGTTTTGTCACCGTGGCGGAATATCTGAATTTCTCCAAAGCTTCCCGGACATTAAAACTTACCCAGCCCGCCGTCACCCACCAGATTCAGACACTGGAAAAAGAGCTGGATGTCAAACTGTTTAACCGGACCAGCAAAAATGTCGCCCTCACTCAGGAAGGCGTTCTTTTCCTGTCCGACGCCAAACTGATTCTCAAAACCGCATTTTCCGCCAAGGAACGTCTCAGCAATCACGAGCATTTTCTTCCTTTTGAATTGGGATGCCACAACTATATGGAACTGCATCTTTTTCCTCCGGTATTACAAAAACTCAAAGAAGAATTTCCTCTGCTCCGGCCCAATATCCACCTGATTCCCTTTCCTTCATTATTAAATATGGTGGAAAACGAGCAGGTGCACGCCGTCCTGGGCACCACCGACGGACAGAAAAAATTCTCCCTGTCTTTCAGGGAAATGTATCAGGCCCCCATCACCTGTGTCTGCACGCCAAAACATCCCCTGGCGGCCAGCCGTTCCCTCACCACGGAGCAGCTTACCGGCAGCTTCATCGCCTGTACGCCCCGGCAGATTCCGGACTCCGTTTTTGCCCTTCAAAACAACCTGCTTATCAATCTTCCTCCGGAGCAGCGCTATATCACCGAAAGCATTGAGAGCGCCATCGCCCTGGTCAAAGCACAGATCGGCTACACCTTATATCCGGATCTTCTTCCGGCAAGAGACCCGGAGCTTTGCTACATCCCGGTCACCGACCTGCCGGAGATTCCCTTCGGGGTCTATTACGCCTTCGGCCAGGAACACCCGGCTCTGAAACGATTTCTTTCCCTGATGGAAGACTATCTGCACCAGCCGCGCTTCGCTCCGTAAACAGAACCCCTTCCGACCGTTTCACCCCATAAGAAAAATTCTCCGGCCGCCTGTCACTCCATGAGAAGAAAATCCTCAAAAATCCGGTTGCTCACATCAATACCCGCGTCGGTGAGCCGGAGCCTGTCTCCTTCCAGAACAAGAAACCCCATACCCACGTACCGGCCGATGACCCCGCCGTAGATTTCTTCTGCCGCTGTTCCGAATTCTTTCTCAAACCGGGACAGGGAGACGCCGGCCATCTTCCGCAGTCCAAAGATCATATAGTCTTCCATCCTGCTTTTTTCATCACAGCACTCGTAGTCATTCCTCCCCAAAAAAGGAACAAAGGGGTTCTCCATATAAGTCCGGATATCCGTCTCATTGGAAAATCTTGCGTTCTTATAATAAGAAGAAGCGCCAAGCCCCAGTCCCAGATAAGGGACCTCATCCCAGTAGCCGAGATTATGCCGGCAGGCAAATCCTGGTTTCGCATAATTGGATATCTCATAGCGCTCATAGCCTTTCTCATGGAGAATCTCTTTGGTCTTCTCGTACATTTCCCGGTCCGTATTTTCATCGGGCAGCTGCCGGCGGATCTCTTCCGAAGCAAAAAATGGAGTCCCCTCCTCAAGAATCAGACTGTACGATGAAATGTGTTCCGGCTCCAGGGCTGTCACCGTCTCCAGAGTCTTCACATAGTTCTCAAGACTCTGTCCCGGCAGACTGCTCATGAGATCGATATTAATATTCCGAAATCCCGCCTGTCTGGCATCCTGATAATTATAAAGAAACTGTTCCCAGGTATGGATCCGCCCCAGAGTTTGTAGCAGCCCGTCATCAGCACTCTGGAGTCCCAGGCTCAGACGGTTGATGCCCGCCTCCCGGCAGACGGAAAGCTTTTCCCGGTTCAGGGTACCGGGATTGCCCTCCATGGAAATCTCCGCATCAGCCTCCAGAAGGAAACTTTCCCGCAGGCAGGAAAACAGGCTCCGGATCTGCTCCGGTTCCAGAACCGACGGAGTACCGCCGCCCACAAAGACCGTGGATATTTTCGGGGCAGATCCCGGTCTTACTTCCGTTTTTCCCCCTCCTGCCCGGCCATATACCGCTTCTTCCGGCCTGCCATTCTGTCCATACACTGTCTCTCCCGGCCTGCCATTCTGTCCATATACCGCCTCTCCCGTGCGGCGAATCTCTTCTTCCAGCGCCCGGACATACCGCTCCACGATCTCTTTCCCGGCAGGAAAGGATAAAAAATCACAATAATTACATTTTCTCACACAAAAAGGAATGTGGATATACAATTCCAGCATGTTATCTTCCTCCATGAATCTCCTCTTATAATCATCCTGTTTATAATGATTCTGTCAGCTGCCTTTTTTGTCTTTCCGGCTGCACTGTCTGTGTCCTACTATACCATCTGTGTCCGTGAACTTCCAGCCATCTTTCATCCCCTTCTCTTTTTTTCTTTACTCTTCCTTTACATTTTTATCATTCTTTCAGATTTTTTTCCCGATTACAAAAAAATATTTGATGGACAAATTGCATTTTTTGTCCGTATTTGTTATAGTATTTTTGTAACATGTAAGAAACAATCGGGAGAAACTTCATTATGATATTACCCATGGCCATACAGTTCATGCGCCGGTGACGCCGGATGATTTATACTGACCTTAACTGACCGATTTATACAAATCCACGCATGGATTTTCGACCTGGATGACCAGGTTCCCCCGGTGCCATATTCATTATTTTGAATGAGGGAGATTATGATTACTTACGAGAACACAAAAACGATTTATGATCTGGTGGAACATGCCGGAAGGGATTACGACAACAGAGTATTCCTTCGCTACGAAGAAAACGATATGGTCTTCGATATCAGCTACCGGCAGTTTATGGGAGAATGCCATGCCATCGCCGCATGGACCAAAGAACAGGATGCATCCATCGGCCACAAAACACAGGTGGGTCTGCTGGGAAGCAGCAGTCATCATTATCTGGCTGTAATGCTGGGCGTCATGTCCAACGGCAACGCCGTCGTTCCTCTGGATATCCAGATGGACGTGGAAACTTTAGCCGACTGTTTAAACCGTTCCGATGTAGACGTTCTGTTTTATGACTGGGAACATCATCCTCTGGTGGAGGGCGTCAAAGATCTCTGCCCGAGAATCAAAGCTTACATATCTCTGCAGCACGGTAAACACGTGCCATGTTCTGACAATATCTTAAAAGAATTCGCGGGACGCGCCGCCAGTCCGGATGTATCGGAAAACGACTGCGCCATGATCCTTTTCACCTCCGGAACCACCGGAAAAGGAAAAGGCGTCATGCTTTCCAACCGCAATCTCATTGACAATACATTCTGCAACACCGACACGGCCCTTCCGGACAGCAACGAAGTATATCTGAATATCCTGCCGATCCATCACGTATTCTGCTTACACAGTGATGTGCTGGTAACCATGCGCGACGGCAGCCTTCTGTGCCTGAACCGGGATATGAGCAAGCTGGTGGATCATCTGCGATTATTTGAACCGACCGCTTTCAGTGTCGTTCCGATGGTGGCAAAGGCTCTGTATAACCGTTACTGTCTGCTGAAAAAACAGCATCCGGAAAAAACTCCTGATGAGCTGAAAGCGGAAGTTTACGGAAGACGTCTCCGGAAAGTAAGCTGCGGCGGCGGATATCTGACACCGGAGCTGGCAGAGAATTACCGGAATCTCGGCATGTCCATCGCCCAGGGTTACGGCATGTCTGAATGTTCTCCTGTTATCTCCGCCGCTGACTGGGACCGTCCGGACAAAGTTGCCTCCGTGGGCAAAATCGTCAACCGTTGTCAGGTCCGCATCGTGGACGGAGAGATTCAGGTAAAGAGCCCTTCTGTCATGATGGGCTATTATAAAGATCCAGAAAACACCGCCGAAGCCATCACCGACGACGGCTGGCTGTGCACCGGCGACATCGGTTATGTGGATGACGAGGGATTCTTATATCTGACGGGACGTAAGAAGAACCTGATCATATTAAGCAACGGTGAAAATGTGGCTCCGGAACAGATTGAAAATATGTTCACCGATGAAGCCATCATAGAAGATATTCTCGTGTTTGAAGAAAATGATACGATCACAGCAGAAATCTATCCGAACTTCAAATATGCGGAGGCCAGCGATATCACCGATATTGAGGGTGCTGTGGGCGAGAGCATCGCCAAAATCAACCAGAAGCTTCCTACTTTCAAGAGAATCTTAAATTACCGCGTGCGCCGGGACCCGTTTGAGAAGACTACATCCAAAAAGATCAAACGTTCCAACTATTTCAGCCAGAAGAAACTGGAAGAAGAACAGCGCGCCAAGATCGTTATGCCGCAGAACGAACTGCAGCAGAAGATTTATGACAGCGTAGCCGCCGTTCTGGGACATCAGAATTTCGGTATCACCACTGACTTCTACCGCGCCGGCATGGATTCCATGGGCAGTGTTATGCTCCTCACGGATCTGGCCGACAACATGGATTTCTCCATCACTCTGGACGATCTGATGGCTCACGCCACCGTGGAGAAACTGGAGGCTTACTATAAAGAGACACAGGGCGAAGAAAAAGTGGACTACTCCATTCGTCCGGTTTATCCTCTGACCAACCTGCAGATTTATTTCGCCTACGTGATGCGGGGCAACACCACCGCCAATCTGCCGTCTCTGATCCGTCTGGACAGCAACGTGGATCTTGTCCGTCTGCAGACAGCGGTGGAAGACCTCTTTGACGTACACCCGGGCTTAAAGGCTGTCATCCAGATGGACGAGGGCGTGTTCAAGAGCTTCCGTCATGACGATGTGCGGGTCAGCATCCCGATCATCCGCCAGAGCGACGAAGAATTTGCCGAGACCAGAAAGAATCTGTTAGTGCCGTTTATGTATGGCAAAGATGAACCGCTCTACCATGCGGGCATTTACCAGACCGACAGCGCCAATTTCCTTTTCCTGGATATCGCCCACATCGTAGGCGACGGCATCACCCTGCAGATTCTCTTCGAAGATCTAAACAATCTGTATCTGGGCAATCCGGTGAAGAAAGAAAGCTATACCATGTTTGAGTACGCCCTGGATGAAAAAGCCTGGGCTGCCAAAGGCAAACGGGATCAGGATGTGGCATATTATCTGGATCTGATGAAAGACTTCAAGGTATCCAACAGTATCCTCACCCGCAGAGATTTCCACGATCTGGATACCGGTGTCAACGCTTCCCTGCGGGGCCGTTTCACCATCAGCCCGAATCAGCTGAATGCCTTCTGCCGGAAAAACAAAATATCAGAAAATGTCATGTTCCTGACTGCATTTAACTATTGTATCAGCATTTTTGCCAACGAAAAAGATGTGGTCAGCACCAGTATTCACAGCGGACGGACCGACAGCCGCTGGAGCAGACTGGCCGGCTGCCTGTTTACCACATACCTCTTCCGTTATACCAATGTGCCTCACGAGACTGTACCGCAGCTTCTGCATAAACATGCCCGTGAGATCATGGAGACCATGCGCTGCCATACATCCACCCTGCACGCCGATGAAATGTTCATCCAGTATCAGGGCGACATCCTGAACCTTGATGACATCGGAGGAGCGCCGGCAGAACGTGAGCCAATCCAGCTTGACTCCCTGCCGTTCCATCTGCAGATCATGTCCAACAAAAAAGGCTTCTATTACTACGAACTTCGTTACTGGGAGAACCGTTTTGACAGACAGCAGCTGGAAATTTTCATGGAATGTATGGACATCATTGTCAACGCCATGCTCACAGAACCTTCTGTGCGCCGCCTGAAAAAGCATCTGCCGGAACGTCTCTTCCCGAAACACTACTTCGTGAAGGCCGGAGACGTCAACGAAGCCGCCGGTTTCCCACTGATCCACGACGTCACTCCTGATACGGAAGTAAAGGCCTACGTCTTTGACGAGACCTGCCGCAAGCAGCCATACGGCGCATGGGGCTCCCTGTACATCATGGATCATCCGACAAAGGGCTGGACCGACCGGATCACCAACCCATACAGCGGCGGTATGCTCTACCAGACCGGCCTCCATGCCAGAATCCTTCCGGACGGCTCCCTGGATATCATGGAACGCTGCGGACGGACCATCATGGTGGAAAATCTGACCGGCCGTGATTATCTGGATCTTGCCAAACTGGAACATACCCTGACAAGCTGCGACGGCATCGACTCCGCCCACGCTTACACCTGCTGGGGACCGGAACACCGCCTGATGCTCTGCGCCGACATCACCGGAACCAAAGAACCGGATATGGAACAGCTGAAGGCAGATCTTTCCGAGAAACTGGAAGCCTGCCTGGTGCCGAAGGAGATACACTTTACGGCGGGAGTCTAAAATACAGAGTTTGTAACAGGAATAAATAGAATAAAAAAATGAACAAAAAGGACCGCTGCCAGACGTATGTTTTGGCAGCGGTCTTTTTGATCGCCGGTTCAAATGGCTTCTTTAAAGACCTCTCCGGCCCTCTCTTTCAAAAGCAGATACTGTTTCCGGTTAATTTCTATGAAATTTCCTTTTCGGGAAATGTATCCATCACCGATAAATTTCCTGATACAACGATTTACGGAACGCACACAGATTCCCGTATAATCAGAAAGTTCCTGTCTCACCAGACGGATACGCAAAATTCCGTTCTCCGCATATTTCTCATACCAGTCAGAAAAAAGGCAGGCAAGACGGCTGGAACCCTGCAGAAAGAGAAAATCTCTGCTGCTGCAGGCCTGTTCAAAAAGATATTCTCCCATCAGCTTGGATTCCCGCTTCAAAGCAGTGATATCTGTCTGTAGCCAATGTTCAAATTTATTCCGTGGAATCTTTACCAGGGTACACGCCGTAATGGTCTTTAACGTATGGCAATGTTCCCGGACCTCCATGAGAATTTCCATTCCTCCGTAGGCATAAACTTTCGCAAACGGCCGGTGACTGTAACACATGCCCTGCAGACTATTATTCGTCACCTTTACCATTCCCTCCCCGATCAGGCAAACCGTGCGGACGTCATCTCCCTCATAAAAGATTACGCTCTCTTTTTCCGCCTTTTCCACTCTCATGGATTCCAGCAGCCACTGGGGTGCTGTCTGAAAATACTTCTCAAATTGATTTCTTCTTTCGGGATCCAGTCTGGTCAGAAAAGGCAGCATTGTTGTCAAACATTTATTCTCCATCCATTTTCTCCAAAAGTCCTGTTTTTTTCATGATGAACGCACAGCAGACACAGGTCACAATTTCCGCACACGGGAAAGAAATCCAAACCCCTGTCATACCCCAGAATTTTGTGAACATCCACATAAACGGATAAAGCGCCAGCATCTGCCGCATCAGATTGATAAAAAGACTATATTTAATCTGGTTAACCGCCTGCATATAAGACGCTGCCATGGTCGCCATACCATTGAACAGATATCCCGCAGCCATGATACGCAGTGCCGGGATCCCGAAGGAAAGCATCCTGTCCGATGCCAGAAAAATTTTAAGAATCTGTGAAGGAAATACCGACAAAAATAATTCTCCCATTCCCATGAGCAGCATGGCAATTCCGGTTCCATAAATGAATGTTTTTTTCAGCCTTTCCCGGTTTCCCGCTCCATAATTAAAACTCATGACAGGGATACAGCCCTGTATCAGACCATTCACCGTCATAACCACCATCTGCTGCGCTTTAAAGTACGCTCCGAAAAAAGCCACCGCCGTGGTGGAATATGCGGCAAGAAAACCATTGGTAAAAGTTACCATAAAGGCTCCCAGCGCATTCATGACAAAAGAAGGCAGTCCGCACCGGAAAATGTCCAGCCAGATCAGCAGGTTCAGTTTCAGCCCTTTGATCTTCATTTGTACTTTCTGTCGGGTACACAGCAGGACATAAAAGGCAAGCACCATAGACAATGTATATCCAAGCACCGTGGACAGAGCAGCTCCTCTCACTCCCATGGCCGGAAACGGTCCGATTCCAAAAATAAGAATGGGATCAAACACAAAATTAAAAATAACACCTGCGGCCTGAAACAACATAGGTGCGATCATATTTCCTGTTCCCTGCAGAATTTTCTGTATGGCAATATGTACCATGTTGGGAATCTGCAGGAATACACACACTCTCATATAATCCATGCTGAGACTGTATATCTTTTCATCCTCAATAAAGATTCCAAAATACGGTTCCAGAATCAAAAAGAAAATCAGGTTCAGCACAATACCGAACAAAAAAGAGAGCAGAACTCCATGTGTCACCACGGTATCCGCCTGATCATAGTCTTCTCTTCCCAGATATCTGGCCACCAGAACATTGATCCCCACGCCGGTTCCTATGGAAAAAGCCAGCATCAGCG
>ERZ1643246.4387-NODE-4387-length-11218-cov-5.335215_pt1 | contig 11218 bp, 8 predicted proteins | sample MGYA00579265_ERZ1643246 | MGnify/ENA primary metagenome ERZ1643246 (study PRJEB29033, sample SAMEA4952261) | chicken gut metagenome | biome: Broiler Chicken; feature: Gastrointestinal Tract; material: Caecum | place: Ireland | collected 2018 | study: Broiler...
GTAGGAGGACGATGTGCTTGTATTGTTCCAGATGGAGTATTATTTGGTTCATCTAAAGCTCATCAATCTATCCGTAAAGAAATTGTTGAAAATAACCGTCTAGAGGCAGTAATTTCTATGCCATCAGGAGTATTTAAACCATATGCTGGTGTTTCGACTGGAATCCTAATTTTTACAAAAACAAATCATGGTGGAACAGATAATGTATGGTTTTACGATATGAAAGCAGATGGATATAGCCTGGATGACAAACGTACTCAAATAGAAGAAAACGATATATCTGATATCATAAAACGATACCATAATTTAGATGATGAACATGATAGAAAACGTACTGAACAAAGCTTCTTCGTGCCAAAACAAGAGATTGTAGATAATGATTATGATCTTTCTATCAATAAATATAAAAAAATCGAATATGTACCTGTAGAATATCCGTCTACTACAGAAATCATGAGTGATATCCATAAACTTGAAATGCAAATTTCCGAAGGCCTTGCAGAATTGGAGGACTTGCTATGATAGTGAAGTTGGTTGATATTTTCAATTTACAAATGGGAAAAACACCAGCAAGAAATAATAAAGCATACTGGAATGACGGAGAATATGATTGGATTTCTATTTCAGATTTGGGAAATAATATAAAATACGTTAGTAGTACAAAAGAAAAGATTACTGAACTGGCAATTAAAGAAAGCGGTATAAAAAAAGTTCCTTCACATACTTTGCTTATGAGCTTTAAGTTATCAGTAGGTAAAACTGCTATAACCAAATATGAAGTATATACTAATGAGGCCATTATGGCGTTTATACCTAACCATAAGTATGATGTATACATAGATTATTTTTATTATCTATTCTCTTGGAAAGATTGGTCCAATGATACTAGCAGAGCTGTTATGGGAGCAACACTTAACAAGTCAACACTTGGGCAAATAATGGTGAAAATCCCACCTCTCGATGAGCAACGTAAAATTGCTGAAACTCTTGATAAAGTAAGTAACTTAATTGCTAAACGTAAAGATCAGATAGAGAAGCTTGATTTGCTTGTTAAATCTAAGTTTGTGGAGATGTTTGGGGACATAAATAGTAGTGAATTATATCCATATAAAAAAATTAAAGATTTTACAATAGTAATTAGTGGAGGAACCCCTGACAGAAATAATTCAGACTATTGGGATAATGGATGTATTCCATGGGTCAAAACAACCGAATTGCAAAATTCCTTAATAAATGAATCACAGGAAAAAATTACAGTCGATGGAATGAAAAATTCGTCTGCTAAACTCGTTCCACCTAATACAATTTTACTTGCGATGTATGGACAGGGAAAAACTAGAGGTATGACAGGGTATCTCGGATTTGAAAGTACAACAAATCAAGCATGTGCATGTATTCTACCTTCTGAAACAATAAATCAGAAGTATTTATGGAAATATCTGATTTTTTCATACGATAAATTGAGAAATTTAGCAAAAGGGGGAAATCAGCCAAACCTTAATTGTAATATGATAAAAGAATTTGAGGTTTTATTTCCACCAATTGAACTGCAAAACAAATTTGCAGACTTTGTACAACAAATAGAACAGTCAAAAATACTAATCAATAAGAGTCTTGAAAAAATGGAAACATTAAAAAAGGCACTGATGCAAGAATATTTTGGATGAAAGCAAGGTTAGAAAGAATTGATTTTAATTAAGAATAAGATGTTTAAAAGTGTAAGTACAATTTTATTTATTGCTGTAGGTATAAGGAGATGGTTAGATGAATAATTACTTTAATGATAAAATGTTCAATCCAAATTACGTTAACCCAGAATATTACAATGCAACTATGAAAGAAATGAAATATTCCTTTGATCAGGATAAGAAAGTTATTGACGCTGTAGAAGCAATGCATGATCTATGCGAAGCAGTAAAAGGTATGGATAGCAAACATCAAGAAATTGCATTTTGGGCCTGTTTATCAGAAATGGCTAAAGAAATGAATTGGTAAAGATAAAAATTCCTAAGTTTAAGGAGGTGAGTCTATGACAAATTTTGATTATTTAAAAAATGATGATCGTTTTAATAGTTTTTCGGAGATAGCTATTGTTGCTGAAAAAACATTAAATATTGATGTTTCAACATGTATAGTGAATTGTCGAAGAGCGATGGAACAGGCTATTAAGTGGATGTATTCTGTTGATAGCTCTCTTAGATTACCATATCAATATACCTTAAATAGTTTAATGAAAAATGAAGATTTTCAAGACATAATAGATCATTCTTTGTTTAGAAGATTAGATTACATAAGAATTAATGGTAATGCAGCTGCACATGGAAACAAGAAATTATCAAGAGATGTTGCTTGTTTATGTCTTGAAAACTTATTTTATTTCATGGATTTTATTGATTATTGCTATGGAGTTGCTTATGAAGAGCATCAATTAGATATATCATTATGGGATTTAGAAGATGGTGTATCTTATGAGCCAAAAATAGATGAAATAGAACTAGAACAATTAATTGAAGAAAACAAAAAACTAAAAGAAGAATTAACTTTACGTAGGGAACAACAACAGAGTAGTTATGTTCCAAAACCATTGGAATTAAGTGAATATAAAACAAGAAAACTATATATTGATTCGATGTTAAGAGATGCTGGATGGATTGAAGGAAGAGATTGGATCAATGAATATGAACTATATGGCATGCCAAATAAAAGTGAAGAGGGGTATGTTGATTACGTATTGTTTGATGATAGTCATAAGCCTCTTGCCATTATTGAAGCGAAAAGAACTTGTGTTGATGTTTCGAAAGGAAGGCAACAAGCAAAACTGTATGCAGATTTAATTGAAAAGAAATTTAAACGTCGTCCTGTCATATTTTTAACAAATGGATTTGATACTAGGATTGATGATGGACAATATCCTGAACGTAAAGTAGCTGCTTTTTATTCGAAAAGAGACTTAGAAAAATTATATAATCTTAGAAAAATGAAGAGCAGTTTAAAATATATTCAAGTAAATATGGATATAGCTGGTCGTTACTATCAACAAGGTGCCATTAAAGCTGTATGTCAAAGTTTTGGAGAAAAGAATAAAAGAAAATCACTACTAGTGATGGCAACTGGTTCGGGAAAGACAAGAACTGTTATTGGACTTGTCGATGTATTATTAAAAGCTGGATGGATAAAAAATATTCTTTTCTTAGCAGATCGTAATTCTTTGGTTACACAAGCAAAACGTAGTTTTAGTAATATGCTACCTAATCTATCTATTACAAATCTCGTAGAAGATAAAGATAATTATAATGCACACGCGGTGTTTTCAACTTATCAAACTATGATTAATTGTATTGATTCAGTAAAGGTTGAAGGGAAAAAATTATATACTTGTGGACACTTTGATCTAATTATTTGTGATGAAGCTCATCGCTCTATTTATAATAAATACAAAGATATCTTTACCTATTTTGATAGTCCAATCGTGGGGTTAACAGCAACTCCTAAAGATGAAATTGATAAGAACACATATAAAATATTTGAATTAGAAGATGGAATCCCTACCTATGGATATGAATTATCACAAGCAGTTAAAGATGGATTTCTAGTAGATTATTTATCTGTAGAGACAAGTCTAAAGTTTATTGCGGATGGTATTGTGTATGATGATTTATCGGAAGAAGATAAGCAACAATACGAAAATACGTTTATTGATGAAGATGGAGAACTACCAGAAAAAATAAATTCTAGTGCAATTAATTCATGGATATTTAATGAAGATACTATAAAAAAAGCTTTACAAATATTAATGGAGAATGGAATTTACGTTGAATATGGAAGAAAAATTGGAAAAACTATTATTTTCGCTAAAAATCATAAACATGCAGAGAAGATATTAGAAATATTCAATAAACAATATCCGCATTTAAATGGATATGCAAAGGTGATTGACAATTATATTAACTATGCACAAAGTGCTATTGATGAGTTTTCAGAAGCCAATAAATTACCACAGATTGCTATTTCTGTAGACATGTTAGATACAGGAATTGATGTCCCTGAAGTTTTAAATTTGGTATTTTTCAAGAAAGTAATGAGTAAGGCAAAATTCTGGCAAATGATTGGAAGAGGTACTCGATTATGCCCTTTGTTGATGGATGGTAAAGACAAAGATAAATTCTATATTTTTGATTTCTGTGGTAATTTTGAATTCTTTAAATTAAATAAAGGAAAAGCCAGTGCAAATATGTTAGCTGTTCAAGGATCTATATTCTCGTTAAAATTCCAAATTGCCTTTAAGTTACAAGATATTGCATACCAAACTGAGGATTTGATTGCATTCAGAAAGCAATTAGTAAATGAGATGGTGGAAAAAGTAACTGAGCTAGATAGAGAGAACTTTGCAGTTAGACAGCATATCAAATATGTAGATCTATATTCAAATCAAGAAAATTATAAGGTACTTACATATGAAGATACCTTGCTAGTAAAAGAAGAACTCGCGCCATTGATTCTTCCTGAAGATGATGAAATCAATGCTATTCGTTTTGATGCGTTAATGTACGGTTTAGAGTTGGCACATTTATCTGGGAAAAAATATAGTAAGGCAAAGTCTGACCTATATAAAAAGATAAAAGGTATTGCAGGTGTAGCAAATATACCAGAAATACAGATGCAAGCAGAATTAATAAACCAATTGTTAAATACTGATTTGATTGATAGAGCTGGTATTGAAGATTTGGAAATGATACGTATTAAGATTCGTAATTTAATTAAATATATTCCTAAAAAGATGATTCAATACGAAACAAATCTTAATGATGATATTCTTTCAATTGATTGGCACGAATCAAATTTAGAGAATGATGATTTAAAAAATTATCGAGAAAAGATTGAATTTTATATTCGAGAACACCAACAAGATACTGAAGTAATAAATAAACTGAAGATGAATACTCCATTGTCAAAGGATGATGTTTCAAGATTAGAAGATATTATCTGGCATGACTTGGGTACAAAAGAACAATATTATGCTGAATATGGAGAAAAACCATTAGGTGAGTTTGTACGTGAAATTGTTGGATTAGATATGAATGTGGCAAAACAGGCTTTCTCTAATTTTCTAAATGCTAATAATCTAAATGCTGATCAGATTTATTTTGTTAATCAGATAGTGGAATTTGTTGTTAGAAATGGATTGTTAAAAGATTTTACTGTTTTACAAGAAGCACCATTCACGGATAGAGGAAGTATTGTTGATGTTTTCCCTGATTTATCCGTATGGGCCGGAATAAAAAGTGTAATTGATGGTATAAACGTTAATGCACTTTATTAAAAATTTTCCTTTGAAACAAAATTTTTAAAGACATAATATGTAAGAAATGAATTATTGATTAATAGAAATTGTACTAGAACTAAATTCTCTGAATATTTTAAACATATAATTGATTCTTATATTGTTGGAAGCACTGAGAATGAAGATTATTATGAACACTTAGTGAAATTTCTAGAAGAAAATGCGTCAAGATAATAAATGTGCGGATATAGAATGTTTAGCTAAAGAAGAATTATTAATATATGATTCGTTAATTGCTGGAAAAAGCTAACAAAAGTAGAAGAGTAAAAAATAAAATTATCTGTAAAAAATTTTATAAATTTGTTTACAGTCTCCAGTAGTCTACTTGTTGTTGATTGGCTTAAATATGAACAACTGTGTGTTAAATTGAAATATGAGATAAAAATGTCATTGAATAATAATTTGTCTTATAGTTATGGTAAATGAGTTGCGTTTGATTCTAAAGTTCATCGTTAATGAAGTACTTTATTGATGTGGTTGGGTTAGTGTTGTGTAAAAAGGAGTGATAAAATGCTTTTTGATGAAATGGATATGCGTGTATTTGATAATGTAGATTCACGCGCTTATTTTGAAGAAATCTTGCAATCATACTATTGTAAAAATTATCGTGCTTCGGTAGTGCTTCTTTACTCTTTCGTAATATATGATTTATTTATTAAATTACAGTCTATGGCTACAGAAGGGGATAGAAAAGCAAAAAAAATGTTGGATGAAATAAATCAAATGATTTCAGATGATGAAAAATATTCTAAGGTAGAAAATGAAATTATTGAGTTTTTTATTAAAAATTGTGGGATGTATTTTAATAGATTTACAGAAGATATTCAATATCTCAAAAATTGCAGAAATAAATGTGCGCATCTAAAAGTTAATGACAACTCATTATATATTCCTAATGATTATCATGCGCGTATGTTAATATGTTCTATGTATGATAATGTTTTGTCAGTAAAAGCACCATTTATTATGGATTTGTTTTCAATTGCACGTGTAGATGTAGAAAAGTATGCAGAGACTATTTCTTTTATTCCGGAAAATGGATTAGATGAAGGAATTAAAAAAACAATAGTTGAAAAATATCTTAAGAGAATGACATATGATTCTTTAATGAAATCATATAAGACATTTATTCGTTTGTTGTTTGTTTCAGAAGATGAGGAGTGTATAAAGAATGTATATGGTTTATATGCGTTTGTTTTTGCGTTGACAGATTATTTGGTAAAGAATGGTTATTCTTCAATTTTGAAAGATGAAACAATACTGAATGTGTTTTCAAAGATTGAACAGGATGTTCTAAAGGATAATTCTGTTAGAGCAAATGCGCTTATAGCAATAATTACAACATATCCTATTGTGATGGATATTCTTAGAGAAAATAAAGATGTATTTGAATATATTAGTAATAGAGTTCTTACTAATCCACAAGGATTATGTTATTATAAATCATTTTATCCTCGAGAAGCTAAAACAGTTTATGAATTTTTTATAGATAATTCAGATCTACATCGTCCATTGAGTATAGGGTTATTGTTTGAAACTTTAAAAGATTGTGAAGATTTTGATTTTGTATACTTTCTTACTATTATGATTAATTCTATACCAGTATTTAATGGATTTAATTCTGCAGACAGTTTTATGAGTTTTTTCCTAGAACACCTTTCTGAATTATCTCTTGATGATATTAATAAAGTTATGGATCTCTATAGTAAGAACAATCAATGTTATAAGAGATCAAGGCATGATGAAGATATTTCTAGAATAAAAGAGTGGATTGAACAATATAAGGAATAATTATCTAAGAATACAAATAGGGGATATTAATTCTCTTAATTTCTAATAAATTTTATTTCATCAATAGAACTATAGTAATAAAGCGTATAGAATATTTAGTTAATTTTAATTAGTAAAATTTAGAAGAAAGTTTTTGAGTGTAAGAAGTGTATGGTTAGGAGGGTGGAAAATGATTCAGCTATTAACTTATAATGGTTCGAACGACGAGTTAGAAGGGGATGATATTTTGGTTAATAAAATTCATGATGCTCGATCGTTAGATGATTATTCAATAAATGTTATAAATTTAAATGACGAATTAATTTGGAAAAATAATGGTACTAGCAATAATGTAATAAATAGCATTAAAGATTTGAAAAGCTTGGGTGTTATGATTGATTCTAGTGATAAATCTAATATAGTTATAATACTTCCTCAAAATATAACATTTAAATATTATTGGGGGTATAATGGAAAAGGAAATAATGAATATTTACGCCAATGTGAATTGAAAGATATGATTTCTACAATGAAAAATGAAATACTGAGCGCATTACATACTACTTTTAAAAGAATAAAAGTTATCTACGAAATAACAAAAACTGAAATAAATAGTAATGAATTATTTGCTTCTTTTTCCTTTGTTGAGACAGAAGGCGGTATTATACTAACTAAATCTAAAATTAGTAATAAACCAACAACAATCAAATATGGGAATATTATTTTAACCACTTTAAAAATAGAAGATTATACAAGTTTAAAAGATTTTCTTTCTGAAACTAAGTTGATACAAGAAAAATATATCATCCCTGATTGGTTTAAAGAAATACAAATGTTTGATGATGCTACACAAAAAGAAACTATAAAACTGAATAACGATACAATTTTAATAGCAGAAGAGAACATAAAAAAGGCAGAAAATGTTCTTGAAAGAAATGAAAGATATAAATCCATACTTTATACTTCAGGAGATGAATTGGTTTCAGTGATATTTGATATATTCAAAGAGATATTTGAATGGAATTTAGATTCTTTTAAAGATGTGAAAGAGGAAGATTTTAACATTGAATATGATAATAAAGTATATATCGGAGAAATAAAAGGAATTACTTCAAATGTTAAAAATGCTAATGTTTCTCAATTGGATAATCATGTTCAAAATTATTTAGATGAACATGATATAGATCCAGGAAAGATTAAATCACTTTTGATTATAAATCATCAAAGAAGTAAAGCTCTAAATAATAGAGAAAAAGTAAACGATAAAACAGTTGCTTTAGCAAAGAGAAATGGTAGCTTAATAATAGAAACTTTTACTTTACTTAAAATGTTTGAAAAATATTTAAATGATGAATTAAGTAAAGCAGATTGTTTGCGGTTAATAAATTCTAATACAGGTTTATTAAAAATATAAAATAGCTACAAAATCTACCTATTTGATATTGATATAAAATTGTATGTGGGCAATATGGTATTGAATATATAAAACTAATGTTTTTGTTAATATAATATATTAACAAAAATGTTAACTATAATTATTTTATTTTTGAATAGTGAATATAGGGAAGTTGGATTCTGAAAAGGGAAAGGAGTTAATATGAAATTTACAGAAGAAGAGTTAAAATTATATGCAGCACCTATAAGTGAGACGGAGAATCAGAAATGTCTTAATGCTATTGGAATGGTTCGTGATGCATTGAAAAATATAGGATTCACTGATGATGGAAAAGATATTCAAAAAATGTATGATGATACATATGCGTATTCTTTAGAGATGAGGAGTAGTTCTGGTACTAGAAAAGTACGTTTGTTTATTCAAGGTTCATATGCTAATAATACAAATGTAAGAACTCAAAGTGATGTTGATATTGCTGTTGTACAGGAGGAGATATTTACGACAGAATATCGATCTGCATCAAGCGCTTTTCCCCAATCTGATAGAGACTATAATTTTTGCACAGCAGCACCTGCAGCAAAGTCGTTTAAGGATGAGGTGCAGGAATGTTTAGAAAAGAAATTTGGTAAAGATGTTGAAAGAAAAAACAAATCCATTAAGATTCATGGTAATACTTATCGTAAAGATGTAGACTCAGTTCCATGTCGCAGATATCGAGACTATAGAAATGATTACAAAAAAGATGAGAGAAATTATATACCTGGGGTTGTAATAATCCCAGATTATGGAAGTAGAATTATTAATTATCCTGAACAGCATATTGCAAATGGACGCAAAAAAAATATTGAGACAAACAGATATTATAAAAAGATGGTTCGTATTATTAAGAAGATGCGATATCTTATGTGTGATTATGGGTATAAAGAAGCAGAACAGGTTTCTTCATTTGGTATAGAATCACTTTTATGGAATTTGCCGGACTCTTTATTTATGAAATATTATACATATCGATTTGAATTTGGTGAAATTGTAAACTATCTCTATAATCATAAGAATGAAGTAGCTTCGTATAAAGAGGCAAACGGAATTAAAACATTGTGTCCTACATCGGAAGATGTTGAAAAATACAAAAAATTTATAGATCAATTATATATGTTTTATGATTACGATATTTAGGAGGTATTATGGCAGATGGCTATAGAAAATTTGTGAACAAAGCAATATGGCTTACAATTGTAGTGTTTTGTTTAAGATGTTTTTTTTCAGGAAATAAAATAATAACAGATTTTTCGATATACGATATTTATGGATATACAGGAGAATCTATTGCGTTTTCTACATTAATAATGATTGTTTATGAAAAATGGTTATGGAGATATAATCCGTTTGAAAAAATACCAGTATTAAAGAAAAAATATAAAGGGACTGTAGTTTCAACGTACGATGGGATTAAGAGAAATGCAACTCTTGAAATTAAACAGACATTATTATCAATAAACGTGATTTTTACAACTGAAGAAAGTAAGAGCAGTTCTATTTCTGCATCAATAGATAAGATACAGGACGAATGGCAACTGATATATTTTTATTTGAATGTTCCACAAGCTAAGGTAAGAGATAGGAGCTCGATACATTATGGTACGGCATTGCTTTGTATAGAAAAAAAAGAAAAACTACAAGGACAGTATTTTACAGATCGAAAAACAACGGGTGATATGAAATTTTTTTGAATAATCGAATAGAATTGTATCTTTATAATAGATGCTAATTTTAGTATAAACACCTTCGCTCTAAGGGGGTATTCTGAATTTTGTGAAAATTTTTAATTTGATGTATTTTATATGAAAAAAGTATGATTTAATAAATGATTTGAAATTTTGGAATGTCTTTAAGATACTTCATGGTGTATGAAATAACTAAGAGTACTAGATCAGAATTTTGAAATTTTCAAAAAGAGTTAAATAGATGATATCTTCTTGATTTGAGTACACTTTGAATAGATATTAAAATTTAAAACACCACAATTGATATAATTAATATACATTAGATAAAAATAAGTTGAGAAATACATTATAAATTTAATATTTTCTGATACCTTTTTGCTACCAACATATGATAAAGCTTCTATATTTGAAGTAATTGATATATAAAATAATAATATTCGCAACAAAACGTTAATAAATATGTTCACTATAATCGTTTCATTTCGGAATTCGAATAGTATATAGTAAATAATTATATTTTCAAAGAAGGTGTTTCTATATGAATAGAAGCACTTTTTTTAATTAATAGAAATTTTATTTGGAGAACAATTTTTGATTTATAAAAAAGAGAAAAAAACTTCAATGAAGATAAAAGTAAATGATTGATTTTAATAATGAAAATAATTAAGGTTAATTAACAATTAAATAGTATATTCAACAAAAATAGTTTATAATAGGAAAGCATATTATAAATGTAAATGATAGGGGAGAAGGTTTGATATGATAAAGTTTTTTAAAGACAATATGGAACCTAGAAGAGGGTTACGTATTGCAGAAGTTATTATTTCTATTTTATTATGTGTTGCTTCTATTGTATCTATTGGATATGGTATGTTCCAGGTGAATGCCAATGTTAATGATGCAAAGTTTATCCAAAGTATAGAAATGACTAGAGATAGGGAACTAGAAGATTATAGTGAGGATAATACAGTTTGTGATGTTACATAT
>ERZ1643246.4389-NODE-4389-length-11211-cov-4.365543_pt1 | contig 11211 bp, 9 predicted proteins | sample MGYA00579265_ERZ1643246 | MGnify/ENA primary metagenome ERZ1643246 (study PRJEB29033, sample SAMEA4952261) | chicken gut metagenome | biome: Broiler Chicken; feature: Gastrointestinal Tract; material: Caecum | place: Ireland | collected 2018 | study: Broiler...
TCTTTCATATAGAGGTGGTAGCGCACACGATCCGCCTGAACGCGCAGGCTATGGACTGCCGGCCCCTTGCCGCGGTTAAGCATCCGGCTCTGCAAAAAGGTGCAATCTGCGGCGCGCCCCATTTCCCCACCAAGCGCATCGATTTCCCGTACAAGGTGGCCCTTTGCCGTTCCACCAATGGAGGGGTTGCAGGGCATGTTCGCAATCCCATCTAGGGAAATGGTAAAGATAGCGGTTTTTCTTCCAAGCCTGGCGCTGGCCAGCGCTGCCTCACAGCCCGCGTGTCCTGCTCCGATCACCGCTACCTCATATTGTCCAGCCTGATATTCCAATGCAATCCCTCCTCTTATTTTCCCACGCAGAACTTGGAAAAGACCTCGTCAATGACGCTCTCGCTCACCTGTTCACCAGTGAGTTCCATCAGCGCCTCCAACGCAGACTGTACTTCCACACCGACAGCGTCCAACGTAATCCCCATCTGATACGCCTGTTGTGCTTCCTGCAAGGCGTCTAAGGCCTGCTTTGCACATCCTCTCTGCCGTTCATTGGCCAAAATCCCAGCAGAAGTATCCAAATCCATCATGCCGAGAACCTCATGGATACATGCACTGAGCTGATCCACTCCAGTTTTCTGGTAAGCAGAGATGGAGATAATATGAGAAAAATGCTCCTGTAAATACGAAAGGTCCATCTTTTGTTCTAAATCATTTTTATTAACAACTGCAATACAGGGACGACCCTGAATTGTATCAATCAGTTCCTTATCCTCCTCAGACAGTTCCCGGGAGCTGTCGAACAGCGCCAGTACAAGCTGGGCCGTCTCAATTTTTCCTTTGGCCCGCTCCACGCCGACCTGTTCCACCGGATCGTCCGTCCTTCGGATCCCCGCCGTATCATATAGATGCAGTACAACATCGCCAATATTGACGCTGTCCTCTACAATATCCCTGGTTGTGCCAGGGATATTCGTGACAATACTCTTTTCCCTTCCGGAGAGCAGGTTCATTAGAGTGGATTTTCCGACGTTCGGCCTGCCGACAATGGCAGTCTCCACCCCGTTTTTTATCAGCTGTCCCACATCATAAGAGGAGAGAAGAGTTTCCAGTTCATCCACTGCCTGACAAAGTGTCTGGGAAAGTTCCTGGTCCGAAAGTTCCGGTACATCCTCTTCCGGAAAATCGATCCATGCCGAAAGATGACCAGACAAGGTAAGCAAGCTCTGTTTTACCTGTTTGATCCGTTCAAACAATGCCCCATCCCGGGCAGAAAGAGCGGCACGCGCCGCCTGTTCTCCCTGGCTGGCGATCAAATCCATTACCCCTTCCGCCTGAGTTAAAGAGAGTTTTCCGTTCAAAAACGCCCGCTTAGTAAATTCCCCCGCCTGTGCCGGAACAGCGCCCGCATCCAAAACTGCGCGAAGCACGCGCTGCATCAAGTATAAGCCACCGTGACAGGACAGTTCCACGACATCCTCCCCGGTATAGCTTTTCGGAGCGGAAAACACCAGGGCAATTGCGTCGTCCAACTCGCGCTTTCCTTCGTGCACCCTTCCGTAAATCGCTGTATAGCCCGGGGCACTCTTCAGGGTTTTCCGGGAGGATTTTGGGGTAAAGACGCGCGAAGCTATCTCTCTCGCATCCGGCCCGGAAAGGCGGACAATCCCAATCCCCCCCATGGCGTGCGGAGTAGAAATGGCTGCAATTGTGGTCTGTTCCATGAAAATTTCTCCCTTTTTCTCTATCTCAAAAAAGGAGAGTTTCACATGAAACCCTCCTTTTCGTGGCTTTAATCATCAATCTCAATTTTGGAATACAGTCCGTCCCCAAACGCCTGATCCGGAGAAGTAGTGCGAATCTCCTGTTCTGTTTTTACTGGCTTTACAGGAGTACGGTGTTCATCGACAGGGATTTCAAATTCGCTGTCATGTAAAGGTCTACGTTCCCGTCTTGTAAAAGACTGTTCTTCCTCAGAGCCACCGCGTTCACGTCGATAGGAACCTTTGCCCCCTCTGCGAGACTTTCCTCCGGAACGTCCCGCGTCGTTCCTTGGGCGCTTGGGACGCGGATTCGTGGACTTGATCACTACCCGGCGGTTCGGTTCCTCCCCAATGGAAGTGGAAGTTGCACCCTCTACCTCCTGTACAGTCGAATGGATGATTCTTCTCTCATAGGGGTTCATAGGCTCCAACGTAATGTTTCGGCCAGTTTTTGCAGCGGAAATTGCCATTCGCCGCGCCAAGGATTCCAAAGTTTTTTTTCTCTTTTCCCGGTAATTCCCGCTGTCCAAAGAGACACGGAAATAATCCCCTTCTGCCTTGTTTGCAACAAGACCGGTCAGATACTGCAGAGCATCCAGTGTTTCCCCATGACGGCCAATCAAAGTGCCAACGCTTTCCCCTTCCAGAAGAATTACGGCGCTACCCTCCGTCTCTTCGCTGACAGATACATTGACGCCTTCCAAACCCATTTCTTTTATAATGGAATGGATATATTCCAGCGCAAGATCCAATTTGGAGATTTGCAGGACAACTTCCACCTCAGCATAGTCCGGTTTTAAAAAACTGAAAAAACTTTTTTTGGGATAATGGAGTACATGGATATCCTCAGCTGGGACGTCCGAAACTTTGACGCCAAGTTCTGCACAGGCAAGTGCAGTTGCCTCTTCTACGGTCTTTGCTGTTTTTACACTCTGTTTTTTCAAAAGTTACACCCCCGTAATAGCTTCCATTTCCTAACTCTTTAAATCGTCGTCGGTAACCTCGACATACTCTTCTCCATATTTTTCCGCATCTCTTTTTCTAGCCGCAGCCAAGCGCTGTCGGTCAATTTCCTTTTGCGTAAGCGTCTTTTCGGTTACTTTCCCTGTTTTTTCCTCTTTTACTTCAACGACCTGGCGTTTTACCTTGTCTTTCTTTTTCTTTTGCAGTTCGTATTCCCGTTCCGCCTCTTCTGCGGCAATTTTAGGATTGTACTTTTTATTGAGTAGAATTTGCTGGAAGGTGGAGAAAACATTGGAGAAAATCCAGTACATACCAACGCCAGCAGGAACCTGGAACGCGATAACCAGAGAAAAAATCGGCATAATGTACTGCATTACCTTTGTCATGCATCCGGTTCCAGCCCCCTGCTGCTGTTGCATGGAAGGATTCGTTTTCATGGTCAGCATAGTGAACAGGAACGAAGTCAACCCCGAAAGAATCGGGATAATAATCAGGACGTTGAGCGCCAAAGTTGGCGTCTGGGAGAGATCCAATCCAAAGAAAGAGAGGTTCAGACTCTGAATATGGGAGACGACGTCCGCCCCCATGGCATCAATATAGGGCTGAGGATTTTGACTGATCCCCTGAATTGCCAACAGCTGCGGGGAGTAGGACATAATCGAGCCGTTGTTGGTCGCAATATCGGTTGCGAGCTTGATGACATCCGACGGAATCCGCAGGATATGGGTCATCGGCTTATAGATAACGTCAATCAAACCGAAGAGAATGGGAAACTGGATAAGCATTGGTAGACAGCCGCTCATGGGGTTGTACTTTTCCTCATCATAGAGTTTGAGCATCTCTTCGTTGTATTTTTCTTTATTTTTTCCGTATTTCTTTTGCAGCTCTTCCAGTTTTGGCTGCATTCTTGCCATGCGCAGCGAGGATTTTTGCTGCTTGATTGCAAGAGGGAACAAAATCAGTTTCGTCAAAAGGGTGAAAATAATCAGCGCAATGCCATAGTTGGAGACGATTTTATAGCACAGCCACATGAGCCACCCCAAAGGATAACCGAAGATTGAGTTAATAAATTCCATTTCGTAATCCTCCAGCGAGTGAGTTTCCTATTTCTTTTTCTTTCGTTTGAATGCAAGCTGTTCGGGAGTCGGAACCAAATCTACGCCCCCCGGATGGAATGGGTGACACTTCAAAATACGCTTGAGTGCAAGCCACCCGCCTCGGGCAGCACCATAAGTAGAAATCGCCTCGAGCGCATAGGCAGAACAGGTCGGATAAAACCTGCAGCAAGGTTTTTTCAGCGGTGAAATGTATTTGCGATAAAATCCGATAAATTTGAGAAGCAAAAATTTCAATTGTAATCCCCTATTTCAAACATTCGTAAACAAAGGAATCCGGATACAAAAAATGCGCCGCCATAACGCTTATTTCGTTACGCCGCCGTCTGTTTTGGTGGTTGTGAGCTTTGAAATCTGTTTTCTCATGACAGGGATGAGCTGCTGTGTTTTAGTCAGAGTGGTTTTATACCGTGCCACAAAAACAAAATCCCATCCGCCGGGAAGTCCCGGCTCCATGGAGCGGTACGCCTCCCGTATGACCCTGCGTGCCCGGTTGCGAGAGACAGCATTACCGATTTTTTTGCTCGTCGTAATGCCAATCCGGCTAATATTCAGCCTGTTTTTCCTCGCATAGGTCACAAGCAGCGGATGCGGACAGGATTTTCCTTTTGCATACAGTCGCTTAAAATCCCTGTTTTCTTTGAGTGTCACAATTTTAGGGTTCATTGATTTCCTCAATACTTGCGTGTAAAAGAAAAGGCCACAGCAGGGTGTGGCCAGAGATTAATAAGACAGATGCTTTCTGCCTTTTGCTCTGCGGCGCGCCAAAACCTTGCGTCCGTTCTTTGTCGCCATTCTTTTGCGGAAGCCGTGCTCCTTTTTTCTCTGGCGCTTTTTCGGCTGGTAAGTTCTCAGCATATTGGGTACCCCCCTTTTTCTTCTGCCGGCCCGTATGACCAGGACAGCGATATCATTTTCCTTTGCCGCCTTTTTCAATCTTTTGGTGAAAGAGTGGTAGGCGATATCATAAGGCGTAACCTTGCAAGTAAATAGTATATATCACGGTTCCATGGCCTGTCAATCCATTTTTTTATTTTTTTCCCGATTTTTCACGCTTTTTTCGCGGTTTTCCCCGAATATCATCCTTTTAGCAACATTCATATTTTTCTTTTCCTAAAAAACTGTCTAACAGAGCAAATTCCCGCACAACGGAAAACCGAGCTCACAGGCTGTGTTTTCCAAACCAGTTGTTCTAAATAAATATCGGGACAAATTCTCCACCATCTTTTCCCTGACCTATGTCTAAAATTTTCCTTCGCTTTTATACTATTATAATATAAAGCGGAAATAAGCGGTGGAAAAGCTTGAATCGCAGTCCCACTTATGTTAAAATTAGTACAGTTTAAAAAACGGTGGGATTCAGGTTTTCAACACCTGATTTGACCGCCTTTTTTGTTCCTCAACAGCTTTTGCACACGCAGATGTGAAAATCCATTATCCGGGGGTTGTATCAAAATCATGGAATCCTTTAAGGACGCATGGAACCTAGTCAGCGAGTACTGCAAAGGACAAATTACCAAGGTAGCCTATGAATTGTGGATTACCTGTATTGAGCCCGTCTCCTTTGAGGACGGGGTCGCAAACCTTCGCGTCTCCTCTTCGTTCCAAAAAGACATTATCGAAAAAAAATACCTGAGTATCCTGGCCCGTGCATTTGAAGAAACGCTCGGCTTTGAGGTCAAGATCAACATTATTGCGGACGAAGGGCACAAAACCGCCGCTCCCTCTCAAAGCACCACAGAGACACAGGAACCCACGCTCCCCTCTTTTACTTCCGAACAGGTTGAGCAAACTTCCAGGGGCGGGGATTATGAGTACACCTTTAACACCTTTATTGTCGGACCTTCCAACAAATTTGCCCATGCAGCCTGCTTGGCGGTCGCCTCCAATCCTTCCGGCACCTATAACCCGCTGTTCATCTACGGCGGTTCCGGGCTGGGCAAAACCCACCTGCTCTACGCCATTACCAACGAGATCTCCCATTCCAGACCCGGCACCAATATTATCTATGTCAAGGGCGAGGAATTTACAAATGAACTGATCGAGGCGATTGCTGCTAAATCCACTCAGGAGTTCCACGCAAAATACCGTAAAGCAGACGTCCTCCTGGTCGACGACATTCAGTTTATCGGCGGAAAAGAGAGCACGCAGGAAGAGTTCTTCCATACCTTCAATACCCTCTACCACGCTGGCAAGCAGATTGTCCTGACTTCCGACCGGCCGCCCAAGGAGATCAAAACTCTGGAAGACCGTCTGCGCACCCGCTTTGAATGGGGCCTGCTTGCAGACATCCAGCCGCCCGACTTTGAAACCAGGATTGCCATTATCCGGCGCAAGGCGCAGCTGCTCGACATCAATATCCCGGACGATGTAGCCGAGTACATTGCAAACCGCCTGAAAACCAATATCCGGCAGCTGGAAGGCGCGGTCAAAAAACTCAAGGCTTTCAAGCTCCTGGCGGGAACGCCGCCTTCCATCTCAATTGCACAGAACGCCATCCGGGATATCCTCAACGACAACCAGCCTGTCCCAGTTACAGTGGAGCGTATCATCAACGAGGTGGCGCGCACCTATAATGTCTCCCCAACGGATATCCGTTCCAACAAGCGCGCGGCACAGATCTCCTCTGCACGCCAGGTAGCCGCCTATGTGGTGCGGGAAATCACTCAGATGTCCATGGCCGCCATTGGGGAGGAATTTGGGGGACGTGATCACTCCACCATCGTCTATGCCATCCAGCAGGTAGAGAAGAATATGACACAGGATTCCCATTACAAGGAAACCATTGAGGACATCATCAAAAACATCCGAGACAGCTAAAAGGATAAGTTTTCCACAAATCAGTTTTCCACTTTTTCCACTAACTATTTCACGAGGTTGCATTAAGTTTACATAAACACATAACTTCTGCACTGAGTATTCAACATTACCCACAGAGTTTTCCACAATCGAGTGAGAAAAGTTTGATTCTTCCACTTTTGGACAACTTTGCAACTCGCCGCAAACAACAGGAAAAAGTCCGAAAACTCGCATAAATACAGGGGAAAACCGTTCTCTCCACAATTGAACGTCCCCTACTACGACTACTATTTTTCTTTCCTATCCAATCATTCTAGAAGGTGATCTTATGAAATTTAGTTGCGACCGCCAGGCATTATGTGATGCGCTGTCCAATGTCTCCCGTGCGGTTTCTTCCAAAGCAGCCCTTCCGGCATTGGAAGGGATCCTCCTCAAGGCACAGGGAGATAAACTCTCTCTTTCCGGATACGATCTGGAACTCGGTATCACCACGTCCCTCCCCGCCTCCATTGAGCAGGAAGGAGAAGTCATTCTCAATGCCCGTCTGTTTTCCGACATGGCAAGAAAAATTTCCGGGGAAACGCTTAGTATTTCCTGTGATGATAAACTTTTGACTGTGGTAAATTCCGGAGCTACAGAGTTTACCATCCTCGGTATGCCGGCATCTGACTTCCCGGAACTGCCCTCGGTGGATTCCGATCTCTCCTTTACTCTACCGGGTGCTGCAATGAAGAGCATGATTGAGCAGACCTTGTTTGCAGTCGCTGTCACGGATACCAAACCGGCCCATACAGGTACTCTCTTTGAGATGGACGAGTCAGCCGGGCAGATTACTGCTGTCTCCGTCGACGGATTCCGCCTTGCCATGCGCAGGGAAAAAGCGGAGATTCCCCAAAATGCCACCTTTATTGTACCGGGTAAGACCCTGTCCGAGATTACCAAACTGCTCAAGGATGACGACAAATTTGTCAGTATCTCTTTGAGTAAAAAACATATTGTCTTTGAAATTGAGGGTTATCTTGTGATTTCCCGCCTGCTTGACGGGGAATTTTTAGACTACAAAAATGCGATCCCCAAAAACAGCTCCACCACGGTCACAATCTCGGTCCGTGAAATGGTTGAGAGCATTGAACGCGTTTCCCTACTCATTACTGACAGGCTTAAAAGCCCGGTTCGCTGTGAGTTTGCAGAAAATGAAGTCCGTCTCTCCTCCGCCACTACCATCGGAAAGGCGACTGACTCGTTCCCATGCGAAACGAAGGGCAATAGTGTGGAGATTGGCTTTAACAATAAGTACCTGCTCGATGCGCTCAAAGCCTGTCAGAGCGACCAGGTAAAACTGGAACTCAGCGGCCCGCTTGCACCGATGAAAGTCGTCCCAATGGACGGGGATAGCTTTTTGTTCCTCGTACTCCCGGTGAGGTTGAAAAATGAAAACTGAACGGGTGGCCATTCATACGGAATTTATCAAACTTGATCAGCTACTGAAATACGCGGGCGTCGCGATGACCGGCGGTGAAGCAAAAGAAATTGTTGCCGTAGGAGCGGTTTCTCTCAACGGGGAACCCTGTCTTGTCCGCGGTAAAAAGATCCGGCCGGGGGATGTTGTCACGGTGGACGGCGAACTAGAGTTAAAGGTCGTCTCCGGAATATGAAGGTAACCGAACTCTCCCTTCAACAGTTTCGTAATCTTCAAAACGCCTCGTTTTTTCCTGGAGAGGGAGTCAATATCATTTACGGCGATAACGCCCAAGGAAAAACTAACCTGATTGAGGCAATCTACTTGTTTACTGGGCTTAAAAGTTTCCGCTCTGCAAGGGATGCACAGCTGATTGAGCAGGGACAGGATTTTGCCCGGCTGGATATGGGCTTTGAAGCGGGAGGCCGCATACAGCAGGCCTCCCTGCGGATTGATAAGGGCAGGCATGTCATATTAAATGATGTGGATCGGGGGCTTGCTTCCGCTTTAACGGGGGTATTCTGCGCCTGCCTGTTTTCTCCGGATCATCTCGAGCTCATCAAGGACGGCCCCGCGCTGCGCAGGAAGTTTCTGGACAGTGCGCTTTGCGTCGTCAGCCGACGGTACCAGAAACTTCTGCTTGATTATAATAAAGTCCTTGTACAACGCAATTCCCTGCTCAAGGATGTGGCCTTTTCTGCGGATTTGCTCTCCATGCTCGACATATGGGATCAGAGTGCGGCAAGGCTCGGCGCCGCCATTTTGGATGTGAGAAAGCGGTATGTTGCAAGGCTTGGTACAGAGGCGTCCAAACTCTATGAGGGCATCAGCGGCGGGAAAGAGACTTTTTCCGTGACCTACCAGTGCACGGAATGCAGCAGCCCGGATGAACCCGGTCTGCTTGAGGCAATGGCCAGAGCTCGAGCCCAGGATGTGAGGACTGGGGTTTCCTCGGTCGGCCCACACCGGGATGATTTGGAAATTATGATAAACGGGATGTCCGCCAGAGAATTTGGTTCCCAGGGCCAGCAGAGAAGCTGTGTGTTGGCACTGAAACTTGCGGAGGCGAACATCTTAAGCGACAGCGTCGGGGAGCCCTGTGTGATTTTGCTCGACGACGTGATGAGTGAACTGGATAATACCCGCAAAGAATTCCTGCTCAACCATTTAAAGGGGCAGCAGGTTTTTATCACCTGCTGCGACGCCTCCTATTTTTCCTCTCTTGAGGAGGGAAATGTCTTTGAGGTCAGGAAGGGGAATATCTTCAAACAGCGGTAAAGGAGGAAAAAGAATGTACCTGCATTTAGGACAGGATACGGTTGTCCGGCTTGATGAGATCATAGGGATTTTCGATATTGAAAACGCGTCGATTTCCCGGCACACTAAGCGGTATCTCGCTCATGCCGAGCAGAAAGGAAGAGTCGTTAACGTCTCCTCGGAACTACCGAAATCCTTTATCGTGTGCGAACAGAACCGGCGGGTGACCGTCTATATTTCCCAGATTTCTTCTCAGACACTCAAAAAACGTGCTGGATTTGTCCAGCATCTCAAGCTGTCGTGAAAAACCGTACTTTCATTAGATTGTTATTTTAACCCATGGATTCGGAGGTTTTTGTTTTGGAAAATACACCTCAGGCAAAAGACACCCAGTATGGTGGTGAACAGATCCAGGTGCTCGAAGGGCTGGAAGCCGTCCGTAAGCGGCCGGGAATGTATATTGGCTCAACTGGGCCAAAGGGCCTGCACCATCTGGTCTATGAAATTGTCGACAACTCGATAGACGAGGCGCTCGCCGGCTTCTGCTCGGAAATCAAAGTCCAGCTCCTGCCCGGCGATGTGGTGCGCGTTGTGGACAACGGGCGCGGTATCCCGGTCGGTATCCAGCCGAAACTTGGGATTCCGGCGGTCACGGTTGTCTTTACCGTCCTACATGCGGGCGGTAAGTTCGGTGGAGGCGGATATAAGGTCTCCGGCGGCCTGCACGGCGTCGGCGCGTCGGTGGTCAACGCCCTGTCTGAATGGCTGGAGGTGGAAGTCCGTAACGGCGAACACACCTATTTCCAGCGGTTTGAACGCGGAATTGCTACCGGCGATCTCAAAATCATCGGCGACACACAGGAAACCGGCTCCACCATTACCTTTAAGGCGGATCATCAGATTTTTGAGGAAACGGTCTATGATTATGAGGTACTGCTCAAGAGGCTGAGAGAGCAGGCATTTTTAAACGCAGGCGTAAACATCCTGTTCTCAGATCTGCGCGATCCTGAGCACATTAAGGAGGAAAAACTCCACTACGAGGGAGGAATCCGTAGTTTTGTTGAGCATATCCACAAAACAAGGGGATTGGAAGTCCTGCACAAGGACGTCATCCATTTCAGTACCTCCAGCGATACCTGTACCTGCGAAGTTGCAATGCAGTACAACGACAGCTACAATGAACTGATCTTATCCTTTGCCAACAACATCCATACCACGGACGGCGGTACCCATGAGGTGGGATTTAAATCCGCGCTGACCCGCGTGTTTAACGACTATGGAAGAAGAACCGGCCTGCTCAAGGAAAACGACAAGAACCTGAGCGGCGAGGATGTGCGTGAAGGTTTGACCGCCATTCTCTCCGTCAAATTGACAGAGGCCCAGTTTGAAGGGCAGACCAAGGCGAAACTCGGCAACACCGAAGTGCGTTCCATGATGGACGCCATGGTCTACGAAAAGCTGACCTATTATTTTGAAGAAAACCCCTCGATCGCCAAAGCGATTTTTGATAAAGCGCTCGGAGCCGCCCATGCGAGAGAGGCGGCAAGGCGCGCAAGGGATCTCACCAGGAGAAAATCCGCGCTTGAATCCGCTTCCCTACCGGGAAAACTTGCGGACTGCTCCTCCAAGGATAACACCTATACCGAAATCTACATCGTCGAGGGAGACTCCGCAGGAGGCTCTGCCAAATCTGGACGAGACCGGCGTTTCCAGGCCATCCTTCCGTTGTGGGGCAAGATGCTCAACGTGGAAAAGGCAAGGCTGGATAAGGTCTATGGCAACGAAAAGCTGATGCCCGTGGTCACGGCGCTCGGCTGCGGGCTTGGCGACGAGCTGGATATCGAAAAGATCCGCTATGGGAA
>ERZ1643246.4390-NODE-4390-length-11210-cov-7.887315_pt1 | contig 11210 bp, 13 predicted proteins | sample MGYA00579265_ERZ1643246 | MGnify/ENA primary metagenome ERZ1643246 (study PRJEB29033, sample SAMEA4952261) | chicken gut metagenome | biome: Broiler Chicken; feature: Gastrointestinal Tract; material: Caecum | place: Ireland | collected 2018 | study: Broiler...
TTGACATGAAAATATGCACCTCCAAAAGTCTGTCCAACTTTTGGGGTGCATATCATTGCGGCAGTCGGGCGCAACGTTTTTAACTTTTTTCACAGATTCCCGAGGAGATCTTTCATATCGTACATTCCTGCAGGCTTGCCTGCTATCCATTTTGCGGCGCGTATCGCGCCCGCGGCGAACACCTTTTTCGAACGCGCCGAGTGCGAAAGGGTGATTATCTCGTCTTCGCCGCAGAACATCACGTCGTGCTCGCCCACTATGGTGCCTCCGCGCACCGCGTGCAGGCCTATCTCCCTGCCGCGTGCGCCGGTAATGCCTTCACGGCCGTATATATATGGCTTTTTTTGTTCAAATGCGGAGTTTGCCGCGTCGGCGAGCATCAGCGCGGTGCCGCTCGGCGCGTCCTTTTTTAGATTGTGGTGCTTTTCCACAATCTCTATGTCGAAGCTCTCGCCCAGGAACTGCGCCGCCTCGCGCACCAGTTTTACCAGCAGGTTCACTCCCACCGAAAAGTTGGCGGTGCGGAACACGGCGGTCTCCTGCGCGGCCCTTTCGATGAGCTTCAGTTGCTCCCCGGTATAGCCCGTGGCGGCTATCACCGCGGGCACTTTGCGCGCGGTGCAGTATTCAAGCTCGCCGTTAAGGCAGGCAGGGGAGGAGAAGTCTATCACCGCGTCCACATCTTCGTCCACTTCGCCGAACGAGGGGAACACCTTGCCGGCAAAGTTTTCGGGCATGCGCACGTCCACGCCGCAGGCCGCCCTCGCCTCGCCGTCGTCCTTCAACAGTTCAAGGATATTGCCGCCCATATGCCCGGCTATCCCGCAGATAAGAAAGTTCAGCATATCCTGCCTATCCCCGCATGTGCCAGCGCCGCGTCCATTATCTTCTTGTGTTCCTCTTCAAGTTCGGTAAGCGGCGCCCTCGGCAGTCCCGCGTCCAGCCCTATGGCGTTCATCCCGTACTTCACGGGTATGGGGTTCACCTCGGTGAAGCAGGCGTCTATCAGCGGCAGCAGCCTGTCTTCCAGCTCGTTTGCGCGCGCAAGGTCGCCCGCCGCCATGTATTCATATACCTGCTTGCACTCGCGGGGGGCTATGTTGGAGGCCACGGAGATGAGCGCCGCGCCGCCTATGGCAAGTATGGGCACGTTCAGGTTGTCGTCGCCCGAATACAGGTCCATCTTCCCGCGTATGCGCCTCATAGTTTCGCATATCTGCTCCATGTTGCCGCACGCCTCCTTTATGCCCGCCATGTTGGGTATGGAGGCAAGCTCTTCGGCGGTGGCAGGCAGTATGTTCACGCCTGTGCGCGGAGGTACGTTATAGGCTATCACAGGCAGCTTTGTGGCCGCGCAGATAGTCTTGTAATATTCCACTATGCCGCGCTGGGTGCACTTGTTGTAGTAGGGGGTGACGGCAAGCAGTCCGTCCGCGCCCAGCTCTTCGGCGAGCGTGGCGCCTTCTACGGCGTGCATCGTGCTGTTGGAACCGCAGCCGAACACCAGCTTTGCCCTGCCCGCCACCTTTTCGGCGGCGAAGCTCATCAGAGCCACCTTTTCGTCCACTGTCATCGTGGGCGGCTCGCCCGTAGTTCCCAGCACAAGCAGCATGTCGGCGCCGCCCGCTATCTGGTATTCTATCATGTTTGCAAACGACTGAAAATTTATTTTTCCGTCCGCCGTAAAGGGGGTGACCATCGCCGTCCCCAGTCCCTTAAAAAATCCTACCATGTGGCAGCTCCTTTTATGTTTTTATATACCGGTAATATGATATGCCCGCGCCCGCCCGAATATAAGCTGCGGCGCCGCGGCTTGCAAATTTTGTGATTGACCGCCGCATATGCGGCAACCGTTTCTGATTCTCAGCCGAAATATCCCTTAGCAGCCAGCAGTTCGGCAAGCAGCACTGCGCCGCCCGCCGCACCGCGCAGCGTGTTGTGCGAAAGGCCTATGAACTTATAGTCGAACACGCTGTCTTCTCTCAGTCTGCCCGCGCATACCGCCATGCCGTTCTCGACCATTCTGTCAAGTTTTGCCTGCGGACGGTCGGCCTCTTCGAAGTAGTGTATGAACTGCCCGGGCGCAGAGGGCAGGCCGAGCTTCTGCGGCTCGCCCGAAAATTCCGCCCACGCCTTCAAAATCTCTTCCTTCGAAGGCTTATTCGCAAAATCCGCGAACACCGCCGCGGTGTGTCCGTCCGATACGGGCACGCGCAGGCACTGCGCCGTTATTGCGGGCCCCCCGGCAAGCGCTATTTCGCCGCCTTTCACCTCGCCCCAGATTTTAAGGGGTTCGCGTTCGCTCTTCTCCTCCTCGCCGCCGATGTAGGGGATTACGTTGTCCACTATCTCGGGCATGGTCTCAAACGTCTTGCCGGCGCCCGATATCGCCTGATAGGTGGTCACCGCTACGCGCTCGATGCCGAACTTTTTCAGCGGGTGCAGCAGCGGCACGTAGGATTGCAGCGAGCAGTTTGACTTCACTGCGATAAACCCGCGCTTCGTGCCGAGGCGCTCTTTCTGCGCGGGGATGACCTCGAGGTGCGAAGCGTTGATCTCGGGTATCACCATGGGCACGTCGGGCGTAAAGCGGTGCGCGCTGTTGTTGGAAACTATGGGGCACTCCAGCTTTGCGTAGGCGTATTCCAGCTCCTTTATCTCGTCTTTCTTCATGTTCACGGCGCAGAAGCAGAAGTCGACGGAGTTTGCTATCGTCTCTCTGTCGGCCTCGGCGTCCATCACCGTCATTTCCGCAAACTTTGCGGGCATGGGTGCGGACATGTGCCAGCGGCGGAGCGCGTCCTTATATTTCTTTCCCGCGGAGGCGGGGGAGGCCGCAAGGCAGGTCACGTTGAACCAGGGGTGGTTTTCCAGCAACAGCAAAAAGCGCTGGCCCACCATTCCGGTGGCGCCTATGACGCCTACGTTGAATTTTTTCATATCGTAAGTCCTTATAAAGAGATTTATTTTTTATTCGCGCGCGGCAGGCGCGCATATGACAAAAATGCGGAGCGATATACTACGCCCCGCATGAAAGCACGATAACTTCTTACGGAAAGCGCAACGCATAAAGCGACAGTTGCAAAGGTGTTGACCTTTGCACCCAGCGCACGGCAAGGAGGCGCACGCTTCGGCGGAGATGCCCTTTCGCCGCACAGGATAAGGGCGCCCTTAACGCCCAACTCTGCGGTTACTCATGCTCTGCCGCTCCTCTTTCTTGAAGTTACTATATCACAGCGGAGGGCAAAAGTAAAGAAATTTATCAAACATCATACAAAATAATTGAAAAAATAATCTCTTTGCTGTATAATATTATAAATGCGGCGCAAGCCGTAAACATCTTAAGGTAACATAAATGGCAAACAGTTCAACTTTGCAGGCGCTCAAAACCTGCGAACTCACCGATTATGACCGCGTATCCGTGCAGGAGGGCAGGTGGGCCTCCACATGGTCTGCTTTCAAGTCAAATTTCGGCAAAGTCGTAATGATAAATCTGCTCACGCTGCTGTTCTTCATGCCGCTCGCCGCGGCTGCATACCTGCGTGAGGTCTACGTCGGTTCGCTCGTCACGGTATATCCCTTTGCTTCCAACATCGGCCCCGCCGCGCTGCCCTCCAATCCGGGTGCGCCCGGCATGTTCGAACAGCTCAGCATGCAGGCCGACATTATATTCTATTCTGTGGTCGTGCTTTGTTCGCTGATAGCCTCGGTGGGTGTTGCGGGCGCGTGCTATTCGCTGCGCAGGCTGGTCAACACGCAGGGCAACTTCACCATAAAGGGCTATTTTCACGGCGTGCGCAAGTGCTATTTCAGGGTGGCCGTGCCCGTTGCGGTGTTTATGCTCGTGTTCTTCTGCACGGTGCTCGTCAGCGCCTGGAAGGATCTCACGATAGCCCGCGGCGGAGCGGCTGGCTGGCCGATAGCCGCAACCGTGCTCATGATAATATTGTGCGTGCTCGTCGGCATCGTATGCATGTGGTTCATCTCCGTCGGCGTAAGCTACAAGGCGGGGCCCGCGCTGCTTTTCAAGGGCGGCTTTACGTTCCTGTTCGGGTCTGTGATCCAGACGCTGTTCATGCTCGCGTTCTGCTTTATTCCCGTATGGCTGCTGCTGATCGGCGGTTTCTTCCGCGTGCTCGGCATAATCTTCCTCATCTTCTGCGGTTTCTCGTTCGTGTTCATCAGCTGGATGAGCTTTTCTCAGTGGGTGTTCGATATGTTCATCGCGCCCGAGCCCGAGGAGCAGAAGAAGCACGTAAAGACCGAGCGCGAGATAGCCGCGGAAAGGGCGGAGGAGGTGCGCAACGCCCTGGGCGAGATAATCGCCGCAGGCAGGAGCGAACTCGTCGCCACTCCCGTTCCGCCCATAGTCGCATCGTCGGCGCCTTCGCTCGGCGCCACGTTTACCCGCAAAGACGTAGCGGCCGCAGCACATGCAAGGAAAAAGCTGGAGGAGGACGTGGCTGCCTACGCAGCAAAGCATAAGAACGACAAGCGCTACTCCGACTACGAAAAGCTGTTCGCCGACAGGGACAAGCCGCTGGACGACGGCAAGAAGGGCAGAAAGAAAAAGAAGATAAGCGCCGACAACCTGTTAAGGTGACGACATGAACAAGAGCTACGCCGCTATCGGCGAAAGATTTGAATATCTCAATTCAGACTGCGGCTATGAACAATGGTCGCAGTATTTAATTGAAACGCTGCGTTCGCTCGGCGCGGGCGCGCGCGGCCTGGACATCGGCTGCGGCAACGGCAGGTTCACGCGCGAGCTTGCAAGGCAGGGCAAGGACATGCTCGGGGCGGATATCTCCCCGCAGATGCTCACTACGGCAACGGAGCTTGCCCGCAAAGAGGGCGTGCGCGCCGAATTTTTACTGGGCGATATAACCAAACTTAAAATAAACGGCCGCCGCGATTTTGCAATCGCCATCAACGACTGCCTCAACTACGTCCCGCCGCAAAAGCTGCACGCCGCGTTCGCACATACCGCAGCCTGCCTTAAAAAGGGCGGCGCGTTCGTGTTCGACATAAGCACACCCTATAAGCTCAAAGAGGTGCTGGGCGACAACACTTTCTGCGAGGACGGCGACGACATCGCCTATATCTGGTTCAACAGGTGGCTGGGCGACAGGACGGAGATGGAACTCACAGTGTTCACACGCACGCAGGACGGGCTTTTCAGACGCTCGGAGGAGAGCCACACGCAGTACGCCCACCGCACGGAGGACGTCATCGGTGCGCTTACCGGCGCGGGCTTTGAGGTGCTCCGCACCGAAGGTCATCTCGGCGCGCCGCTTACGGCAGAGTCAGAACGCATAAACTTTATCTGTCTGCGCGTTTAACTTGTCCCCGCGCGCCTTATATATAATAAAATATATTACCAAGAGGGTATGATCGGATGAACAGGCTGTATAAAACTCTCATATTCAACAAGCAGATCTCGCTCTCCGTGCTCGAAACGACGGAGCTGTGCCAGGCGGCAAGGGACATACATTCGCTCGAACCGCGCGCCGCACGTGCGCTGGGCGAGCTGCTCACCTGCGGCGCATACATGGCCGGCTGCTTAAAGAGTGAAAAGGGCGCCGTTTCCATAACGGTAAAGGGTGCAAACGGCGCGGGTACCGCCAGCGTGTCGGGCGACGTAAACCTGCACATGCGCGGCTATATAGACGGCTCAGCCGGCGGCAGGCTGAAGGGCGGGTTCATGACCGTGGTAAAGGACGACGGATTCTTCCGTCCCTTCACGGGCGCGTGCGAGCTCGTCTCCGACGATGTATCAGAGGACATGGAGCACTACTTCGGGATCTCCGAACAGATCCCCACAAAGGTGCGCGTCGGCGCGCTGTTCGAGGGCAAGGAGTGCCTTGCCGCGGGCGGCGTGGTGATGCAGCTTCTGCCCGGACACGACGGGGCCGCCGTGCGCTATGCAGAGGAAAAGGCCGCGCAGCTTTGCGATATCGCCGAGCAGATAAAGCAGCTGGGCGCCGAGGGCATCATAAAAAAGTACTTTCCCGAAGAGACGGCCGGTTCGTTCATGTACATAACCGAGCCGCAGTACAAGTGCAACTGCTCGCGCGAAAGGATAGCCGCGCTGCTTGCAACCATGGGCCGGGCGGAGCTTGAAGACATCATAAAAGAACAGGGCAAGGTCTCCGTGCACTGCCACTACTGCAACACCGACTACGATTTCGGACAAGAGGACATAGATAAGTTACTTAAATGAGCAAGACCGAAAGTATGGATTTCAGCGACGACAGGCTGCTGTCGCTCGCCGCGTCCATGATAGACGATCACAACTTAATAGGCGCGCTTAAAATACTGAACAAGAATGCCGAGCTCAATTACAACGACGACCGCTCCTACATGCTGTACGCCGAAGCGTACGACGATATGGGGCTCTACGAACGTTCGGTAAACTACTGGTTCCGCTATCTCGACGAGGCGCCCGACGGCGACAACGGCGATGCGTTCGAAGGGCTTGCCGTCAACTACATGAACCTCGGCAACGAAAATTTTGCGGCGTACTACTATAACAAGATGCTCGTCGAAACGGAGGACCTCACCCCGGAGACGCGGCGCGACATAATCGACAGCTTTCTGCGCAAGCAGGAAAACCCGCTGCGGTTTGCATGGCCGCCTCGCCTTGCCGACTATTCCGCCGAAATTTCCAAAGGAGTGGAGTGCATGCGCGCCCGCCGCTACGACGAGGCTGTCGCCGAATTCGAAAAGGTGGCGGACGGGAACCCCCGTTACCTCACCGCGCGCAACTACATCGCCATGTGCATGATAATCGCCGACAGGTGCGACGAGGCGGAGGCGGAGTGCAGGGAGATATTGCGGCGCAAGCCGGACGACGTGCAGGCTCTGACCACGCTCGCCGCCGTAAAGACCGAACAGAAGCGCGCCGAAGATGGCAGGGAGATAGCCCTCAGACTCGTGCGGCTTAACGTCTCCGACCCCGACGATATATATAAAATAGCCACGGTATGCTGCGAAAACGGGCTGCACGAACAGGCGTATCTGATGTTCTGCAAGCTGGGCGGCGAGTTTTCATACGACACCACTGTGCTCTATTTCAAGGCGATATCAGCCTATAACTGCGGCAGGACGGAAGACAGTCTCGCCGCGTTCGAAAAGCTGCTTACCATCAACCCCGACGCCGTTGTCGCGCGCTACTACATGCTGCGCGTGCGCCGCAACATCGAAGAGGGTAAAACCGAGGAGCTGGGCTACTTTTACCGCCTGCCGCAGGAGCAGCGCGAGGACGCCTTGCGAGTGATAACCGAATACTGCTCCCTAAGCGGGAAGGAGGCTTACAGATATTCGGGCGAGACCGACGTGCTCTCGCGCATAAAGTGGAGCTTCGACGAGCTGGAGAGCTCGGACGACAACCAGCTGCACCTTGCCGCAGCCATGTGCGCGGTCAAGGGCGGCTACGACGACTACGTGCGCGAACTGCTGCTCAACGCCTTCCTTGCCGACGGGCTCAAGATAGCCATATTGCACGACCTCTGCGCCCGCAACGAGGACAACCGCTTCGGCGTGGTAATCTGCAACATATACAAGGGCGTAGACACCTACCGCCTGAGCGTGGGCAGAAACAAGCGCAAGTACTTCGTTCAGGCATATGCTGCGCTCGTTTCCCGCTTCGGCATCTTTGAAGAGAGTTATTCTTCGACATTTTGTCGTACTGCCGAAGAACTTTATGCCAGGCTGGAAGAGCGCGGCGCACTCTCATGCGCAGCAGCAGTCAAGGCGCTGTCTGCCGCGATCTTCGCGATATCGGGCGTGCGCGAGGCCGTGGTCCCCGAAGACGACGTTTGCGGCTTTTTCGAAGCGGACAGGGCTGCATACGATAAAATAATGGAGGCGGGTGCATGAAACTTGTCGATTTCGACGGTATGTTCGATAAAAAACTGTCGGCTTTCGTAAAAAAGAATGCGGGTAAGTTCACGGCGGAGCAGCTCGAGGACATGATCCCCTCGCTCTATTCAAAGTTCGGCGATACGGCAATATCGTCGCTCGGCGCCTCTCCGCGCGGCTACTATGCCGCCATGAGTGATGAGGAGCTCGTAAAGTGCCTGTGCGCGCACGAAAAGAACGGCGTACCCGTTTCGGCGTTCCTCGCGCGCGAGCTTGAAGGCCGCCCCGCATGCAGGGCGGCGCTCATAGCAATGCTGCCCTCGGCAGACGGCAGGCTGGCGCGCCGTATAGTGGCGGTGCTCGGCGGCATAAGCGAGGCCATACCCGCATATATGTCGCTTTTAACGGCGTGCGGCGAGGACGATGACGACCTTAAAGAGAGCCTTGCCGACTTCATAAAGGAGAACGCCGACCTCGTAAAGGAGCAGGCCATCGCCAATTACAGGGCGGGCACCGAGCGGCCGCTGATGCTGGAGGTCCTCTCCTGCGTAAGGGTGCACGACGACCGTATATTCGATATACTCATATCCGAATTTCGCGGCGCGGGCGATACGCAGATGCTCGCGGGTTACCTTGCCTCTTACGGCGACGAGCGTGCCCTGCCCTATCTTTTAGACAGGATAGCGGGCGACGTTCCCTACATCGAGTTTCAGGAGCTGAAATATGCCATAGAGGCGCTCGGCGGGGAATATTCCGAACAGCGCGACTTTTCGGGCGACAAGGCGTACGAGCTGATACACGCCCACACGGCTGCGGACGACATCTTCGCAGTGTTCAATAAAAATGCAGAGGGTGCAGACGGCAAAAAATGAGTCGTATATATGCCCTGTCTATTCGATAAAAATAGTGCGGCGGCACAGAAATTTTTCTGTGCCGCCGCACTTGTTAATTTCAAGTTTTGTTCGGTGATATCCGCCGCTCTATGTGCGCGGATAGCGCCTGTCTTCGTCGGTCAGGCCGAGAAGATAGTCTACCGAGACGTCGTAATAGTCCGCAAGTTTTATGAGCACCGCAACGGGCGTCTGCCTCTGGCAGTTTTCGTACTGCGAATAGGTGTTCTGTCCTACGTTAAGGTAGGCGGCAAGCTCTGTCTGCTTTATGCCCTGTTGTTCGCGCAATTCCTTTAACCTCAGCATAATAAAATTATATAAATCTCAAACTGAGATATTGACTTATATCTCATATTGTGATAAAATAGATAAAAAAATGCGAGGTAAAGCAATGAAAAAATTGAATGAAGAGCAAAAGGCAGAGATAAAGAAGTACTATTCGGCGCCGAACACGCTGTTCGGGCTGCTGGCCCTTATCGGGGCGGCGGGTGCGCTGCTGGCGCTCATAGGTATAGTGTGCCCGTTTTTCAGTTATAACCCCACCGTCTTAGACGTAACCAAACGCACAGTTTCCTTTTTCGAGCTGCCGGCGTACGCCATACTGTAAGGGACTAATACGAACACGATTTGAAGCGGGGATATCACGGCACATGCTGCGTTAAACCCCTTTGACGTGCCGCCTGGCACGCCCTGCGGGCTTTGCCTTGCCTTTGCCGCAATCTGCCCGCTTCAAATTGCTTTGCACCTTTAAGCAGCGCATTTTGCGGTGAATTGGCGCGAAGAGGAGGCAGCAATACTCTTCTCTGTATTGCAACGACGATGAACGCTAAGGCACGCAAAAGGCGCACTTAAAGGCGGGTTCGCTTTATTCCCTTACAGTATACTCGGTATTCTGCTTCCGATGACAGCGGTGATGCTCACCGCGTTCATGCCTACCCTCGCCGTGCAGGAAAATAAGCGCAGGAGCGGGAATATCATTTTGATGCTCTCCCTGCTGTGCGCTTTGCTTACGGTCGTGGCAATAGCGATAGTGGAGGCGGCGGGCATAATCGGCTACGTCATTCCGGAGGAGGACGTCGAACTGTTCACCCCGGTCGTGGAAGACGCGGGCGCTATAATGTTTATAGTCGGCGGGATCCTGTTCTGCGTAAGTACGGTGTGTGCCGGCATATTATATAAGCTCTGCCTCTGTGGCGCTTTTGACGTTGAAAAGCTGATACTGTTCAGCAGGGAAAAGCAGACTGCGGCGGGTCGAAACAATTCGGGCAGCGCCGCGGGCGGCGTTCAGAGTGAGCTGGCGGAATGGAAGAAGCTGCCGGACGAAGGCGCCATCACGCGCGGCGAATATGAGGAAAAAAAGAACGGGATATTGCACGGTCGCACAGATAGTAGCGATTGGCATGCGTAACACAGGGCCGCGCGGGCAAAATTGCCCGCGCGGCCTTTTGGTGCAAACGGTAAGCGCGGCGTACTGCTCACTTGCCTGCCGCCTGTTTGGGCGTTTTAAGCGAGCTCTGCTGCTTTTTGAACATGTCGTTGGTCTTGTCTATCATGTCTTTCTTTGCGGGCGGGGTCTCGTAATATCCGCGCGCGCTCATCTGCTGGAACAGCGTGTACTGGTTTTCGGCGACGCCCATAAGGTTGTCGGTAAAACTCTTGCGCACGTTCTTGCCGCTGCCCTCGTAAAGTGCGGTGGCATACAGGCTCATGAGGCTCTTTTCGCTGTCGAGCATGTCCTGCAGCGCGTCCTTTTCGCATAACGATGTGTCGCTCTTGGTAAGTTTCATTCTTTCCTCCTTTCAGCTAAGCTGCTTCAAAAGTTGCGCAAAGCGCTTTTCGTGTGCGTCCGCTATGCCCGCCATGCACTCGGCAAGCGCGGGGTCGGTCAGCGTGTTGGAATACATCCTTGCCTTCTTGCAGATCAGCCCCTCTGTGGTCAGTGCCTGCGAAAGCATGGTGAGTTCTTTTGCGGTAAGATTTTCAGTCATAAATTACCTCCGCATAATTTGTTGCCATCGATAGCGGCTTTTATTCATCGCGTACAAGGTTTACGGCTGTTCGTCTGCGCCGCGTTCAATATAATTTAATTGACAATTCCGCTCCGGTTTGTTAAAATAACATCGTTGCGGTGCGCGGCTACCGTCAATCTGCCGCTTTCCGCAGGCGGAACCTTCATCAGAGCGTCGTTGTCTGACTCCTCGCGCGCGTCAGACCGTGTAACGGTTTTATGAATTGAATACATTTGGAGAGATGGCAGAGTGGTCGATTGCGGCGGTCTTGAAATGCGCTTGAAATCAAGCGGTCTAAACGCGCTACTTGTTTCTACAACGGAAACGGTACTTCGGCTGATTTGCCCCGCAAGCGGTTGATTTTACCCTGTATTTTGTGGTAAAATATTTACCGTCAAAGCGGTCGATTTGCAAGTCAGTTTTCTACAAACCTTTTGCGAACGCCGTA
>ERZ1643246.4391-NODE-4391-length-11210-cov-4.778575_pt1 | contig 11210 bp, 7 predicted proteins | sample MGYA00579265_ERZ1643246 | MGnify/ENA primary metagenome ERZ1643246 (study PRJEB29033, sample SAMEA4952261) | chicken gut metagenome | biome: Broiler Chicken; feature: Gastrointestinal Tract; material: Caecum | place: Ireland | collected 2018 | study: Broiler...
AAAAAACTATACGCTGCTGGACTTTATGTACAAATTCCCCCGGGATATGTCCTTCGATGCAGCGGTAGGCATTCGCTACACGGCCCGCTGCCGCCAGATTTTGCAGGCGTTTGACAAAAAGATGCCCTACTATATGGTGGAGGAAGGCATCGGGGAGTACAGCTGGCCCCGGCGGGACGGTGAGCTCTGCGCCGACACGCTGGCAAGCTGCCCCATGTTTACTTCGCTGACCCATGTCTGCCTGTTGCCGGACCTTTACCGGACTATGTATCCCGGCGAAACGGTGGTCCAGGCGCCCACCATCGGTCCTGACAGTCCGCTGCGCCCGGTGGTACGGCGGCAGCTCTGGCCGGGGGAAAATTTCCGGATGCCGGCGCTGCCTAAAGTGCTCTACTTCCACCAGCCGCTGGATGGGCGGTTTGATAACACCGACGATGACCGCCGCCTGCGGGAGCGGGAAGATGCGGTGTTGGCTCTGCTGCGGCAGGCGTCCCCGGGCCGGGTACAGCTGAAACTGCATCCCCGGGAACCGGAGGATGCCTACCCGGCCGAGGAACTGCTGCAGCTGCCTGCTGCCTGGGAGCTGGTGCCCTGTATGCAATCCATCGAGGAGATGCTGCTGGTCAGCGAGAACTCCACCGCCCTCATCAGCCCCAAGCTGCTCTTTGACCAGGAACCCATGGTGATGGTGCTGGAAGCACTCTTCCCCCAGAACCCGGCCACCGAGGGCGCCCACCAGGCCCGTCTGCGCCTGATGGAAACGGTGCGCGGTACCTATCGGGACCCGCGGCGGTTCTGCATCCCCCGCACGATGGAAGAACTGGAAGAAAATCTGGCCCGACTAATGGCTCTGTAACACAAAAGGCTTGCAACCCCCAAGGGGTGCAAGCCTTTTTTTCGTTGATAAAATTACCGGTAGTCGATGGGCAGGGTGGGCAACCCGTTCAGGTCCCAGCCCGCCAGATTGCCATCCTGGTACTCGTAGTACCCCTGGGCGGCGATCATGGCGCCGTTGTCCCCACAGTATTTCAGTTCCGGCAGATAGATCTTGGCCCCCAGTTTCTGGGCTCCGTCGTTGACCAGCTGGCGCAGCCGGCCGTTGGCGGCCACGCCGCCCGCCAGGCAGATAGTCCGAGCGCCGGTGTCGGCGGCTGCCGAGAGCAGTTTTTTCGACAAAATCTGGTCGATGCGCTCCTGGAAGCTGGCCGCCATGTCGGATACGTTGATCTCCTGGCCCTTCTGCTGGGCGTTGTGGACTTCATTGATGACGGCGGTTTTCAGACCGCTGAAACTGACGTTGTATTTGCCTTCCACATGGGGCACCGGCAGCTTGTAGGCGTGGGGATTGCCGCCCTTGGCGGCAGCGGCCACGCTGGGACCGCCCGGGTAGGAAAGCCCCAGCGTCCGGGCCACCTTGTCGTAGGCCTCGCCGGCGGCATCATCCACCGTGCGGCCCAGCACCTGGTAGCGGCACCAGTCTTCCACCAGGACGATGTGGCTGTGGCCGCCGCTGGCCACCAGGCAGAGAAACGGCGGATGCAGCGCCGGATGGGTCAGGTAGTTGGCGGCAATGTGTCCGCGCAGGTGGTGCACCGGTACCAGCGGTTTGCCGGCGGCGTAGGCCAACCCCTTGGCAAAGTTGACCCCCACCAGCACGGCGCCGATCAGCCCCGGCGCAAAGGTGACGGCCACGGCGCCCACATCGGCGATGGTCATGCCGGCGTCGGCCAGGGCTTTGTCCACCGTGGCGCTGATATACTCGGCGTGACGGCGGCTGGCAATCTCCGGCACCACGCCGCCGTACAGGGCCTGCTCCTTCACGCTGGTGGCAATAACGTTGGAGATGACCTTGCGGCCGTCTTCCACAATGGCGGCGGCGGTTTCGTCACAGGTGGATTCAATTCCTAAAACATACATGGGTGTATCGATCCTCTCAATGGGCTTCCAGCCAGGTCTTGCCGGTGCCCACGTCGGTGGTCAGCGGCACGCTGTACTGCACGACCTGTTCCATTTCCTCGCGCAGGACGCGTTTGACTTCCTCCACTTCCGCTTCGGGCGCTTCCACGATCAGTTCGTCGTGGACCTGCAGCAGCAGACGAGCCTGGAGTTTCTCGTCCCGCAGGCGCTGCCATACATGGACCATCGCCAGCTTGATGATGTCCGCCGCCGTGCCCTGGATGGGGGTGTTGCGGGCCATCCGTTCGCCGCTGGCCCGTACCTGGAAGTTGGAGCTGGCCAGTTCCGGCAATGCGCGGCGGCGGCCGAACAGGGTTTCCACATAGCCCTTTTCCTTGGCATGGGCAATGCAGTCCTGCATATAGCCGTCTACCTTGGGGAAGGTGTTCAGATAGGTTTTCAGGAAGTTGTCCGCTTCCTTCACCGAGACGTCCAGGTCCTTGCTCAGCGAGAAGGCACCCTTGCCGTACATGATACCGAAGTTGATGGCCTTGCTGGCAGAGCGCAGCTGGGGTGTGACTTCGCTTTCGGGAATGTGGTAGATTTTGGCGGCGGTGGAGCGATGGATGTCCGCCCCGTCACGGAAGGCCTGCTGCATGGCTTCGTCGCCGGTGATGTGGGCCAGGATGCGCAGTTCGATCTGGGAATAGTCGGCGTCCACCAGCTCCTTGCCGTCCCCGGCCACAAAAAAGCCGCGCAGTTTGCTGCCCAGTTCGGTGCGGATGGGGATATTCTGCAGGTTGGGCTCGGTGGAGGAGATGCGCCCGGTGCGGGCTTCGGTCTGGATGAAGGTGGAGTGCACCCGTCCGTCGGCGGCCTGGGCGGCCAGCAGCCCGTCCACGTAGGTGGAGAGCAGCTTGGCGTAGGTGCGGTATTTCAGAATCTGGTCGATGACCGGGCTGTAGGGGCGCAGACTCTCCAGCGTGGCGGCGTCGGTGGAATACCCGCGGGAAGTCTTTTTGCGGGGCGGCAGGCCCAGCTTGTCGAACAGGGCTTCACCCAGCTGTTTGGGGCTGTTTACGTTGAACTCGTAGCCCACTTCGGTGTAGATGCTCTGCAAAATGCCGTCCAGCTCCCCCCGCAGGCTGTCGCCGAAGGCACGGATGCCGTCGGCGTCCACCTGGAAGCCGATGCGCTCCATGTCGGCCAGCACCCGGGCCAGGGGCAGCTCCATCTCGTCGTGCAGCTTGCGCTGTTCGCTCTCGTCCAGCGCACCGGCCAGTTTATCGAGCAGCGCAGCCAGCACACCGGCATCGGGGGCTGCCTCGCAGGCAAAGGCGGCGGGCACATCGTACTCGGCCGCCAGTGGTTTGATCGCGTAGTCGCTGGCCGACGGGTTTAAAAGGTAGGCCGCCAGCTTGCCGTCAAAATGAAGGGACTTGCCGATGCCGCCCCGGTCCAGCGCCAGGTGGTAAAGGGGCTTGGCGTCAAAGACCCACAGCTCGGCATCACTGTCCAGCAGCGCGGCCAGCCGGTCGGTGTCGGGCAGGAAAACCCGCTCACCCTGCACGGCATACCAGCTGCCGTCGGTGTTTTGGGCCAGGTAGAGCCGTCCGTCCACCACCAGCGGCAGGGGAGAAGGTTCCACCGTCTCCAGCGGGACGGTCTGTGCCGCGGCGGGGGTGCTGCCCTCCTCCAGATGCCAGCGGTCAATGAGCTTGTGCATCTCCAGACTCGCCAGCAGATGGGCGGCCGCGGCCGCATCGCCGGGGCGGCGGGCGTAGTCGGCGGGTTCGGTATCGATGGGCGCGTCTTTGCGGATGGTGCCCAGCATATAGGAGAGCTCGGCTTTGTCACGGTTGGCACCCAGTTTGGTGCGCTGGCCGGGCTTGATGGCCGGGTCTTCCAGGTGGTCGTAGATGTTCTGCAGGCTGCCGAACTTCTGCACCAGGGCCAGGGCGGTTTTCTCGCCGATGCCCGGTACGCCGGGAATGTTGTCGGAGGAGTCGCCCATCAGGCTCTTCACGTCGATGAGCTGGGCCGGTTCCACCCCGTATTTTTCCCGGATGGCGGCGGGGTCCATGGGGATGGTTTCCTTGTTGGTGGCCAGCAGTACGGTGGTGGCCTCATCCACCAGCTGCAGGCTGTCCCGGTCGCCGGTGGCCAGCAGGGTGGTGCCGCCCCGGGCCTCGCAGGCGGCAGCCAAGGTGCCCAGAATGTCATCGGCCTCCCAACCGGCCTTGCTCACCTGCACAAAGCCCAGTTTGTCCAGCAGGTCCTTCAGCACCGGCATCTGCTGGGCCAGCTCCTCCGGCATACCGTGGCGGGTGGCCTTGTAGCCGTCGTAGGCATTGTGGCGGAAGGTGGGCGCCCGTTCATCCCAGGCGATGGCCACGGCGTCGGGCTGATGGGCAGTCAAAAGGTTGAGCAGAATGTTCTGGAAACCGAAAATGGCGTTGGTATAGCGGCCGTCCTTGGTGGTCAGCAGCTTGATGCCGAAAAACGCGCGGTTGACCAGACTGTTTCCGTCCAGTACCATCAATTTCATAGAAAAGCTCCTTTGGCGCAATTTGCATATGGAATAAGTATACCACAAACCGCGCAAATGTGGTAGAATGAGATGCGAAATTGAAAAATGAGGTATTCCATGCAACTGAAACACATTCAAATTCCGGTGGGCGCCGTTTTTGCCCCCATGGCCGGCCTGACCGATGCCGCCTGCCGCCGCATGATGGCGGACCACGGGGCGGCCTGGACGGTCAGCGAGATGGCCAGCGCCAAGGCGCTGAACTTCGGGGACAAGAAGTCCTTTGCCTTGCTCAAGGACCCGGACCCCCACGGCCTCTATGCCATCCAGCTTTTCGGCGCCGAGCCGGAAACCCTGGCCAAGGCCATCCTGCTGGTGCGGGAAAAAGGCATCCGGTTTGATATTCTCGATATCAATATGGGCTGTCCCGCCCCCAAGATCACCTCCAGCGGTGCGGGCAGCCATCTGCTGCTGGACCCGCCGCTCTGCGGGGCGATGGTGGCGGCCGCCCGCAAGGCGCTGGGGGATGATACCCCCCTCACCGTCAAGATGCGCATCGGCTGGGACGCCGATCATCTCACCGGGGTGGAGGTGGCCAGACAGTGCGAGGCCAACGGCGCCGACCTGCTGGCGGTGCACGGCCGTACCCGGGAACAGATGTATATCCCGCCCATCGACGCCGATGCCATTGCGGCCATCAAACAGGCCGTGAAGATTCCGGTGCTGGCCAACGGCGATGTGACAACCGCCGAGGGGGCGTTGGATCTGCTGGAAAAAACCGGCTGCGACGGCGTCATGATCGGCCGGGGAGCCCTGGGCGATCCCTGGCTGTTTGACCGGGTGCGGGCGGCACTGCTGGGCGAAGAACCGCCCGCCGAACCCACCCTCAACCAACGGATGGCCGCCCTGCGTCGCCAGATCTACGAAATGTGTGAAGAAAAGGGCGAGTGGCTGGCCATGCCCCAGGCCCGCAGCCAGGCCATGCACTATATGAAAGGTCTGCGGGGTGCGGCATCGCTGCGGCGGTACTGCTCGATGCTGGAACATTTTACGGATGTGGACAAACTCATCGACGCGGTCTATCGCCTGCAGGATTAAAACCGCCCGCGGGTCAGCTCGTCCAGGTTCTGGGCGTAGCAGGGCAGCATATGCTGGAGGAAATATTCCGCTTCGGGGCAGTCCATGGCATGGATGGCTTCCAGCTGCTGTTGCCGGGCAGCCTCAAACTCGTGGTTGCCGCCCTGGCTTTCCTCAATGCATTTGATCAGGGCCGAAAGCCGGTCCGCTGCCTTCAGCACCTTGCGCTCGGCGTCGTTGAGCACAGCCCCGGTCAGGTAGCACTCCACCTCGCCCCGCAGTTCGGTGGGCAGTAGGCTGGCCATCACCCGGGCACTTTCCCGCTCCACCGCTTTGTAGGCGGTGCGCAGGGCGTCGTTTTTGTACTTCACCGGGGTGGGCATGTCGCCGGTCAAAATTTCCGGCGCGTCGTGGTAGAGCGCCGCTGTGGCCACCGCCTCGGGCCGCAGGCCGGCCCCGGTGCCGGTGCACTTTTTGGCAATCAGGCAAAGCATATGGGCCAGCAGCGCCGTGTCGGCGGTGTGTTCGCTCAGGCTTTCGGGGCGGCCGTTGCGCATCAGGCTCCAGCGGGTGATGTATTTCATGCGGCTCAGCAGGGCGCTCAACGGGTATGTTTTCATCTTCACGCAACCTTTCCAGTGTGATATACTCAGTATAGCACGATTTTACCACAAACACAGTACGTTAAACGGGACAGAACCGGGGTTTTGGGCATGTATCTTTCACTTCCCACACAAAAACCACGCTATGCGCGGGTATTCGGACTTTGTTTTTTGCTGGCGGTGGCCTTGTTTTTGCCCCACTGCATTGCGGATGCCGTTTTTGGCGGTGGATTCTTCCATTATGCAGGGGACTTCAACGACCAGCAGATCAACTTTTACCAGTACGCCAACGCCTTTGTCAAACAGGGGGGCACCTTCAGCTGGGCCACCGACCTGGGCAGCGGGTTTGTCAATGCCTATTCCTTTTATCTTCTGGGCAGCCCCTTTTTTTGGCTGAGTCTTTGGGTGCCGTCCCGGCTCATGCCCTGGATGATGGTGCCGCTGCTCTGCCTGAAAATCGCCCTGGCCGGCGGGGGCGGGTATCTCTGGGCCCGCCGCTGGGTGGGGAACGAGGACTGGAGCATGGTGGCCGGGTGTCTGTATGCCTTTTCCGGGTTCACCGTCTACAACATCTTTTTCAACCATTTTCTCGATGTGGTTGCCCTCTTTCCCTATATGCTGGCGGCCCTGGATGATGCCGTGCTGGACGGCAAACGGGGACGTTTTCCATTCTGGGTAGCGCTCAACCTGGTCAACAATTACTTTTTCTTTGCAGGCCAGGCGGTCTTTCTTGTCCTGTACTTTCTGTGTATGCTGGCGGGCCGCCGCTACAAGGTGGGGCCCCGCAGTTTTGCGGTGCTGGCAGGGGAGACCCTGCTGGGCTGTGCCATGGGGTGTGTGCTGCTGATCCCGGCGGGCCTTTCGCTGGTGCAGAACCCCCGCACCATCGACCCCTTCAACGGATACGGCTATCTGATCTACGGCAATGCCCAACAGTACGGGGCCATCTTCTACAGTGCGTTTCTCATGCCGGATGCCCCCTACTTCAAGGATATGTTCCAGGAGGGCATCCTCAAACACACCAGCATGACGGCCTACCTGCCGCTGGTGGGCATTGTGGGGGGCGTTGCCTTCTGCCGTGGGCGGCGGACCCATCCCTTTGCGTACCTTTTAAAGGCGTGTATCGTCTGTGCCTTTGTGCCGGTGCTCAACAGTGCCTTTTACGCCCTCAATTCCAGCTACTACGCCCCTGGTACTATATGCCGGTGCTGGTGCTCTGCGCGGCCACGGCCTATGTGCTGGGCCGGCCCCACCTGGCGGAACGGCAGGTGCCCCGGGCCTGGCGGCTGGTGGCGCTCATTACCCTCAGTGCGGTGGCCTTTGCCCTGGTGCCCAATACCGATGAGGACGGCAATTTCCAGCTGGGAGTGGTGGATCTGCAGCCCCGGTTCTGGGGCGTCTTTACCGTCAGTCTGCTGGGGGTACTGCTTTTCTGGGCGCTGTGGAAACTTTGCCGCAACCGCCGTGACTGGGCCCGCACGATGTTGGCCGCCGTGCTGGCGTTCAGCTTTTTGTACGGCAGCGTCCATCTTTCACTGACCAAATATCCCCAGTGGCAGACCGATTCCAATCTCATTGCCGAGACCTACGACTCGGTTTCGGAGATTGAGGAAGCATTGCCCCAGGACAGCTTCTACCGCCTGGATGCCTACGGTGCGCACAACAATCTGGGCCTGTGGTTTGACAAGAGCTGCCTGCAGTTCTTCAATTCCACCGTGGCACCCAGCATTATGGAATTCTATCCCCAGGTGGGGGTCACCCGGGATGTGAACTCCAAGCCCGATGCGCAGAACTACGCCCTGCGCGGCCTGCTCAGCGTGCGGTACACGCTGGTGGCCAAAGATAAGGTGGCGGACTGGGAAAAGGAAAACCTCAGCGGCTGGACGGCCTGCGGGGAAACTTCGGCCTATCAGATCTACCGCAATGACAACTGGGTCCCCATGGGCTTTACCTACGATTTCTATGTGACCGCCGATCAACTGGAAACGGTGCCGGAGGAGGAGCGCGCCCAGATCCTGATGCGGGCGCTGTTGTTGGATGAGGACCAGCTGGACACCTACGCCGGATGGCTGGACCCGCTGCCCCAGGCAGAACTGGAGGACCGCACGGCCGACCGATATGCTGCCGACTGTGCCGACCGCCGTGCCACGTCGGTGGAAAATTTTACCGCCACCAACACCGGCTTTACTGCCCACACCCATTACGCCGAGGAGGAACTGGTCTTCTTCAGCGTGCCTTATGACGACGGCTTTACCGCCACTGTCAACGGCGAACCCGTCCCCATCGAGAAGGTGGACAACGGCCTGATGGCCATTGCTGTCCCGGCGGGGGATGCCGATATTGTATGTACCTACCATACCCCGGGATTGGCCCTTTCGGTCCGGATCAGCCTGGCCGCGGTGGTGATCTATGGGGGATATCTTCTGGTTTTGTATCGTAAGAGAAAGAGGAAACTGAATGCCGAATCATGCTGAACAACTGGCCGCCGAACTGAATCTGAGTGTCAAGAATGTGCAGGGGGCCATAGACCTGATCGATCAGGGCAACACCATCCCGTTCATTGCCCGTTACCGCAAGGAGGCCACCGGCTCGATGGACGACCAGGTGCTGCGCAACTTGGGGGACCGTCTGGAATACCTGCGGGGACTGGACAAGCGCAAGGAGGAGGTCACCGCCTCCATCACCGAGCAGGGAGCCATGACCCCGGAGCTGACCACCGCGCTGTCCAAGGCCAAAACACTGGCCGAAGTGGAGGATCTCTACCGTCCCTATAAGCCCAAGCGCAAGACCCGCGCCAGCATTGCCAAGGCGCGGGGGCTGCAGCCGCTGGCCGACGCCATTCTGAAGCAGGACGCTTCCCTGGATCCCCAGGCGGTTGCCGAAGACTACCTCAACGAGGAAGTGCCCGATGTGGCCGCCGCTTTGGCCGGTGCACAGGACATCATCGCCGAGGCGGTTTCGGACGATGCCGCCTGCCGCGCCGAACTGCGCCGGTATTACCGTGCTTTCGGCCGCATTGCCAGCGTCAAAGCCAAGGATGAGGACAGCGTCTATGCCCAGTATTACGACTACGCCGAACCCCTGGCCAAGATTCCCGGTCACCGGGTGCTGGCGCTGGACCGCGGTGAGCGGGAAGGCTACCTGAAAGTCAGCATCCAGGTGGACAGCGAGCGGGCCGGGGCCATTGCGGCCTGGATGTTCGCCCGCAAAAAGACCGGCGGAGCCAGCGCGCTGCTGGTGGAAGCGGCCGCCCTGGACGCTTACAGCCGTTTGATTCACCCCAGCCTGGAAAACGAGTTGCGGGGGGAACTCTCCGATGCGGCCGCCGAGGGAGCCATCAAGGTTTTCGGCGACAACCTGCGTCAGTTGCTGCTGCAGCCGCCCATCCGTGGCAAAACGGTTATGGGGCTGGACCCCGGCTACCGCATGGGCTGCAAGGTGGCCGTCGTGGACCCCACGGGCAAAGTGCTGGATACCAATGTGGTTTACCCGGTGCCGGAATTCAAGCGGGTGGACCAGGCCAAACGGATCATCAAGGAGATGGTCTGCAAAAACGGCGTCGAAGTCATGGCCATCGGCAACGGCACGGCCGGCCACGAAACGGAAGAATTTGCCGCCAATGTCATCCGGGAACTGGCTGAGGAGAAGGGCCTGCGCCTGCAGTATATGGTGGTCAGCGAGGCTGGCGCTTCGGTGTATTCGGCCAGCAAGCTGGCGGCGGAAGAATTCCCCCAGTTCGATGTGAACCTGCGCAGCGCAGTCTCCATCGCCCGGCGTCTGCAGGACCCCCTGGCCGAATTGGTCAAGATTGACCCCAAGGCGGTGGGCGTGGGCCAGTATCAGCACGATATGCCCCAGAAGCGGCTGAATGAAACGCTGGACGGCGTAGTGGAGGACTGCGTCAACAGCGTGGGGGTAGACCTGAACACCGCCAGCGCGCCGCTGCTGCGCCGGGTGGCGGGTGTCAGTGCCGCCACGGCCAAAAACATTGTGGCCTGGCGTGAGGAGGAAGGCGCGTTTACCTCCCGTGCCCAGCTCAAAAAGGTCAAGGGGCTGGGGCCCAAAGCCTTTGAACAGTGCGCCGGCTTCCTGCGGCTGCCGGATGCCAAGAACCGGCTGGATGCCACGGCCGTCCATCCCGAAAGCTACGCTGCCGCCAAAGCCCTGCTGGAAGCCTGCGGTTATACCACCGCCGAGATCGGTACCGAAAAGCTTTCGGCGCTGCCCGCCGCGGTCAAGGCTAAGGGGGAGCAGACCCTCTGCGAGACACTGGGCATCGGCGTTCCCACGCTGCACGACATCATCTCGGAGCTGTGCAAACCGGGCCGCGATGTGCGTGACAGCCTGCCCAAACCGTTACTGCGCAGCGACGTCATGAGCCTGGAGGATCTGAAGCCCGGCATGGAGCTCACCGGCACCGTGCGCAACGTCATTGATTTCGGCGCCTTTGTGGATCTCGGCGTTCATCAGGATGGGCTGGTGCATATCTCCCAGATCAGCAATCGCTTCATCAAGCATCCCCGGGAAGTCCTCAAGGTGGGGGACATCGTTAAGGTCAAGGTGCTTTCTGTGGATGTTGCCAAAAAGAGAATTGCGCTGACCATGAAGGGGCTTTCATGAGCAAAAAGTCAATGTTCTGGCCGTAAAATATGTGCATTTGTTGCATTACGTGAAAAATATGAGCGCCTTTCGAATCGGAAAAAATTTGAAAACTTTCGAAAAAGACGCAAAAATGAGCTAAAAACATAAAAATATCTTCGCAAAAACGATAACCGTATGAATAAATCCTGTATTTGGCTCAAAAAACTGAGCAAACTCACCAAATCCCCAAAATGAAGATTTGAGCCTTTTGTGCAGGAAATGGAAAAAGCGGCCTTTGTGCATGATTCACAAACCACGGGGAAATAATTGTGTTATAATGCCAATCACAGGGACGGGAAAACAGGACATGGTGGTCCGGCCCGCCCTGGCAGTGGATCGCGCGAAGCACTTCGGAGAGAGAAGTCTTCGCCGGGAGCGATCCGCTGAGGGAAAATGTCTGGAGGTCATTACAATGGTGAAACAAGTCAAGGTTTCCAACTTCACGGAGGTCAAGGGAATCGTGTCTG
>ERZ1643246.4392-NODE-4392-length-11205-cov-5.736413_pt1 | contig 11205 bp, 9 predicted proteins | sample MGYA00579265_ERZ1643246 | MGnify/ENA primary metagenome ERZ1643246 (study PRJEB29033, sample SAMEA4952261) | chicken gut metagenome | biome: Broiler Chicken; feature: Gastrointestinal Tract; material: Caecum | place: Ireland | collected 2018 | study: Broiler...
TTAAAACTCCCTGATCGTGATGTTTCACCTGTCCGTGATGCTCTGAAATAAATTTTAAAGCAAGTTTCTCAATTTCATTTCTCTGCCATTCTTCTACGTTTATAAGCAGCATCCCGGAATTAAAATATCTTTGCCGTGCCGCAACTCCAACTGCTGCTTTTGTTTCGTCATTCACCGGATCCTGCACAGCTCCGATAATATTATCTTTCAAATCTGAATTCCACAATTCCTTCAGCGAATCGCAGATAACCATATCGCAATCTAAGTACAAGATCCGCTTCACAGTTTTCGGAATCATACTGGAAATAAACAGTCTTGCATAAGCACTGACCGAAAGTTTCCATTCCATTTTAAGGCTGAGATGTTGTTTCCATTTAGTAAAATCTATCCATATCAGTTCACCCTTTTCAAAATTTTCGATCACCTTTTGAAGTTTTTCTTTGTTATCTTTGGAAATCTGATTTTCGATAATATATATCTGAACCTTGGCAAACTCTTGGTTATGTTCCAGCAAGGAATAGATCGATACACCCATATGCTGAGCATAATTATTATCGCTGGAATATATTACAGATAATATGTCAGTTTTCATTGTTCTTCTGTCTCCATTTCTGAACTCTGTGTATTGGTTTTGTCAACATACTCCGTAATACAGTTCCTCTGCTCATCCAACTCTTTGCAAACCAGTGGATTGAATAAGTATTTTCTGTTTTATTGAGCCTACCTGTTGGGTCATCGTACGGATTAAAATAATCCGCAGGATAAATGTCCGCTCCGTCTAAATGCTGCCGTTTACCATTAAGTGTTAATCCGATCCTTTCTAATGCCTTCGTGTTTAAAATCGGACATCCGACTGTACCATGACACCCGTCGAGAAGCATATCGTATTCTGCGAGCATCTGACTTATGATGCGACTGCCCTTTTCTGCTCCGAAACCAATTCCTGTATTAATATGTCTGTCATCTTCGAATCCGAAAAACGCCTGTCCTTTTAGCAGTGGATCAAATGTTTTCAATACCTCTACATCCGTATCAAAATAAATCCCTCCGTGTCTTTCGATAAGCAACAAACGAATATAATCGGAAAGAAAAGCATATTTTTTCTGCTCATAACACATTTTTGTATAAGAATTCAAAAATATATCAAAATTACCTTCATTCCACTCTATAATTTCATAATCCGGACAATACTTTTTCCAACTAGCAATACATTTTTTTGCCAGTCTGGATTTTTCATTTCCGCCAAACCAACAGTAATGAATTTTCTTCGGAATCATAATACATCTCTCCCTGCTAATTGCCATAAATAGTATTCGTCCACTTTTCCGGAAGCAATTTACTGATTAGTGCATATAATAGAATTGTAAAAGTCAACGTTACAGTAAAATCTAACAGTGTACCTCTTTTTAAATAAAAATCAAACAGCAGTATAAAAGGAAAATGCTCAAGATAGATGGCAGTGCTTAATTTTCTTATTCTTTTAGAAAAAGGCCTGATCATCGTGCATTCAATCTGATGAGCAAAAACAAACAGTGCCACTGCTGTAAAAGCATGAAAAAATTTAAAAGGTAATGCTGTATTAATAAAAGTCTGGAATACCAATAAAGCTATGCATATCCCTCCTGCAATTGTTCCTTTTATCTTGATCACTTTATCTGACAGGTAATATCCTATTGCCATGTAGAAAAGTCCAATGTTCAGAAAATTGTTTGTACCACCAAAAAATAAGTGGATTATTTTTTCATGCAATGTTCCGGAAAGAAAGGAAGCGCTATACAACACTCCGACTCCGAACAAGATAACTGCCAGAGGATACAATATTTTTTCAATTTTTTTCATATATACTACATAGAAAATGAAACTATTGTATATTAATGCAAGCAGGAACCAGTAAACACCAACGCTGCCTTTAAAGAAAAAGCTCCGGATCAGGAAAAGAATTTTGATCCAAATTCCAGCCTCTTCATGCGACAGAGTCAGATCAAACCATGCTGCCGGGAGAGAAAGTATGGTCCAGATTATATACATTTTGATTATTCTGGTACAATAATGTAAAAAGTACTTTCTTTTATTTTGTGCATTTCGAATTCCTATCCCATAAAAATATCCGGATGCAACAAAGAAAAATGGTACTGCAATAATACTTATTTCATCTCGTATCCATATACCAAATTTTCCTGTATCCCAACAGAATGTATGCGTATAGACAATCAGAAGAGCACATATCAATTTTATAAAATCTATACCTGGATATACTTTTTTAACAGATGCTTTCTGTATCTCCATACTGTTTATATTACTTACATTCATAATAATTTCCTTTTCAGCCATTCACTTGTTTAGCTTTTATTCTTGTATAAACTGACAATGCAATTCCCAATGGTATTACCACCATTGTTTCTATTTTCCGCGGGGATGCTTTCAAAAAATTATAGTCTCTGGCAATTATGCTTTCTGAAACATAATGCACACAATCGATCCACAATCTTTTTTTTGATTCAGGGTACTGCATACACACCTTTCTCCAAAAAGCAAAACCCTTCGGGTTTTTCAGATATTGTTTCCACATAGTGCCCGTAGAGCCGTCTTCCAGGTATTCTACGTTGCAAAGCACTTCATCTATCACTGCCAGCTTATACTCTTGGTCTATCAGTCTGTATTTATATGCAAGGGCAACATATTTTTCCCCTTCAAACACCGGGTACGGAGGGAACTGATTTATAACGTCCGTGCGGTAAACTAACTTTTTGTCACCTGCTCCTCCCATCGCATAATATCCCGACAAAGTAGTTTCATTAAGACCTTGATAGAATCTTGTTCCAATAATCTCCCCATGGGAATCTGCATCCAGGCCAATAAGACCTGCATATCCTTTATTTCTCACTTTCTCCCATGTATTCAGTATATTTCTTACTGCGCCTTTCGCTAAACAGTCATCAGAATCAATACAGACATTCAGCTCTGTGTCTATATTTTCATATGCTGTATTATGGGCCGTGTGCATCCCGCCATTTTCTTTATAGATATAGTGAATCTCAAATCCGTTATCTTTGGTCTGCCAATTTTTTACTAATTCTGCCGTTTCATCTGTAGAACCATCATCTATGATAAGCCAGATAAATTCTTTGCAATCCTGTTCTAATAAAGACTGATATGTTCTCGGCAATGTAGCACCGCGATTGTATGCCGGCGTAAACACTGTTAGCATGATCATACTTTCATATCCTTCCTGCAACTCTTTCGTATGCATCCACATAAAAAGCTTCTAATCGTTGCACATTTTCACATACATCAAATCCTGCTCTTCTAATTTGTTCAAAAGTATCTCTCCGTCTATTTCCCTGCACGGCAGAAATAACCGTATGTGCCCATACTGAATCGTTTTCAGACAAACCTATCTGCTGTACCAAATCTGTTTTTTTACATTCGATTGGAACTTTATCTGAAATAATACAAGGCAGACCTGCCGCCTGTGCTTCAATTAGCGAAAGAGGCAGGCCTTCATATAATGATGGAAATAAAAACACATCCATTGCCTGCAACACAGCATTAATGTCCGTACGCATTCCTGCAAAAATCACTTTCTCCTGTATTCCGAGTGATATCACCTGCCTTCTTACTGTATTCTGCAGATTCCCCGTTCCAACAAGAAGTAATTTTGCATTAGGTACCTGCTTAAGTATCTCAGCGAAAATTTTCACGATAGTCTCATGATTTTTAGGCGGGTCAAATCTCCCCACATGTCCGACTACCAGTGTTTCTTCTTCTATATTTAGATCGTTCCGCACTTTTTTTGCTACTTGTGGGTTATATCTATATTTCTTTGAATCAATCGCATTGTTTAAAATAGAAAACTCATGTTTTCCGAACATCCATTTTCCTGCCTTCTCAGCACATGCCCAAAAATCTGTTGCATACCTTGGGATCATATGTTTATAGTACAATTTAATCAAATATTTTTTATCTTTTGTCTGACTGCTGCTATGAGCATGTGCAATCCGAACCGGGGTTCCATTTTTCTTTGCATATTTCAATGGTATTCCTGACATACAGTCAAGATGCGAATGCACGATCTTATATTCCTGGTGTGTTCTAAAGAAAGAGTCCAGTTGCTTTAAATATTGACCACTCACAGGATTTAATCTGCTGATTGCATAAATCCGACCTCCCATACTTTTGATTTCTTTGTCATAGTCTGCTTCAAAATTTCGGTGTACAAGGAAATCAAACTGAACTTTTTTTCGGTCTATCTTTCGGTAATAATTCATCAACATTGTTTCCAGACCGCCTCGTCCCATATATGTAACAACTTGCAGTATTCTGATCTGACTCATTTTCTCTTTGCCTCTTTTACAGTAAATTGGAGATTCCGTATATATCCAATTTACAATCTATAACATTTTCATCTTCTCACAATTTAACTAGCTTTCTTACTGTCCTTTTTATCTTTGTCTTTTCATAATGATTTTCCACATAATTTATAAGCGATTCTAAATCTCTATCTTTAATCCATTTAGCCACAAAATGAGACTTTCCAGTGTTTGAAAGTGATTTTGCAGCCTCTTTAATTTCAGGAATATCAATAACTCTTGAAGTCTCCCTTCGTAGTTCTTCCTCATCAAACTGCCCTTTACACTTACACATGTCCAAGAAAGACACAACAGTATTCATTAGTTCAATATCGATTAATGTTTTAACACCTTTTTCCATTTCGTATTGTTTCCTCAATTTATCTTTCCAACGATACAGTTCAATAAAATCATCCATCATATGAGGCATAAATTTAGATGTTCCTCCACCCATACGATAGTAATATACTGTATCCGGTATAATGACCAGCCTTTCAATTTTCGGCATAATCCGCAAAGTTACACTTAGGTCATCTCCCATAAATTCTACAATAGGCGGAGTTCCCGCGGCATCTGACAGGAGTTCTCGGCGATATAATTTTGCCCAAAGACTGACAGGATAATTACTGATGCCGAAACAACTTACATATAATTCTCGCATTATATCTGAATGGTCATAAATCCTCGGCTCACTAATACTAAAACATTCTGGCACAAATCTTGTAAATTTACGCGGGATTATAAAGCCTTTAAATATTTTTTGTGCGTTTCCACATACACAATCTGCCTGATATTTCTCAGCATTTGACACTAATATTTCCAGCGCTTTTTCAGGCATAATATCGTCTGCATCACATAAACAAAGATACTTCGATTTTTTTGCCACAGATGAATAGATTCCGCTTTTTCTTGCTTCTATACTCCCCTTGTTTTTCTGATGAATAGTGAAAACCCTATTGTCTATTCTCTGATAATATTCACAAATCTTACCGCTACTGTCAGTTGATCCATCATTTACCAAAATGAGAAAAAAATCTGAAAATGACTGACTTAGTATAGAACGGATGCAAGCTTTAATTTTATTTTCTGCATTATAAACGGGTACAATTACAGATATTAATCCTGTACTATTCATCTTCTTTCTCCAGTCTTATCAAAAATTGTTCCATGTCACATGCATACTGTAGTAGTAAAACAGCAAATAGCCTGCTATCATACAGCCTTTGACTATTTTTGACTCTTCTTCAGCAAATAAGTGCTCTACTTCCCACGGCAATAAAATGTAATTATACAATGAAAAATAAATCGGCAGTCTTCCCATAAAAATACCGCTTGTAAATGCAGACAGCAGATATAATCCTGACGACACGATCGACATATTCGTACACAGATTAATTACCGGATTATTCTCTTCCTGAATGATATCTCGCTTCCAAAATGATAGAATCGCAGGTATCGAATACACCAATACACGCATCATATTTGTTCCGTCATCATTTGCTGTCGTCCAGTCTGTCACTACATTTTGATATTGCGTATCTGCCAGTACCTGGTCAAGTAACCCTGTAAAACTTCCCGCCCCCACTACTGCGGCAAGTATTATCACAAGGAAAAAAACTGTTTTCTTATTCCATACTTCTCCCTGACAGATAAAAATAAACGGCAGCACCAAGAGTGCACTCTGATGAAACTGAGATGCCAGAACGATTAAAATAACTGCTGTTATATATCTCTTCTTTAGTATCAGACCTATTCCCAGAAATGTAATCGTTACTGCTGTAAACTGGCGTATTCCGTTATACATCCATGAAATATAATCTGTTGACGCTACAAAAAGAAAAATGCTTACAACATAATTAATAGAATATTTTCTGTAAACCCATACTAGTACTCCCCCTTGTATGGCGGCTAAAATAAGAAAGTATACCGTCGAATCTTTTGTAATAAATATACGAATCAAAGCAGAAAGAAAATAGAATCCTTTGTCTTTCGACAGTGTTTCCACATATCCCCCCAGTTCTGCAAAAGTATTCGGCATGGTATTAAACTGTCTGATGTAGGCACTAGTGTCCGCAGCCACTGCATCTCTATTCCCAGCCCACCATATAATCGGCAGCATCACAACAACAGCCCATATTAAAGAGTACCTCTTCTCATATTTACCACAGATATTAACTACAGACTGCTGTCCTATTGCTGATGATATAGCTGCGGCAATTCCCAGCCATATTAAAACCAGAATGTATTCCGACATCTGTCGTATTTCCTTTCTTCATGTATCCATGTCTCTACTTGGGAAATTCTCCTCATCCCCCGATCGCCCTCACTGTCTCCCCGACCACCGCAGCTTTATCGAACTCGCGCTCCATCTTCCTGCGCCCTTTCTTTCCCATCAGTTCCCGCTGCCTCATACTCAGCCTCATGAATCGCTCCACACACCTCTCCAGGTCTTCCGCATCCTTTTTCCTGCACAGGAAGCCGTTCACGCCTTCCTCCACTGTATCCGCTCCCCCTCCGGGAATATCTGATGCGATCAGTGCGCGTCCTGTGGCCGCGGCCTCCAGAAGGACATTGCTCATTCCTTCATGGTAGCTTGGCAGTATCACACAGTGGCTGTTTACATAGAAGGGTTTCGGGTTAGTCTGAAACCCATGGAACTTTATCACTCCGTCGGCGTCCAGTCTCTCTACGGTTTCTTTATATTCATCTTCGAAAAAACCGACCAGGTCGAAGATGATCCGATCTCCGTATTTCTTCTTCAGACGGGAAGCCGCGGCGAAGAGTTCGTCTACTCCTTTTTCCTTCATAATGCGGCCAAGAAATAAAAAGTGTATTCCTTCGTTCTCATCCGGATATGGCTGCTGTCTGTATACATCCAGATTGACGCCGGCGCCTTTGAGAACTTTCTCTTTACTTGCCGGAATCACGCCCCGCCTTACGAATTCAGCAGCGTTATCTGCATTTTCGAAGAACACGGTCTTCGCATTTTTCAAAGCGGCCTTATACATCACCGAGACAATGGTTGCCGTCGGTTCTTTCTGAAATGCCGTTCCAAGCCCCTGTACATTCACACAGTATGGGATTCCCATCCGTCTGCATGCGTACCCTGCATAGATGTTTGGCTTGATGGAATAAGTAATTACCATATCCGGTTCCTCTGTTTTCAACAGTTTTTTATAGGTATGAAACAAGATCAGATCTGTCTTCGGGTTAATGCCTCTTCTGTCTACATCTACACGAATGCATCGAATTCCCATATTCTGAAAATCTTCTTCATGTCCTACAAAAGGCATGCAGAGAATAACTTCGTGTTCTTTCATCAGTGTCTGTATGAGTTCTCTCCTGAACTGGTACAGCATATAGGAATGATTTGTTATGATCAGTATCTTTTTCCCGTCTCTTTCCTTTCTTCTAATTTTCCGCATTGTGCAGCTCTCCTGTTCCGCCTTCTACGACGCCTTCTCTTCTAACCACATTTATGATCGTTCCGAAGAAACATCTTACATCCATAGCCAGCCCGCGCAATCCGCCTTTTTTCAGTTCCTCAGTGTATTCCCCGTCCAGCCTTGCTTTTACCGGAATTTCCAGTTCGTCGCGTCCGTTGATCTGCGCCCATCCGGTCAGCCCCGGAAGGATATCATTCGCTCCGTACCGGTCACGGGCCTGGATCAGATCATATTGGTTCCACAAAGCCGGTCGCGGTCCTATGATACTCATATCTCCACGCAATATATTAAAGATCTGAGGCAGCTCATCGAGAGAGAGCTTTCTGAGCATTTTTCCCGTTCTGGTAATATACTGATCGGGGTCTTTCAACAAATGAGTGGGAACGTCTTTCGGTGTATCGGTTCTCATCGTCCGGAATTTCAGAATATAAAAATACTTCTTTCCCACTCCGACCCGTTTTTGTTTAAACAGTATCGGTCCCCGGCTCTCGCACTTTACTGCTGCCGCCAGTATGATCCATGCGGGTATCAGGGCAATGATTCCGAAGAGAGAAAGAAAGATATCTGTCCCTCTCTTCACCGCAAAATACATCTTGTGCTTTTCTTTCGACTGTTTCATAATGCTCATTCCCTCTCTGATTCTTGTGTCATGCCTGCCTCCGGTTCCTTACTGTTGTTTCTTCCGATCCCTCTGCCGTTTCTCTTCTCGTTGTCTTCTCCTTTCTCTTTATCCTCTTCGTATCCATAACTGCGACCATAGCCGTACCGGCGGTGTCCGTAACCATAACCATGTCCATAACCGTAACCGTAGCCATAGCCGTAACCATAACCATATCCTGTGATCCCGGCCTCTACTCCGTTCAGTACATACCCCAGCATTTTCACTCCTGTATCCTTCAGAATCTCTATCCCTGATACGACCTGCGGAATCCTGGCATGATCCTGACGCACCACGAATACCGCCCCCTGCATATACCTGGCGATCAGTGAGGCGTCGGAAAGCATGCCGCAGGGCGGTGTGTCGACGAAGATGAAATCTGCAATCTCAGAAGCCTTGTCTAAGAGTTCATCGAGCTGCCGGCCGCCCAGCATCTTCATCGGATCTGAGACCGGTTTCCTGCACGGAAGAAGAATCAGATTTGTATCTTTATAGGGATACAAAGCCTGCTCCAGCCGGGCCGTTCCTTCCAGAACCTCTTCGATCCCGTATTCCGGATCCGCAATTTCCATAAGAGAACCGACGGACGGATGTCTCAGGTCCAGATCGATCAGCATAACTTTCTTTCCCCGCCTTGCAAACATAAGCGCCAGATTAGCGGCGAATGTTGTCTTTCCTTCGTCTGCGGCCGCGCTGGTGATCATGATCCGGCGCGCTCTGACCGCCTTCATCTGTTTGACCAGTCTGGTGCGGATGGTCCGCATATTTTCTCCAAGGACTGCAGCCTGTTCTTTTCTGTCCATCAGGACAGGCTGTTCTTTATCCTGTTTCCTTTTCTTTAACTGCACTTTCGGGATGGTTCCAAGACTCGTAATGCTCAGATGTTTTTTCAGATCCTCTTCTCTTCGCACTGTATTTCTCGTCAGCGCATAGACTGCAAGGATTGCAATACTCGCTGCGGCTCCGGCGGCCATTCCTCTGAAAGCTCCTGATATGTAGTCCGGAGGATTCATGGCTTCTTTGGGCACTCCGCTTTCATCCATCATCGTAAGCTGTGTATCCCCGATGATGTATTCTGCAACCGACGGATAATTTTCTATCACTGCCTGAAGCACGTCATATGCTATCTGCGGATCCCCCGCAGTGACCCGTATCGTAAAAAGCGCCGTATTTTCCATTGCCTCTGCCGTGATCGTCGCCGGTACATAGCTCATATCCAGACTCTCGGCAACGACCTGGTTAAGTGCGCCGCTGGTCAGAATATATGGAAATGTCTTACTCATCTGTTCGGCAGTAGTCTCGTTATAATAAGTGTTGTCATAGTTATATGCCGACGCTACATTTACCACAAAGGATGCGTATGCCTGATACGATGGAGTATAGGATCTTCTCGCCTGAACATAGAATAAAGTGGCAGCAGCGCTGATGATCACAAGGAATATCCAGTAAAACTTTTTCATTCCTCTCCACATATCATCCAGTATCACGGCAAAATTCATAAATCCCACATTATCCATCCGATTATTCAGTTCTTTTTCCATAGTGTCCTCCATATCCGTAACGTCTGATACCTGCAGCGCCTCCGCTTACCACATTATTGAAGATACAGCCGAGGACCTTTCCCCTCGTAGAATTCAGAATGTCTATCGCGTCATTAATCTCACCTGCAAGGACCAGATCCTGCTGGACGATCAGTAAAGATGCGTCTGCATACTGTGCGATTTCCTCTGTGTCCGATACCATACCGATCGGTGACGTGTCCAGGATGACATAATCCATCCGGGTTCGGAAAAAGTCTGCCAGCCACTTAAGTTGTCCGCTCTCTGTCAGAGGTTCGATGGAAGATATCGACGTCTTATTAAATACCGTAAACAGATTGCTGTCTTTGTATTTTCGGATAATTCCCTGGATCTTCCCGCTGTCATCGCTGAGCAGGATTTCCGGAAGATTGCATGTCTCCTCTTCGGATGAGCCGAAGATCTTGTACTGAGCCGGTTTACGGAAATCATAGTCGATCAGCACTACATTTTTATTTTCCTGAGCAAGAGCCAGAGCAAGGTTAGCCGCTACCGTTGATTTTCCTTCATTCTCCGCCACACTTGTGATCAGCAGAACTTTGACGTCTCGTCTGTCCATATGGCTTCTGACTCTTGATGTAGTCATACGGTTTGATTCTACAAATCTGAAGCTAAGCAGAGGGTTATCAATTAAAAGAGAGAATAAACGCGCATTTTTTATTTCTCTGAATGATTTCACCTTTCTTTCGTGATAGATTACTCCCAGCATGCGGGCGTCTATTTTTTCTGACACTTCTTTTGTATTTTTTACTGTATCTTTCATATATGAAAGTAAAGCAAAGCCCAGCGCACATACGACAAAAGCCCCCGCAAATCCCTTTTTGACCGCGCCTGCGGTATCCGGACTGTTGGATGGCGCCATTGGGATCTCCGGCGCCTGCAGCACTTCCAGAATGACATTGTCCATCACAAGATCGGATACGGAATTATAATTATTCATGATCGAGCGGAGTCCGCGGAAAGACTCCAGCGCAGAATCCGCCGTGACCCTGAGCACCATAAGATTAGTCTCCGGCAGGATCTCGACAGATGTGGATGCCGTGAATTTCTCTTCTCCCAGATCCTCCGCTATCTTTGTCCTAAGTACGTTGCTTTCCAGCACCTGGGAAAACTGTTCCGCCATCGTCTGCGTACTGGTCAGGTTCTGATATATATTGTTGTTCATTTCCTTTGTG
>ERZ1643246.4393-NODE-4393-length-11202-cov-4.206782_pt1 | contig 11202 bp, 12 predicted proteins | sample MGYA00579265_ERZ1643246 | MGnify/ENA primary metagenome ERZ1643246 (study PRJEB29033, sample SAMEA4952261) | chicken gut metagenome | biome: Broiler Chicken; feature: Gastrointestinal Tract; material: Caecum | place: Ireland | collected 2018 | study: Broiler...
TTTCTGTGGTTCCATATGGTTTGTCTCATCCATTGTTGTCCTCCTTATCTGTCAGAATAAGATCCTGTAAAATCATGTTCACGGTTTGAAAGTAACCATTCTCTTCCTGAGCAGACAGCCAGGAACGTTTCTTTCAGTGTAAATCATTTTTCCCGTCCTGTAAATGGTTCCATCCTGTTGACAGGAAAAGAAAATCAGTATAAAATGTTTGCAGGCAAACAAAAGGAGGAGAGCTATGCGGTCAGATCTGGTATTTTACATCAAGCGAATGGGAAATCAGTTGGAGCGAATGTCCTATCAGTACGGGCAGGCCGCGGAAAGCCGGGAAATTTCTCTGATGAACCTGTGGGTTGTGGATTTTCTGTTCGACAATCAGGAACGGGAGATCTTTCCCAGGGATATCGAGGAGGAATTTTCCATCACCAGGGCAACGGTATCCAAGATGCTGAACCTGATGGAGAAAAAAGAACTGATTGCCAGAAAGCGGGTGGAGGGAGACGGGAGACTGAAGCAGATCGTGCTTCTTCCCGGCGGATTCCGGCTGCAGAAGGAAGCGGTCCGGGTGCGGAACCGGATGGAGGAGCAGATCTGCCGGAATCTGACGCCCCAGGAGCAGGAGCAGTTTCAGATGCTGAGCAGGAAAATTCTTGCCGGGATGGAATCCTGAAAACAGGGTTCAACCGGTGGAAAAGGATGCTCCAGCAGCCTTTATGTGGACGGAGAATCCGGTAGGATAAATCTTTTTCTGACTAAAAAGTTTGCTGGCATACAAAATATGAAAATTCCTCTGCACCCATGCGGTTTCTGACAGAGGAGAGGAGGAGAGTTATGAACGAAAAAGAAGAGTTATTTCGGGACGCGCCCATTCCACGGGCAGTGGGAAAAATGGCGCTGCCCTGTGTGATTTCGTCTCTGGTGCTGATTATCTACAATATGGCGGACACCTTCTTTGTGGGACAGACGAAGGACGCCCTGCAGGTGGCTGCCGTGTCCCTGACCAATCCCGTGTTCGTGATGTTCATGGCGGTGGCCAATCTGCTGGGAATCGGAGGCAGCGCCATGATTTCCATTCTCATGGGAAAGGGGGAAGAGAAGCAGGTAAAAGCCGTGTCCGCTTTCTGCTGCTATGCGTCCCTGATCATTGGCCTGCTATTTGCGGTGCTGATTATCGTTTTCATGGAGCCGCTGCTTCATGTGCTGGGCAGCAGTGAGGGAACCTTCGATTTCGCCCGGGATTATCTGTTCTGGATTGCCCTGGGAGCGCCGTTTATTCTGTTCGCCAATACCTTTGGCCATGTAGTCAGGGGAGAAGGCGCCGCGGCTGCCTCCATGATCGGCGGCATGATCGGAACAGTGGTGAACATCGTGCTGGATCCGCTGTTTATCCTCACCTTCGGGATGGGAACCGGCGGCGCGGCCATCGCCACAGTGCTGGGAAACGTGTGCGGCGGGATCTATTATCTCTGGTATTTTTCCAGAGGAAAATCCGTTTTGTCGCTGCATCCCCGTTATCTGGCAGGACAGCGGAAACTGATGGTGCAGACTGCGTTGCTGGGGGTGCCTTCCGGAATGAATTCTGCGCTGATGAGCATTGCCAACGTGCTGCAGAACAATGTGCTGGCGGTTTACGGAGACGATCAGCTGGCTGCCATGGGAATTGTCACAAAGATTTATATGCTGATCGCGTTTATTCATATGGGAATCGCCAACGGCATCCAGCCGCTGCTGGGATACAGTTATGGAAGCAGGAGAAGAGAACGTTTCCTGGGAATCCTGAAATTTTCCGCCCTTCTGACCGTGGTATGCGGAACGGTGCTGACCGCGGGCTGCATTATCTGGCGCCACCCCATTCTTCAGGTATTCATTGACGACGCCTCTGTGGTGGCATACGGGGAAGAAATGCTGGTAGCCACTTCCCTGGCCGGACCGGTACTGGGTATCCTGTTTCTGTGCATCAACAGTATGCAGGCCCTGGATGATCCTCTGCCCTCCACCATCCTGAGCGTCTGCCGCCAGGGGATCCTGTTTATTCCTCTTCTGTATCTGCTGGACGTCCTGCTGGGCCTCACCGGTGTGATCTATACGCAGACGGCGGCGGATTATCTGTCCATTGTGATTTCTCTGTTCCTGCTGAGACGGTCTATGAAAAAGCTGCGGGGGTGAGGATGTTTACAGCGCGGAAAACAGATAGCTTCTTAATTATCAAGGGGATTTTTGCATGAAAATGCCGCAGACCCATTTGCTTGTGGTCTGCGGCATCTTTTGTATGGATGCGTATGACAGATCGGAAATTCTCCGTCCTGTTTATTTCGCGCCAAGAGCGGCCATGGTGATGTAATTGTAAGGCTGATTGAAATGCGGCAGGAAGAAGATGTCCAGCAGCTTCAGCTTGTCGATGGTCACGCCCTCCTCGATGGCCAGGGAGAACATATGGATGCCCATGGAAATATCCTCTGTGGAAGCCATCTGAGCGCCCACCACCCGGCGGGATTCGGTCTCGTATACGATGCGGATCTTCACTTTGGCATTCTCTTTCATGAAGCCGGGACGCTGCAGATCCTCATAGTCGGTATGGCTGACCTTCATGCCGTTTTTCTCGGCGGCTGTCACGGACAGACCGGTGGAAACCATATTGTAGCCGAAGATACAGATACCGTTGGAGCCCTGTACGCCGATGGACTCCAGGGGAGTTCCTCCCACGTTATGACCTGCTACGATACCGGAGCGCACCGCGTTGGTGGCCAGAGCGATATAGGTCTCTGCCTGCAGCGCGTTGGAGTAGATGGTAGCGCAGTCGCCTACCGCATAGACATCCGGGTCACTGGTCTGCTGATGACGGTCCACCCGGTAAGCGCCGTTTTTGAAGCACTCCAGATGATCTTTTCCCAGCGCGCTGTTGGGAACAAAACCGATGGCGTTGATGACCAGCTCAGCGGGATATTCGCCCTTGTCGGTGACAACTGCCTCCACATGGCCGTTGCTTCCCTTGTAAGCGGTGGCACGCTCGCCGTAATGGGTTTCGATGCCGTGGGCCTGAAGATTCCTGTCCATATCCTCGGCAAACCACGGATCATAGTAGCTGGCTAAAGAGGTGGGCGCCACATCAAAGAGCAGAACCTCTTTGCCTCTTCTCTTTGCGGCCTCGGCAATCTCCACGCCGATGTATCCGGCGCCGATAACGGCCACATGCTTCACATTGGGATCGCTCATCTGGCGGTCCACTTCCTGTCCCTGCTGGAACAGCTTCAGAAAATTGATGCCCTCCAGATCGCTTCCGGGAAGCTTTGGAGCAATGGGAAGAGAACCGGTGGCAAGGATCAGCTTGTCATAAGACTCTTCGTAGGTCTTTCCCTCGGCAGTCTCGCAGAAAATCAGTTTTTTATCGAAATCAATGCGGGTTACGCTGGTCTCCATCCGGATATCCGCGCCTTTGGCCTCAAAAGCTTCCTTGTTGGTGTAGAACAGGTTCTCATAGGAATCGATCTGTCGCCCAACCCACAGGGCAGTTCCGCAGCCCAGATAGCTGAGATTGGTGTTGCGGTCGATCATCACGACTTTCTGATCCGGATAATTATCCAGCAGGGTGTTGGCTGCTGCAATTCCGGCGTGATTTGCGCCGATAATCACTGTCTTCATAACTGTTTTTACCTCCATCTTGTGCAGTTTTCAGATACATTTTTATTTTACTATCTCAAGGGACATTATTCAACAGAAGAATTCCGGGTCATGCGGAAAAAACACTTGCTCTGGAGTATACTCCAGAGGTTATAATGACAGAAAAGCTTTTGATTCAGGACATGAGAAGTGCTTCCCATTGGCTGTATTGCAAAAGCAGGGAAGCGTTCAGGAAGGACAGTGACAGAATATGACTATCGCAGAAGTGAGCAGGAAATATGATATTACGCCGGACACCCTCCGGTATTATGAAAGAATCGGGCTTATCCCGCCTGTACCAAGAACCAGGGGCGGAATCCGGGATTATGATGAGGAATCCTGCCGATGGATCGAGCTGATGAAATGCATGCGCAGAGCGGGCGTGCAGATTGAGGCGCTGATCGAGTATGTGGAGCTGTTCCGACAGGGAGACGCCACGCTGGATGCCAGGAAAAATCTGCTGATTGAACAGAGAAATCATCTGATTGCCAGGATGAAGGACATGCAGGATTCCCTTGACCGGCTCAACGAAAAAATCGAGGATTATGAACAGGGAATGCGGACTGCTGAGAGAGATCTGGCGCGACTGCGCCAGGAAAAGGAAGCGCGGGAGGCATAAATTTTCTTTTTTTGAAAAACAGGATTGATGAATGTATTTTGCCGTGGTATGATGGGAAATCAGAGAAATGATAGCGGGGAGAGAGTGTGCGATGACAAATGATATGACCACAGGCAATCCTGTGAAACTGATTATCCAGTTTATGATTCCCATGTGCCTGGGAAATATTTTTCAGCAGTTCTACAATATTGCGGATTCCATTGTGGCGGGCCAGTTTATCGGAGTGGACGCGCTGGCGGCTATCGGAAGCACCGGTTCACTGATTTTTCTGGTGACAGGCTGGCTGAACGGCCTTACCAGCGGATTCGCCATCTGGGTTTCCCAGTGTTTTGGAGCGAAGAAACTGGATACCATGCGTCACTATGTTGCCATGTCCATTTATCTGTGCGTGGCCTTTGTGGTGGTGATGACCGTGGGACTTCTGATCGCCAATGAGCCGATTCTGCGGCTGATGAATGCTCCGGAGGAGCTGATTGGCGATATCAAAGGGTATATGACCGCCATTTACGGGGGTCTGGTGGTGACCTGTGCCTACAACGCGCTGGCCGCCGTACTGCGGGCGCTGGGGGACAGCCGTTCTCCTCTTTATTTTCTGATTATTTCCGCGCTGATCAACGTGGTGCTGGATATCGTATTTATCGTCAGTTTCGGCATGGGCGTGGAGGGCTGCGGCTATGCCACAGTGATTGCGCAGGGGATTTCTGCGCTTCTCTGTCTTGTGTATATCATAAAAAAATTTAAGGTACTGAAGCTTCGCAGGGAGGATTTCCGGATCTCACTGTCCAGTATGCGTCGGCTGCTGGCCCTGGGAATTCCCATGGGGCTGCAGTTTTCCATCACAGCCATCGGAACCATCATTGTTCAGGGCGCTATCAACGTTTACGGCGCTGTGTACATGGCCGGATTTTCCGCGGCGGGAAAGATTCAGAATATCATCTGTACGGTGTTTGTCTCCTTTGGGGCCACCGTGGCCACTTATGTGGGACAGAACCGTGGCGCAGGCAGGATGGATCGGGTGAAAAAGGGAGTTTATCTGACGCAGATCATGATTCTCATCTGGAGCGTGGTGGTGATCGCCGTGATCCATTTCCTGGGAAAATATATGATTTATCTGTTTGTGAATCCTTCGGAGACGGATGTTCTGGCTGCGGCGGGAACCTATTTTGACACGGTCGGATGGGCGTATCCCTTCCTGGGAAGCATCTATTTGTATCGAAATGCCCTTCAGGGTATGGGGTACGGGCTGGTACCCATGATGGGAGGCATTTTTGAGCTGGCGGCCAGGGCGGGAATCGTATTCCTCGTGGCAGGAAAAACCAGCTTTGCGGGCGTCTGTCTGTCAGATCCTGCGGCCTGGATTGCCGCGTTGATTCCGCTGGTTCCCTATTACTTCTGGATGATGCACAGAAAATATGGAAAGCAGGCAGTCAGACCAGACTGAGCGTAACGGTTCAGCCTTCCAAGGTCGCGCTTGCGTGCGTTCCGATAAAATCGGGACTTGTCAGTCGTGGATTTCTGTGATAGACTACTTTTTAGTGCGTACAGCGCGAGGGAAAATGCCGCGGGCGTTTTCCAAAACCGAGTGTTCGAGACCTTCCACTCGTAAAACAAAACTAAAGGAGACAATTAAATGATGAAAGAAAAAGGTGTTTACAGAAACGTATTTTTTTTGGCACAGGCTGCGGCCGTTGCGGCGATTTATGTGGTGCTCACAGTAGTTTTCGCCCCCTTCAGCTTCGGGGAGGTACAGGTGCGTATCGCTGAAGCCCTGACGATTCTTCCGATATTCACTCCGGCGGCAGTGCCCGGATTGTTTGTGGGATGTCTGATCGGCAATGTGCTGGGCGGAGCGCTTCTTCCGGATATTATTTTCGGAAGTCTGGCCACGCTGATCGGCGCGGTGTTTACCTGGCAGCTGAGAAACCGGAAAAAGGTCATTGCCTGCCTGCCGCCGGTGATTTCCAACATCGTGATCGTTCCGCTGGTTCTGCGGTTTGCTTACGGTACCAATCTGCCGATCCCTTTCCTGATGCTTACAGTGGGAATCGGTGAGGTGATTTCCTGTATGGTTCTGGGACTTCTGCTGGCTTCTCTTCTGGAGAAATACCGGTATCAGATTTTCCGGACGACACCTTCGGTAAGATAACGAGAATGAGAAAGCTGCTGCACTTGAGGTCGGTGCGGCGGCTTTTTCTGAACGGGAGGAAAATTCCGTAAGAGATTGGCCGCGCGGATTGTCTCCGGTTTAGAACGACAGAAAGAGAGGACAAAAGACAGATATGACCTGGATTGATTTATTGTGGCTGCTGCTGGTATATTCCTTTTGGGGCTGGGTGATGGAGACGGTGGTGGGAACCATCCGGCGGAAACGTTTTGTAAATCCCGGCTTTTCCACAGGTCCTTTTTGCCTTGTCTATGGTGTGGCGGCCGTGATTATGACGGTAACGCTGCAGGATCTGAAGGGCCATGCCCTGGCGCTGTTTGTGGGCTGTATGGTTCTGGGAACCACGGTGGAGTGGGTGACCGGAAAATTGCTGGAGCGGTTTAACAGCCACAAATGGTGGGACTACTCTGATAAACGGTGGAATTTTGACGGTTATATCTGTCTGCAGTATTCTCTTTTATGGGGCCTTCTGGGAGCTCTGATCGTCCGCTTTTTCAATAACTGGCTGGTGGCGCTCTTTCACTGGATTCCCGGAATGATCGGCGAAGTGGCTGTGGTGGTTCTGCTTTGTATGATGGCACTGGACCTGGTGGCTTCTTCAGCCACGGTCTTTCATATGAAACGGGAGATCCGGGCAGCCCGGGAATGGAATCTGAAAGTTGCTGTCTGGACCAGCCGCTTTGCGCTGTGGCTGATGAAAAAAGTCCGGACCCGTATGGAAAAGACGTATCCGGTATTGCAGGAGAAGGCGCTTCAGATCCAGAAAAGCGGAACCTTCGCGGAGGGATGCGGATTTTACAAGCTGTTCTGGATGTTTTTCATCGGGGCAGTAGTGGGAGATCTTTTTGAGACGGTTTACTGTCGGATCAGCATGGGCTGGTGGATGAGCCGAAGCAGCCTGGTGTGGGGACCATTCAGTCTGATATGGGGAGGCGCGATCATGCTTGCCACGATGCTGCTCTATAAGGACAGAAACAAGCCGGACCGGTATATTTTCCTGGTGGGAACCGTTCTGGGCGGCGCCTACGAATATGTGTGCAGCGTCCTGTCGGAGCTGGTCTTTGGCAGGGTGTTCTGGGATTACAGCGAGATTCCCTTTAACCTGGGAGGGCGGATTAATCTGCTGTTCTGCTTCTTCTGGGGTATTGCGGCGGTAGCCTGGATCAAATGGCTGTATCCCTTTTTCTCCGGGCTGATTGAGAAGATTCCGGTACTGTGGGGTTATATCATAACCTGGATTCTGATTTTATTCCTGGTGGTGGATATGGCGGTATCCGGTCTGGCCATGATCCGGTATGACCGGCGTTCCAGGGGACTGGAACCGAAGGCTGCCTGGGAAGAAGTGATGGATAAGTATTTTGATGATGCCCGGATGGAAAAAATCTATCCAAATGCGAAAAAGAATATCGGAGATCCACCGGTATCGCCGCCGGGGGAGCATCAGATTTGAAGAGGCCGTCCGCAGACTGTACAGCGGACGGTCTCTTTTTTCACAGACGGGTAAGAAAATCGGAAATATTGTCCTGAGCGGCACTTTCCAGCTGCTGATGACTTTGGCGCTGCTCCTCGGAAAAGCCCTGAAAGCGAATGGAATCAAAATCCTGGCTTACCATCTCAAGATCGAGAAGCACCTGCCGGGCGCTGGAAGGAAACGAAAAGGAAAGCGCATGCTTCCGGCTGACGCAGACGAGAAGATTTCTGCGGGTCAGGCTCTGCACCAGAGAAGATACCTTTCGGGGAGTAAAGCCCGTAAAATCTGCCAGCTCATGGATATTCTGATAATCCCGGACAAAGAAGAGGTGGTACAGAAGCTGACATTCCTCCAGGGTCAGATGGTTCTTTTTTGCCACGGTATTCAGCTGATATGCCATCAGCTTGCGGTAACGGTACAGATCCATGGGAAGTCCTCTGTCTGTAATCGCCTGATCCGGAAGATGCGGCTTTTCTTTTCCCAGTTTCTGAACGCCCGGGAGGGGAAGCGGCGGCACAGCGCCGTCTTTTGCCACCGACAGGAAAAAACGGTAGACCTGTGGACGGATGTTTTTATAGTCCTCCTGATCATAGATATCCTTGTAAAATTCCTGGTAATATTCGAATATATTGAGCTTCATCCGGATCGCCTGTCCCACGGAGAAGCTCTGGCTGACCAGACTGCCTTTTCGTTTTACATAATAGTAGATCGGCGCCTGAAGCGCCAGGAAAGAATGCGCATGGCGGATATATTCCAGATTGAAAAGAAAATCTTCACACCAGCTGATTTCCACGTCCATCCGGATCTGACAGCGGTCGATGATTTCTTTTTTGAACAGCTTGTTCCAGAGAACCCCATAGTAAAAGTCGGCAGGATTTTCAATCATGAAAGAGGAGAATTCCTCCCGCGTCAGCACATGGGTATCACTGATGTCCCCCTTGTGGACGAAGTGTTCTCCCGATACCCGGTAAAAATCGGAGATGACCATGTCACAGTGATTTCTTTCCATGGAACGCACCAGGAGCCGGGTGGCCTCCGGGGAAATCCAGTCATCGCTGTCCACGAACTGTATGTAGGTACCCCGCGCCATATCCAGCGCCCGGTTCCTGGTATCGGAGACGCCGGTGGCCGGTTTGTGGAGCACCCGGACCCTCGGATCCCGTGCGCGGTAGGAGTCACAGAGGGATGCAGAGGCATCTGTGCTCCCGTCATCAGCCAGAATCAGTTCAATATTCTGATATTCCTGGCCCAGAATACTGTCCACACAGCGGGTCAGATATTCCTGTGAGTTGTGGACAGGGACAATAATACTGACAAGTGTTTCTTCCGTATTCATACAGACGCGTCCTCCCTGAGTTCCGTCAGCGGTAGATGCCGCAGGGGCCGTCCTGATACAGAAGCACATCTTCGGCACCGGGATGAGGAAGAGCGGCCGCAGCGCCGGACAGAGTTCCGTTGTCGATCCCCTCCGCGCATCGGATCAGATGACGGATGGCGGAGGTCTCTATCGGGCAGGTATTGTGGCAGGGATAGACAGAAGAGAACACGCCGTCCTCAGCCATCCCGCACAGTCGCCGCAGGGTGGGAAGATAGGAATCCCACAGTCGATGGGCGCCGAACATGTATACCGGGCCGTAGGATACGGTATCTACGGAAAAAAGGATTCCTTCCGTCTCATCCAGAAGGCCGATGGAACCCGGGGTGTGTCCGGGCAGAAAAAGTACTTTCAGCCTGTGTCCGCCCAGATCGATGGTATCGCCTTCTTCCAGCGTATGGAAAGAAACGGCCCGGGCTCCGGGATCATTTTTCAGCAGCGGCAGTTCTTTTTCATGGCACCAGGCTTCCGAAAACAGTCCGAGATTGGCGGTGTGGTCATGATCGCTGTGAGAGAGCACCAGCCGGAGAGAAAGATCCGTTATCTGACGGATCAGAGCCGGAAAATCCGCCGGACAGACGCCGGTATCCAGACACAGAGCCCGGCGGGTACCAACCAGAAGAAAGGAACGCACCATCTGCTGATCAATAGCATAGATCCAGGGCGCAAGCGGTACAACAGAGGTCTTAAAATTTCCCATGTCAGAAACACTCCTTCAAAAATCAGTTTTTTTCTATTATAGAGAAAGGGTTGGCAGTTTGCAAGCGGGAAAAGAAAGAGGGCTCTGCCGCCGGCTGATGAGAAAATTTCCCGGCAGAGGATGTTTTCCCGTATGGCCGCTTGACAGGAGTACAAAATTTCCGGTAAGATATAACAGTGCTATATAACGATGTTATAAAAATGATTCCGCAGGATAAAGAGGAGCAGAAAATGAGAGAGACGGAACACACCACTCTGGAACGGATTCATGCGGCTGCCGGAGAGGAATTTCTTCAGCATGGTTTTATTCAGGCGTCTCTGCGCAGAATCGTCCGGAGGGCCGGAGTGACTACCGGGGCGTTTTACGGGTATTACAACAGCAAAGAGGCACTTTTTGAGGCCCTGGTGGGAGAGCATTATCAGTATTTTATGAACTGCTTTAAGAAGGCGCAGGAGGATTTCGCCAGACTTCCCCGGGAACGCCAGCCCGAGGAACTGGAAAGTATTTCCGGAGACTGTATGACGGAGATGCTGCGGTATGCTTACCGGCATCTGGATGCCTTTAAGCTGCTTCTGTTCTGTTCCGAGGGCACCCGGTTTTCCGGGATGGTGGATGAGATGGTGGAGATTGAGACGAAAAGCACCTACAAGTATCAGGAGGTGCTGAACGGGCTGGGGCGTCCTTCGCCGGGCATTGATCCGAGACTGGAACATATTCTGATTACCGGAATGTTCAACGCGTTTTTTGAACTGATCATCCATGAGATGCCTCTGTGCCAGGCGGAACGGTATCTGGCGGAGATGCGCATGTTCTATACCGCCGGTTGGATGAAACTTATGGGACAGTAATGTCCCGTATTTCTGGCAGGAAGATTGTCTTTACAGACAGGAATCCGATTCTGTTATTCATGAAAATGGAAAGTCCGTCAGGCGTGCTTTCCATTACTTTTTCCCTGGTGGTTAGCATAAACTAACTAATGATGATTCGAAGACCGGCTGCAGGGGTTTTCTTATCATAAATAAGACAAATTTTATGAGGAGGATGTGCTTTGAAAAAACAATCAAGTGTAACAAGGCTTCTTCAACTGGCCGGCGGACACCGGAAGTTGACGTATCTGGGCTGTGCGCTTTCTGCCGCTGCGGCCATTTGCGGCCTGGTTCCCTATGTGTGCGTATGGCTGGTAGCCCGGGATGCGCTGGCGGCTTATCCACAGGTGGAA
>ERZ1643246.4394-NODE-4394-length-11201-cov-10.946707_pt1 | contig 11201 bp, 11 predicted proteins | sample MGYA00579265_ERZ1643246 | MGnify/ENA primary metagenome ERZ1643246 (study PRJEB29033, sample SAMEA4952261) | chicken gut metagenome | biome: Broiler Chicken; feature: Gastrointestinal Tract; material: Caecum | place: Ireland | collected 2018 | study: Broiler...
CCTCTCACTCCGGAACACGGATTCCCTCGCATATTGTTTTCGTATCGCGTACAGTGAAAACCCGGAACGGCGCTCCCCGCCCGGTAAAACCTCTTTCGTGTGATCTTTCATTCGATTGTCCGAAAGTAATGTTACCACGTCCGCATAAAAAATGCAATAAGGTTGATCACCGCCGTCAGTACCCATACGATCCCGAATGCGAGTAATTGTTGACTTCTCGTTGTACGGTATCTGGAACAGTAAAAAAAGCCGTTAAAGATACATATAAGCGCCATTAGCCCTGTCGCTTCCAGCCCTTTTACACCGCAGTATATAAGCAGGAGGACAAAAAGCGACAAAAGACCCGCCATCCCTGTCCGGATATTTCCAAGATATGTAAGCTGGGCCATATCCGCCACATTCATAATGTTGCGCTCGCTTTTTTCCCTGACTTTTTCCTCCGGTATGAGCTCCCCGCTGAGCAGATCATTGACGCCTACTCTTAGAATTCTGCTGAGCGGCTGGAGCAGGGAGAGATCCGGCATACACCGCCCGTTCTCCCACTTCGATACGGCACGGTCTGTAATGCCGAGTTTGTCTGCCAGTTCTTTCTGCGTAAGATTCAGTTCTTTTCTTCTGCGGGCGATGAACAATCCGATCTTCTGCTGATCCATGCAATCCCCTCCTGTGTGATGATGTAAAACGGCAATTCAGCCATCAGGAATAATTCGGGCTGAACTGCTATAATGCGAAAAGGCAGGAAGTTCATTTTCTCTTCCTGCCTCTAATATACATCCCGACACGCAAAAAGTAACCATACCGGTGGTTGAGTCAGGTCATTTTATGAAATGATATCAAATAAACTTAACTGAACAGCCTTATTTTTTTCTTCAAATTTATGCAGATACTCAAATATCTGTGCGTTATCGTGTACTATTCCATTATCCTCACATATTTGATGAAAGAGCTTCATAAGCATATCATTGTTGGGGCTGTTCAGCTGATACTGTGTACCGTAAGTCCGGATATACTTTTCCTTCATGTGTGGAAACAGCCAGACAACCGTAGGGATCCCCGCATCACGCAGTGTTCGCAGGACTGCTGCCCGTTCTTGTGTCGTACTTACATTCGGCTCGATTTTTCTGCATAAGTCTTCATCACAGGTTGTCAATGTCATCTGCACTACACATTTCGTTTTGTCATTAATAGCTTTTAGCAGATCCAGATCTCTTAATACCCGGGCTGATTTTGTTATCAATGTAAAACCAAAACCATATTGATACGCTAATGATAATGCTTTTCTGACATTACCGATTTCATCTTCAAGCGGAATATAAGGATCTGTCATAGAGCCGGTACCTAACATACACTTCGAACGTTTCCTTCTCAATGCACTCTCCAACAGCTCGATCGCATTTTCCTTAATTTCAATATCTTCAAAATCATGGTCCATATGATAGCACTTGCTTCTCGAGTCACAGTATATGCAGCCATGGGTGCAACCTCGATACAGGTTCATTCCGTTTGATGAAGATAAAATACCCTTTGCTTTTTTAAAGTGCATAAACTTTTCCTTTATATATTTTCAGTCTCAATGAATCAATACATCATATTCTAGCATGGAGGTATTGTGTTGTAAACTAACGCGCATTGAATACAAAATTCAATACACGAAGCATGAGAAAACTGGTATAATAATCACATTGAAACTCTAAGATAAAGGAAGATATAATTATGTCAGTAGAAATTGTAAGAAATTATTTTAAGGAAAACAATATTGATAAAGAGATTCTGGAGTTTCCTGTCTCCAGCGCCACAGTGGAACTGGCTGCACAGGCCGTAGGTGTAGAACCGGCGCGTATTGCAAAAACGCTCTCTTTCTATACAAAGGAAAAGGACGCGGCGATCCTCATCGTAACTGCCGGGGATATGAAAATTGACAACAGTAAATTCAAGCATTTCTTCGGAATGAAAGCGAAGATGCTCGCACCGGAGGACGTGGAAAAACTGACCGGTCATGCCATCGGAGGCGTATGTCCTTTCGGGAATCCGGAAAATGCATCTGTATATCTGGATGTTTCTCTGAAAAGATTCGAGACTGTTTTTCCCGCTGCAGGGAGCGGCAATTCTGCCGTAGAGATGACCTGCAGTGAACTGGAGCAGGACTCAAATTCAAAAGAATGGATTGATGTATGCAAATAAAGCATACCAATAAATATAGCGGTATTTTTAAGTCCCGGCACTTTTAACTTTTAATGAATAATCCGGAAGGAGGGTATTTCAATGGCAAAATATGTTATGGCGCTGGACGCCGGAACGACAAGCAACCGATGTATTCTTTTTAATGAGAAGGGGGAAATATGCAGTGCGGCGCAGAGAGAATTTACACAGTATTTTCCCAGACCCGGCTGGGTCGAGCACGATGCAGACGAAATCTGGGCCAGTCAGCTCGGAGTAGCGGTGGAAGCCATGAGTAAAATCGGCGCGTCCGCAGAGGACATTGCGGCCATTGGCATTACCAATCAGCGGGAAACGGCTATTGTATGGGATAAGGAGACAGGAGATCCCGTCTATCACGCGATCGTATGGCAGTGCCGCAGAACGTCTGAATACTGCGATTCTCTCAAAGCAAAAGGACTGACTGATAAATTCAGGGAAAAGACCGGCCTTGTCATTGACGCCTACTTCTCCGGCACTAAGATAAAATGGATTCTGGACAATGTGCCTCACGCAAGAGAACGGGCAGAAAAGGGGGATCTTCTCTTTGGTACGGTAGAGACATGGCTTATCTGGAAGCTGACAAAAGGCCGAGTCCACGTAACTGATTATTCGAATGCATCACGTACCATGCTCTTTAACATTACTACACTGCAGTGGGATGATGAAATTCTTAAAGAATTAGATATTCCGAAATGTATGCTTCCCGAAGTCAGGCCTTCGAGCTGTATCTACGGCATGACCGATCCGTCTTTTTTAGGCGGTTCTATTCCCGTCGCCGGAGCGGCCGGAGATCAGCAGGCGGCTCTGTTCGGACAGACCTGCTTCAATCCCGGAGAAGCAAAGAATACATACGGAACCGGATGTTTTCTCCTTATGAATACCGGAGAAAAACCAGTGTTCTCCAGAAACGGTCTGGTAACAACTATTGCCTGGGGACTGAACGGAAAAATCAACTATGCCCTTGAAGGGTCTATCTTCGTTGCCGGAGCCGCCGTCCAGTGGCTCAGAGATGAAATGCGTCTTATCGATTCTGCCGAAGATTCAGAATATATGGCAATGAAAGTAAAAGACACTAACGGATGTTATGTTGTTCCGGCATTTACAGGCCTGGGCGCTCCCTACTGGGATCAGTATGCCCGCGGAACTATTGTAGGTATCACCCGGGGCGTAAACAAATATCATATTATACGCGCCACACTGGAATCTCTCGCGTATCAGGTGAATGACGTACTGACTGCCATGAAGGCAGACTCCGGCATAGATCTGGCTGCGCTCAAGGTAGACGGAGGAGCCAGTGCGAATAATTTTCTGATGCAGACTCAGGCAGATATCATCAATGCACCGGTTAACCGTCCGGTCTGTGTAGAGACCACTGCCATGGGCGCCGCATATCTGGCCGGACTGGCCACGGGTTACTGGAAAGACAAGGAAGATGTAGTCAGGAACTGGGCAATCGACCGGACTTTTACTCCCGCCATTGATGAGGCGGACAGGAAAAAACGCATCAAAGGCTGGGAAAAAGCTGTCCGGTATTCTTACGGCTGGGCTAAGGATGACTAAGCCGACAGTCATTTAACCCCCTCACCACACCTGCAGAAAAGAAATGCAGAAAAGGAAACGTAATATATGTATGACGTAATTATCATCGGAGCCGGTGTATCCGGCTCCGCCATTGCAAGGGAATTATCCCGATATCAGCTAAAACTGTGCGTACTGGAACGGGAAGAAGATGTATGCTGCGGTACATCCAAGGCAAACAGCGGCATTGTCCATGCAGGTTTTGATGCCGAGCCCGGAACACTCATGGCAAAATTAAACGTACGTGGGAATAAAATGATGGAATCTCTGTCTCATGATCTTGATTTTCCTTTCATAAGGAACGGTTCCCTTGTCGTATGCCATACCGCCGATGATATTTCCCGTCTGGAAGAGCTGAAAGCACGCGGAGAGAAAAACGGAGTAAAAGATCTGCGCCTCCTGAATCGTAACGAACTCAAACAAATGGAAACCAACATCAGCGATGATGCCGCAGCCGCACTCTACGCTCCCAGCGGGGGCATTGTATGTCCTTTCGGACTTAATATTGCTCTTGCAGAGAACGCAGCGGCAAACGGCGCAGAATTCCGGTTTCATACCGAAGTCACCGATATAAGGAAATCCGGAGATTGCTGGATTCTTTCTACAAAAAGGAGCGGGGAATACCGCACTAAAATCGTAGTCAATGCAGCAGGCGTCTATGCAGACCGGTTTCACAATATGGTCAGCAGCCGTAAGATTCACATTACTCCCCGCAAGGGCGAGTACTGTCTTCTGGACCGAACCTGCGGGAATCATGTAACTCATACCGTGTTCGCCCTTCCCGGAAAATTCGGCAAAGGGGTGCTTGTCACGCCTACCGTTCACGGGAACCTGCTGATCGGTCCCACCGCCAGCGACATCATTGACAAAGAGGGAACCGATACAACTTCAGCCGGACTTGCACAGGTCATATCAAAAGCAGGCATGAATGTAAAGAATATTCCCCTGAATCAGGTTATCACTTCTTTTGCCGGGCTCAGAGCCCATGAGGACGGGCACGAATTCATTATCGGAGAGCCGGAAGATGCCGCGGGATTTATCGACTGTGCGGGAATCGAATCTCCCGGCCTTACAAGCTGTCCTGCCATCGGCGAAATGATATCCGGTATCATATGCCGGAAGCTGACCCCTGAGCGCAAAACCGGTTTTATCGCAGAACGGAAAGGATTTCTAAATCCCGGGGCACTCACTCCCGCCGAGCGGAACAGCCTGATCCGGGAGAAGCCTGCATACGGGAATATTATCTGCCGGTGTGAGACAGTCTCGGAAGGTGAGATCATCGATGCAATCCGCCGTCCTGTCGGCGCCAGATCACTGGATGGCGTCAAACGCCGTGTCCGTGCCGGCATGGGGCGCTGCCAGGCTGGTTTCTGTATGCCGAAAGTAATGGAAATCCTTTCGCGGGAGCTGGGTGTTCCCGTCGACGAAATCACAAAATCCGGAGGAAATTCTCATATTATCGTCGGAACGAATACAGGTGGTGAGCGCGTATGAAAACTTATGATATTGTAATTATCGGAGGCGGCCCCGCCGGGCTGGCAGCAGCGGTTTCCGCAAAAGATCACGGAATAGACAGTATTCTCATTCTGGAGCGCGACAGGGAACTGGGCGGAATTCTGAACCAGTGCATTCACAACGGATTTGGTCTGCACACTTTCGGCGAAGAACTTACAGGTCCGGAATATGCCGCCCGCTTTATCGCCCAGGCCATGGACCGCAGGATCGAATATATGCTCAATACAATGGTAGTTGATATTTCTGCCTTTCATACCGGCGAACCGCTCCCGGTCAAAAAAGTGACCGCTATAAACTCCGAAGACGGATTCTTTGAGATAACTGCGAAGGCAGTCATCCTTGCAATGGGCTGCCGGGAGCGTCCCCGCGGTGCACTGAATATTCCGGGATACCGCCCGGCAGGTATATTCTCGGCGGGCACGGCGCAGCGTCTTGTCAATCTGGAGGGATATCTTCCGGGACGGAAAGTTGTAATCCTCGGTTCCGGAGATATCGGCCTTATCATGGCGCGCAGGCTGACCCTGGAGGGAGCTGAGGTACAAGCCGTAGCTGAAGTCATGCCCTATTCCGGCGGCCTGAAGCGTAACATTGTCCAATGTCTGGAGGATTACGGCATTCCTTTAAAGCTGAGCCATACCGTCATCGACATCAGAGGGAAAGATCGGGTCGAGGGCGTTACAATTTCCCGGGTAGACGATAACCGCAGGCCGATTCCGGGAACCGAAGAATATTATCCCTGTGATACGCTTCTTCTCTCGGTGGGCCTGATTCCTGAGAATGAGCTGTCCGAAAAGGCCGGTGTGAAATTAAACCCTGCAACCCGCGGACCTGTTGTAAACGAAAGTCTTGAGACCAGCATACCAGGCATATTCGCCTGCGGCAATGTCCTTCATGTTCACGACCTGGTTGATTATGTATCGGACGAAGCCGCTGCTGCCGGCAGATGGGCCGCCCGTTTTATCGCCGCGCACGCTGCTGCGTCTTCCGATACATCGAACCATCTGTCCGCACCTGTTTCTGCGCCTGTTCAGACAGCGGACACAGAGAATGCCGTCTCAGTTATTTCTTCAGACGGTATCCGCTACACTGTTCCCTCTATCATACATCCCGGACGGATAGAAAAAAGTCTCACCGTGCGTTTCCGGGTTGATTCGGTTTATCACAACAGTTCCGCAGCCGTATATTTTGACAGTGAAAAAATAAAACAGAAAAAGAAACGAATCTTTGCCCCGGGCGAAATGGAAGAACTGAAGATCACAGAGGACGATCTTAAAAGCTGTCCCGGGCTGAAAACTATTACATTGAGAATCGAAAAAGAACAATAAAAGGAGAGTTTCCAATGGAAAGAACTATAACCTGCATCTGCTGTCCGCTTGGATGTCAGATAGCGGTCGGTATGAGCGGCGGCGAAATCACCGATATATCAGGAAATTCCTGCATACGGGGCGAAAATTACGCCCGCAGAGAAATCACGGCTCCGGTGCGCACTGTCACCTCTACGGTCAAAGTAACCGGCGGCACTGCGCCAGTGGTATCAGTTAAAACAAGAAATGAAATTCCGAAAAATAAAATCTTTGATTGTATTCATTGCATTAAAAAAATATCGGCGGAAGCTCCGATCCACATTGGCGATGTACTCCTGCACAATGCAGCCGGAACCGGCGTCGATATCATAGCAACAAAAGAGATCCCCCGAGCCTGAGGGATCTCTCATATATTACAATGTATCTGACGGATACATTTCTTTTGTCACTTCATCTGTTTATCTCAGGAAATTCTCGATAATCACAGACTCCGCCTCTTCTTCATTGAGACCGAATGTTCTCAGTTTCACAAGCTGCTCGTCGTTGATCCTTCCGATAGCCGCCTCGTGGATGATCTGCGCGTCCACGTGTTTTGCATCAATCTCCGGAATGGAACTGATCTCTGCCTGATCCATAATGATGGAATCACACTGTACATGGGCGTGGCAGCGGTTGCTTCCGATTGCCCTCGGGTGGAATACCTGACGGGATTTGCCTTTGCCGACAGAACGGGAAACGATCCTTGCAGAACTGTCTTCTCCGTTTAACTCTACGTCAAAGTTGGAGACTGCAGTCTGATTGTCGTCTGTCATCAGTTTTTCCGTCACAAACAGTTTCGCATTATCGGCAAGCTCCACATAATTCTCGCGCTCTGTGGAATCCACGCCTCTGATCTGGGTTGTCTCAAGCGTAAATGTTGAATCCTCTCCCACATAAATCTTTGTCACAGGGTTGAGAACTTTCTGTCCGGTTCCGTTTCCCTCTGCGTAATGGTTTTCCACGTATTTTACATTACATCCTTTTCCTACATGGAATGCATGGATACCGTCATGGCGTGTCTCAGAACAGCCTTCGCCGTGAATCCCGCAACCTGCGACAATGGTCACATCGGCGCCGTCCTCGATGTAGAAATCATTGTATACAACATCAACGCCCTCCTTGCTCATAACGACCGGAATGTGTACCTGCTCGTCTTTTGCCTCGCCGCTGATATGAATGTCAATGCCCGGCTTATCCTCTTTCTTTACGATATGGATATGGCGGCTGTCGCCATGGCACACTGCCATACCGTTCAGTCTCAGATTATATGCGCCCTCCTGCTTAAATCCGTAGGAATCGATCACCTTTAACACATCTTCCGTCACTTTGTCGAGCTCTGTTTTTGTCTGGTTTGCCTCTGTATTCTGTACTTTTGTCTGATTATTCTCCATAGAGCTCACCTCCCTTTTGTCTCCTGCATTCACAGCCATCCAGCTCATCGCCGAACAGCGTCGGCATAATATCTTTTGCATCTCCGATGGATTCTACCTTTCCGTCGGAAATAACCATAATACGGTCAGCCATCTGGATGATCCTTTCCTGATGGGAGATCAGGATCAGGCTCTCCTTCTTCTCTTTATGGATCTTCTCGAAACGCTTGATCAGCATGGAGAAGCTCCAGAGATCAATACCTGCCTCCGGCTCGTCAAATACACAGAGCTTATGCTGTTTCGCCAGAACTGTCGCGATCTCTATTCTCTTCATCTCGCCGCCTGAGAGTGTCGCATCAGCCTCACGGTCAATATATTCCATTGCGCAGAGTCCTACGCTGCTTAAAAGATTACAGCACGTCTTCTCATCCAGCGGCTCTCCTGCTGCCAGAGACAGAAGTCTGCGCACCGTCATTCCCTTAAACCGCGGCGGCTGCTGGAATGCAAAGCCTATTCCTGCCTTGGCACGCTCATCAATGGTGTAATCCGTAATATCCTGTCCGTCCAGAATGATCTTTCCGCCTGTCGCCTTATTGATTCCCATAAGCAGCTTGGCAAGCGTAGACTTTCCGCCGCCATTCGGGCCGGTGATCACGAGCATTTCTCCGTCATTTACAGTAAAACTGACGTCTGAGAGGATCTCGGACTGTTTTCCTTCTTCTACCACATCATATGATAAATGTTCTACCTGTAACATCTCTTAAGTTCACTTCCTTCTTTATATATGTGTAATTAAAAAACCGCTATGAAGAAAATCTGCGGAAGATTTCCTTATATCTGTCCGCATAGATACTTCCACGTCTCCAGATAAAACTGAACTCATGGGAAATCTCAAAGCCTTTCAGAGGAATCCGTTTCAAAGTTCCCTCCCTGAGCTCATCCCGCACAGCAGTTTCATATAAAAATGTAATACCGCATCCGGCTTTTGTCAACTCCTTGATGGTCTGAAGGCTGCCTACCTCCATCACTTTCCCGAAATCACGGATACTCAGATTCTGCGCGTCCAGACAGCGTTCCAGCACCTCCCGGGTTCCCGATCCTTCCTCGCGCACGAGGAGGCGCTCATGAAAAAGATTCTCAACAGCCACCGGTTCTCCGGATTTTACTTCATCCTGCAGCCTTCTGGATGCATCTCCCTGCTGTCCGCAGAAAACATAATCCGGCGCGCAGACCGCAATATAATTTTCATCCGAATACTTCTGGTGATCGTACTCGTTTTTCTGAAAAAAGCCTTCTACAAGCGCGAAATCTATCGTTCCTTCGTCAAGTCTCTTCAGCAGCTCCTGTGTGTTCTCCACGATCATGCATATCTTCGCATCGGGATATGCCCTCAGATAACGTTCCAGCATCTTCCCCATGAGTACATCTCCCACCGTCCTGGTAGCCCCGAACCGGATCTCCTCTTCTTTCTCCGACTTCTGCATCTGATTCTGCATGGAAATCTCGTCGTGCATCATGGTAAGAGATGCATTGCGCAGGATCTCGCCGGCTCCGGTCAGCTTCAGTTTCTTGCCCTCATATCTGAAAAGCTTCGTATTATAGTGTCTTTCAAGAAAATGGATATGCTGGGATACCGCGGGCTGTGTAATATTCAGTTTTTCCGATGCTCGTGTGAAATTCATGCACTGACAAACCGTCAGAAATGTCTCCATCCTGAAATCAAGCATTACCTCACTCCCCTTATCAGCGGCAGCACATGTTACGACAATATATAACAATATATAAAAGAAACCCGGGCGGAGTCTTATAAAAAAGCTCCGCCCAAATCTATACAGAACTACTCCCTGGAACTATCATAACATATATTTATGATAAAATAAATATTAATAATTTTATTTTATGTTTATTTTATGATATCTTAAGACATGTATCCAGATATTGGAAGTCAAAGGAGGAGAACATAATGAACTTTATAAAGAAAAACGGAGCAGGACTTCTGCTTTGCCTTGTCATAGCAGTGCCGTCGTGGTTTCTCGGACAGGCGGTTCCTGTCATTGGCGGACCGGTATTCGCCATACTGATCGGAATGATACTTACACTGATCCTGACAAAGAAAGAACCTTTCACAGCGGGCGTTAACTATACGTCAAAGAAAATCCTTCAGGCGGCCGTAGTGTTCCTTGGATTCGGCATGAACCTGACAGAGATCCTTGCAAAGGGGAAACAGTCGCTCCCGATCATTCTCTCCACGATCGCGACCTCCCTGATCATAGCGTTTATCCTGTATAAAGCGCTGAAGCTCCGCACAAACAACGCCATTCTCGTAGGCGTAGGTTCCTCGATCTGCGGCGGAAGCGCCATCGCGGCCACAGCTCCTGTGATCGAAGCTAATGACGAAGAAGTAGCCCAGTCGATCTCCGTCATCTTCCTCTTCAATGTGCTCGCCGCCCTTATCTTCCCCACACTGGGATCCATGCTGGGCTTAAGCAACGAAGGATTCGGCCTGTTCGCCGGAACCGCCATCAACGACACGTCCTCTGTCACCGCAGCGGCAACTGCATGGGATGGTATCCATGGCAGCAGCACACTGGAATCCGCCGCCATAGTAAAAATGACAAGGACCCTTGCGATCATACCGATCACACTGGCCCTTGCCATCTGGCGGGGAAGGAAAGAGAAGAATTCGGAAGGTTCCACTTTCAGCCTGAAGAAATCCTTTCCTTTCTTTGTTCTGTTCTTTGTACTTGCTTCCGTTGTAACTACCATATTCCAGCTTCCGGCGGCCGTAACGGATCCGCTCAAAGAGCTGAGCAAGTTCCTGATCGTCATGGCAATGGCCGCCATCGGTCTGAACACCAATATCATAAAACTGGTAAAAACCGGCGGAAAGCCGATCTTTACAGGGTTCTGCTGCTGGCTGGGCATCTCTCTCGTAAGCCTTGGAATGCAGCATGTACTCGGAATATGGTAAAAAATCGATTATAAAAAAATCACGCAGGACAAAAATCCTCCGCTCTGTGCCGTACATGTGCACCTGAGCGGAGGATTTTCCGTTTTCAGTATATGTTTTATTTTTACAGATTGCCAAGAAGCTTGTCGATACTTACCAGTTTGACGCTCAGCACGAAGATATCTGTAGCTACAGCCAGTTCTTCCGGCGTCGGATAGGACGGCGCGATACGGATATTGCTGTCGT
>ERZ1643246.4396-NODE-4396-length-11199-cov-4.212581_pt1 | contig 11199 bp, 15 predicted proteins | sample MGYA00579265_ERZ1643246 | MGnify/ENA primary metagenome ERZ1643246 (study PRJEB29033, sample SAMEA4952261) | chicken gut metagenome | biome: Broiler Chicken; feature: Gastrointestinal Tract; material: Caecum | place: Ireland | collected 2018 | study: Broiler...
AATTGGCATAGTCGCAACTTGGAATACCTTTACGAGAGTGAGGGTATTAGGTTTTATAAGTAGAGGTGGGAATTGTGGAGTGTACAGCATTAGTTGTATATGAAGATTGGCATAAGTTACAAGCAAGGCAACAGATGAAGATGATGTTGCGATGTCATGTAATAACAATGTCGGACGAGCAGTTGGAAAGATTGAATGCTTGGGTGGATAGTGTGAAGGAAGCAATCCATAGAGCTGCTGATGCATTGTCAGAGCTGTTCAAGAAATTGTCAGAGGCATTGGAGCCTACATTACATCGTGTCGCAAATAGTTTGAAAGAGTTCTTCGACAATTTGGACTTAAACAGTTATGATGATAGTAATACGGTATTGATGAAGCGTTATAACAGATATAACTATCTGCACACGAAGCAGTACATTGCTCAGAAGCAGTATTACAATAACCAATTCAAATTGGCCAGGAGACACATTTGCGTAGCCAATCACATAAAACGTTAATGAGAGTAAGAATAAAATCAGATTTTATAAGCAAGGAGTGATTTAAGTGGCAAACGAAAATATTCAGGTTGAAATTCTTAGGAATCCAACCAAAGCGGACTGGGCAAGGTGTAAAGAACCGGCATTGAATACCATGGGTAAGAAGTATGCTGGTAAAGAGGTGACCGATGAGTGGAAGAGGCAAATTCTCAAAGCTCAGCATTCACCTATCAGAACATTGATGTTTACAATTAAGCTGACTATTCCGTATTTTGCATCAGTGCACCTGGTACGTCATAAGATTGGTATTGAGCATTACGTTCAGTCTCAAAGAAATGACAGGCAAACTATGTATGACAGAGAGCTTGCACCACAGAATGCAATGGTAAGTCACATCATTGATGTAAATGCAGAACAGCTCATGTTCATGTCACATCGTAGACTGTGTGGTATGGCTGATGCAACTACCAGATACATCATGACGCAAATCTGCAAGGAGGTTGAAAAGGTCAATCCTGAATTTAAGGGCTTCCTTATTCCTATGTGTGAATATCGTCATGAGTGTCCAGAGTTTAAGAGCTGTGGTTATTATAAGGGGTGAAGATTATGAGCGCATACAAAATGCCATTTGACCAATATAAGCATTTACAGAAAATGTCAAAGAATGAGTTCAGTCGTTGGTGTGAACGCTTTGGCAAGAATATGTGGGAGCAAGGCTATCAAGATGCACATAAAGGAATGCAGGAAATACCAGAAAATGCAAGAATTATTGATACAACAGATACAGTGATAATTGACATGGATTATGATGAGTTGTATAATAAGATTCTATCAGTTAAAGGCGTTGGTCCTGCTTTATGTGAACGAATACTTGATAAATTATATGAGGAATATGATGGTTATATAAATGACTCCCAGGATAATCCAGAATGACTTCTGGTTAACTTTATTGGATGTTTAATATAAATCCATATAAAATAAATTGGATTCATTCTGGGTTATCTGGTGACCTTCTGGAATGGCCTTAAAATAAACCAGCCTGATGCTGATAAAATAAAATTGAAAAATCTTCAAAAACTTTTAAGAAAAGGGTGTACAAACCTATTTGATTGTGGTATAATTTAATCAAGGTTAAGGAATGAACCTAACAGAAACCAAAAATCAAATTAAGAGTTCAGGAGGACAAAGTGATGAAGAAAATCAATGAAATGAGTATTAAGGAATTACGCGAGGTTGCTAAGGAGTTAAACATTGCAGGTCGTTGGGATATGACTAAGGCGCAGTTGGTTGAGGCAATCGAGAAAATTGAGAATGAGAAAAAGGCTGCAAAGCAAGTTAAGAAGGAATCCAACAAGGAAAAAGCAATGCGTATTCAAAGAGCATTCGTTGAGGTTGGTGATACTCGTAAGGAAGCTTACAGATACATCACAATCACAGTTAAGAATGCAGAGGAATCCAAAGCCGCAGATTATATCGATGCTGTATGTGCAAAGATGCAGGAAATGGACGAGGAATTTAAAGCTGAATATACAGCATTGAGATGTCCTGATTATGATGATGATACAAAATCTTACACAGATATGATTAGCTTCACAAAAGCTGTAGGTAAGATTGCAGTTCAAAGACAGTATGTTGGTAAGCTGATGACTAAAGCTATGGCGGCATTAAAATAAGGTAAAGCGTAAGCAAATCAAATTGTTAAAGAGGAACGAGCTTGGATGAAATATTCCAGGCTTTGTTCTATTTTGGAGGAAAGGAGAACGCAACACAATGGCGTCAGAAAAGAAAACTAAAAATGAATGCATTGCCACAGAGTGGTTGGAAGAAGACAATCTGATGCTGTTGGAATGCTGGGCAAGAGACGGTTACACATTTCAGGACATTGCTAATCGAATTGGTATTTCAATAAGTACTCTTCGTGCTTGGAGAGTTCAATATCCTGAAATTGATAGTGCTCTTAAGAAAGGCCGAGAAATCATTGACTACAAAGTAGAAAACGCTCTTCTCAAATCAGCCTTAGGGTATCATACAAAAGAAGTAAAGGTAACTACAACCATTCGATTTGGTAAGACAGTAGAGACAATTAAAGAGGTGACAGACAAAGAACAAGCACCAAACGTTTCTGCTATTCAGTGTTGGTTGTATAACAGACTTCCTAATAAATGGAAAAAGAATAGAGACCAGCTTATTGAGCTTGATGATGAAGACACAAAGATTCAAGTAACAGTAACAAGGGCAAGTGCAAGTCAGTCGACTACAGCTCAGCAAGATGAAACAGCAGAGGATAAAGAGTGGCAAGACGAAGTAAATCAGTCGATTGAAATTCGCAGCGCTACAGAAGAAGAGAGGGCAGAGGCTGCTAAGAAAAAGGCTCAGACTAATGAGCAGAACGCCCAAAACGTGGCAACTAAAGTGGAGAACGAGGCGTCTGATGAGGATTTAGACTATTGGCCTGATGATTGGGAAGATGAAGACGAAGAATGGGAGGACTAAGCTATGAAGGTGACAAAAGCTGTTAGTCCGGCATTTGAGGACTTCTTATTCGATTGGGACTATGAACGATATTTGCTTATTGGTGGTTATGGTTCAGGTAAGTCATATCACATTGCATTCAAGATAATCTTAAAGCTGCTTGAGGAAAAGCGTAAGGCATTAGTTATCAGAGAGGTGTATGATACTATTCAGGAATCTTGCTATGATTTGATTTGTGAGATACTTGATGATATGGGCTTATTGACTACTGACCCAAAGGAATTTAAGCGAAGACAAAACAGAGTCCTGGCATTGAAAAGCCCACTAAGGTTCAAGTTCAAGAATGGCAGTCAGATAATCTTTAAGGGAATGGACAAGCCTGAAAAGGTAAAGTCTATCAATGGTGTATCTATTGTCTGGTTGGAAGAGTGTTCTGAGATTAAGTATGAAGGTTACAAAGAATTGCTTGGTCGTATTCGTACACCAAACGTAAGCATGCACTTCATCTTAAGCTGTAACCCTATCGGTAGAGACAATTGGGTGTATAGACATTTCTTTGTAAGACTGGATGATGAAGGTCAAGAAGATGTCATGGTGGACGAGGATAAGTTCTATGAAAAGAGATGCATCATTCACAATGGTACATACTACCACCACAGTACACCTGATGATAATCCTTGGTTGCCTTGGCAGTACATGAAACGATTGGATGACCTTAAGAACTATGACTATCCATTATATATGGTAGCTCGTTGGGGAAGATTCGGTGCAACCGGTACGAGAGTATTGCCTCAGTTTATCATTGCAAAAGATCCGGCAACATTTAGGAAAGCAATTGAGAGACTTGGTCCTGAGAATCAGTACTTTGGCTTTGACTTTGGTTTTGAGGAATCATTCAATGCTGTTATCAGCATGAGTGTGGATTTGAAGAAAAGTATCTTGTATATATGGGATGAAATCTATATGAACCATGTAACAGATGATGTGTTTGCAAATCAGCCAGAGATGCAGAGCTTAAGGCGAAGAATAAACGACCTGAACAATGCAGGTCATAACAAAATGATTGTGGCCGATAATGAGGACCCTAAAGCAATTACTTACTATAGGCAAAACGGATTCAGGATTCGAGCTTGTAGAAATAAGTTTGCAGGTTCAAGGTTGTCTAATACAAGAAAGGTAAAACGATTTAGAAAAATCGTAGTAAGTCCTAAGTGCAAGAATGTCATAAGAGAGTTAAAGGACTTGACTTATAAGAAAGATGCAAAAGGAAACGTTATCTATGACCAGTTCAATATTGACCCTCATAGCTTCTCAGCTATCTGGTATGCACTTGATACAGTGACAGTTGCTGATGTTAAAGAAAAGGTATTTAATAGCCGTCAAAGAGACTAAGCTATTGAATATATATATTTAAGAAGATAAGAAAGGAGATAGGAACAATGAACATTAACTGGATTGTACGAATCAAGAATAAGGCGTTTTGGCTGGCTCTTATTCCGGCAGTGCTCCTGCTTATTCAGGTGATTGCAGCTCCATTTGGTTATGAATGGGACTTCGTAGTTCTGAATGAGCAGCTGACTGCAATTATCAATGCCGTTTTTGGTGTTCTTGCAATTCTTGGTGTTGTTACTGGCCCTACTACTGCTGGCGTAACTGACAGTAAGCAGGCGTTGACGTATACAGCCCCAAAGGAGGACTAAAGAATGTCAATGAAAGGCGATAAGAAAGGTAAAGGAGGAAGTTACAATGGGATATACAAATAGCCCTTTGGTAAGTTACACAAAACTCAGTCCTAATCATTCGGGGCAGAGAACGCATGCAATTGACCGTATTACTCCGCATTGTGTAGTTGGTCAGTGCAGTGTAGAGACGCTTGGCAATATCTTTGCTCCAACAAGCAAGCAGGCATCATGCAATTATGGTATTGGTGCCGATGGACGAGTTGGAATGTATGTTGAGGAAAAGAATCGTTCTTGGTGTAGTTCGTCTTATGCGAATGACCAAAGAGCAATCACAATCGAGTGTGCATCTGACACCGCAGCTCCATACGCATTCAAAGATGTCGTATACAACAAGCTCATTGAATTGTGCGTAGATATTTGTAAGCGTAATGGAAAGACTAAGCTGCTTTGGTTTGGTGATAAAGACAAGACATTGGCTTACAATCCGGCTACAAATGAGATGGTGCTTACAGTTCATCGTTGGTTTGCAAATAAGAGTTGTCCCGGTGATTGGATGTATCAGAGAATGGGTGACCTTGCTGCTAAGGTTACTGCTAAGCTTGGTGGTGCAACTACTATTGAGCCTGAGAAACCTGTAAGTGATGGTGCATTGTATAGAGTACAAGTTGGAGCATATTCAAAGAGAGAGAATGCAGATAATCAGCTTAAAGCTGTAAAGGCAAAAGGCTTTGATGCATTTATTGTTCAGGTTGATGGATTGTACAAAGTCCAGGTAGGTGCATACAGCGTAAAGGCAAATGCTGAAGCTCAGCTTGCTAAAGTTAAGGCTGCTGGTTTTGATGCATTTATTACTACTAAGGCAGGTACAGCTGTAAGTGCACCGACATTCAGCCCTTATAAAGTCAGGGTGTCAATTAAAGACCTGAATATCAGAAAGGGACCAGGTACCAACTATGCATCCAATGGATTTTGTCCTGTTGGTGTTTACACTATCATTGAGGAATCAAATGGTGCGGGTGATACTAAGTGGGGCAAGCTCAAGAGTGGAGCAGGTTGGATAAGTCTGGACTACGCAAAACGAGTTTAAGGAGGTAATGGAAGATGGCTAGTGAAGAAGCTAAGGTTATTGAGGCCGAGAATAGTACTGAAGTCTTGACAGCTTTCAACCGTATTCCTTATGCATTGATAAACGCAGAAGTTTCAGGTGCAGCAAAGGACACTTTGGACGAGCTGACACAAATCTGCAAATACTATAAAGTGTATAAGAAAGGTGCAAGTTTTACTGTTGAGGGTACGAACGGTGATTATGTGCCTGCCAAGCTTAATTATAAGATGGCCGCATCCCTTATCAATAAGGAAGCGAGGTTCCTCTTTGCTGAGCCACCTGACATTACGGTTGAGCCGAAAGGCGATGTTGGTAAGATTACCGAAGATGCAAAGAATGCATTGACAGTTATGAACGACTTGGTTAAGACAGTTCTTGATAAGAACAACTTTGAGGAAGTTCTTATTAAGGCAGCTAAGGATTGTTTCATTGGCAAGCGAGTTGCTGGTCTGGTAAACTTCAATGAAGAGGACGGAGTGACAATCACATTCCTTCCTTCTACGCAGTTTATCTATGACACAAAGATAGGCAATCCGAATATAATAACCAAGTTTGTGTGTTTCATCATTGTAAAGGACAGCATTACATTAAGTGAGAAACGAATCTTCAAAAAGAAGTTTGAGCTTATCGATGATGTGGTGTATCTGGAAGAAGTTCTTTACGATGGAGCCGGCAAGGAATTGGAGGTTGTGACTGAATATCAGGAAACTCTGATGCCTATGATTCCGGTAAGTATCTTCATCAATGATGGTCTGTCTGGTGAGGATAAAGGTGAATCTGAGATTGAGATTCTGCAGGATGATGAATCTTGGTACAGCAAGCTGTCCAACGCAGATATTGATGCTCAGAGAAAATCAATGAATCCTACAAAGTACACGGTAGACATGGACAGCCGTTCTACCAAGAGCCTTTCTACTGCAGCAGGTGCTTTCTGGGATTTGGGTTCAGACCAGAACTTGGACAATGCACATCCACAAGTTGGTTTGCTTGAGCCAAGTATGAACTACAGTGCTTCTCTTGACACTACACTTAAGCGAGTAAAGAAATCAGCTTATAATCAGGTTGACATGCCTGACATTGAAGAGGTGCAAGCTACAATCACAAGTGGTAAGGCACTTAAAGCGATTTACTGGCCGCTGATTGTAAGGTGTAAAGAGAAAATGAAGATGTGGGGACCACAGCTCAGAAATATGGTTGATATCATTCTGCAAGGTGCGATGGTTTATCCAAACTGCATCGAGAAATACACAGATGATGTAATTAGTCCTGTTGCGTATGAGGTCTCTATTGTTGGTAACCTTCCTATCCCTGAAGATGAAATCGAGGAAAAGAACATGGACTTGGCCGAGGTTGAATCTAAGACTATGAGCCGTAAAGCTTATATGAAGAAGTGGAGAGGTCTTACTGATGATGAGGTTCAGGAGGAGCTTGAGCAGATTGCACTTGAGAGGCAGATTATTGAAGACAGTGCCTTTGGCATGGGCGGCAATGTAGACGATAACCCGTATAATGGAAAGGATGGTGATATGAGTGACAGCCGATAGACCAATGATTGTAGATGGTGTTGAATACAATAAGGGCGATGAAATATGGGACTTGGGCAGCTTTGTTGCTGTAGAAGCAAGAGGGATGATGAGGAGTTATGAAGGACTTTCAAAGGACGCCCCTGGCAAGCTTCCACATTATGTTTCGTCAGGCAGTTCTGCTTTTTGTTTGGACACTGGTGACATGTATAAGTTCCACGAGCAGACAGATGCGTGGTATTTAATTACTTAAGGAGGTGGTACAATGACTGTAGAAGAAGTTTATGCGATATTGATTAAGAAAATCAAAAAGATAGGAACACCACCCTCTGTAGACTTGTCAAATTACTACACGAAGTCGCAAGTAGATACCATGTTTCAGGAAATGATTGAAAGAATTGATATGTCAGTGTCTGATACATCAGTAAGTCTTAAGCCAAACAAGCTTTATGTCTTTCCGGAAATGGCAGAACTGACAATTAATTTCTCACAAGCAAGGGTTATCACATATCGTGAATATCATTTCATCTTCAAGTCTGGTGCGACGCCTACGGTTCTTACATTGCCGCAAGGAATAGTATCTGATTTGGCAGTAGAGGCAAATCGTATTTACGAGGTAAGCATAATTGATAATTATCTTGCATGGACCAGTTGGGCGGTGAGTTGATATGCTTTCAAGACGTGCATTAATGAATGACAGGATTGCTTCAGAAAGCGGCGATAATCTTGCCCTGCAAAATGTTAAAGGAAGCAAAATGAACGCCCTCACCGTCTACGGCCACAGCACCCAAGACGGCACACCCAGCCCAGAGAACCCGGTGCCGATTGTGAGCGCAGGTGATGACGGCGAAATCAATGTGACGGCGCAGGGCGGGAATTTGGTGGATTTATCTGTAACTATAACTATGCCAGGGAACTCAACATATAGCTATGATGGCTATACAGCAACCTTGACAACTGTTTTAACAGAAGAAGACCTAACCGACCTTACTCCTGCAAATAATCGTATTTATCGAAGTGTTTTCATACAATTAGGAGATGATTTTGCCGGAAAAACAGTCACCATCTCTTATGACAGCGCTGAAATAATGTTTGATATGGAACAAATAATTGGACTTGTTTATACTGACGATAGCGGAACAACCATTTATAATCATCTAGCCTCCAATATCGAATCCAAAAGTTTAACCATTGCTATTCCTGATACTGCCACAAATATTCGGTTTCGGATAATGTTAATAGAAACAAACTCTTTCGCAGAGAATTTAACGCCTGGAACATACACCGCAAAAATCAACGGAATTATGCTTGCGCTTGGCGCTTCAAAATTGCCGTGGATGCCATATAAACTGCCACAGACCTTGACCTTGCAAACACCTAATGGTCTTCCCGGTATCCCAGTTGATTCTGGTGGTAATTATACGGACGAGAACGGCCAGCAGTGGATTTGTGACGAGATTGATTTGACAAGAGGGAAGTATGTGCAGAGGACTATAGTAAGGCAGTTTAGAGATATGAAGTGGTTAAAGCATTCGAATACCGGAACTGCTGATACTGCTAGATTTTACACTGAATCATTGCAAGATGCAAAAATGACCAGTAATCCTGGTATTTTTTGAATGGATTATGTAATGAGTTTGAATCGGTTGATGGGAACTATTTGTATAATAATAGTATAACGGCAATATCGGGATATTATGAATTACCTAAAAAGCTGTTCGCAAAAATAGTTGGGGTAACAGAATTAGAAGATTTTAAAAACAAAACTGAAAATGCCTATATATTATATGAATTAGAAACCCCCATCGAAACCGACCTTCCCGCCGAAGAAATTGCCGCATACAAGGCACTGCACACCTACAGCCCTGCTACTACGGTGAGCAATGACGCGGAGGCGTGGATGAAGGTGGGGTATCGGGAATATAGAAGGTGAGATATCATACTTGAAAGGCAAATTATTGAAGACAGTTCATTTATTGTTAACGGTAACGAAGAGTCATATCTTTCTGGTGGTACAGGAAATCAGGATGAACCTATCGATGAGCTGGTTGATGAACCAACAGACGATGATGACATGATTTGAGAAAGGAGATGCCATAATGGCTAGCTTGATTTTTAAGGATGCTGAAGCGGCTAAAGCTGCTATTATGGCATCTCAGCAAAAAGAGATTGTAAAGCTCTACGAAGATTGGGCAGATGAGATTGGTGAGAGAGCTAAATACTACTCTCACAAATCCACTGCGAGTGCTACAGTGTCTGAGCGCTATTACAGAGAATTGCAGAAGCAATTGAGGAAGACAAGTCAGGAAGTTTCCAATGAGATTTACAAGAAGATTAAGTCGAATATTTACACTATTGCTGATGCAGTTGTGTCAGACAATGTTAAGTGGCTAGAAAGCTTCGGCTTTTCTTCTGATGGTTTGAATGCAGCATTCAGTTATGTGCCACATGAGATTGTGCAGAATCTGGTAACCGGTCAAATCTATGATAGTGGTTGGAGTTTAAGCTCCAGAATCTGGGGTGATAATGAACAAACACTTAAAGACATCTATCAGGTTATGGCAAAGGGGCTGGCTGAGAATAAGCCCATCTATGAGATTGCTAAGGACTTGGAATCTTATGTAAGACCAAGTGCTAGATTGCCTTGGAATTTGCGAATGGCTGACGGCAAGAAAATCTATAAAAAGCAGATTGATTACAATGCTCAGCGATTGGCAAGGACTTTGGTTCAGCATGGCTATCAGCAAAGCTTTATTGCAACCACTCAGAAAAATCCATTCATAACCGAGTACATTTGGAGAAGTAATGGAAGCCGAGTATGTGATTTGTGCAAAGCTCGTGATGGTGTTCATTATAAGAAGACAGAACTTCCTATGGACCACCCGAATGGAATGTGTACAATGGAACCTGTTGTAGCAGATGATATGATTGACCAGCTTGCAGACTGGTTCAATAGTCCTGATGGGACATATCCGGAGATTGATGCATTTGCTAAGAACTTTGGATATAATCCAGATTAACTCAGATGGCCCCAGAATGAATTTTAGGATATTATATTATAATTTATATATTTATTTCAAAAGGTTTATTCTGGATTAAATCTGGACCTCTGGAAAATATACATCAAAATGAAGTTTTGGATATGCTTGAAATAAGTTCGAAAATAATTCAAATATTTTTCAAAAAGATGTGTACAAGCCAGGAAAAATATGGTATAATATATACAAGTGGTTGTGATGACCAATTTCCAGGAATAAGAAAAGGAGGAAATTAAGTGAGTACAATCGACAGAGAAACAATGTCATTGCTTGTTGAGTGTGAAGACTGCAAAGAAAAGTTTAGAATCACAGCAGGCAATGCAGTAAATGCAGTTACTCATAAAAAAGAGTTCAATGTAAATGGGCAATCAATATTTCTCACGTATTACGATTGTCCTAAGTGTGGCAGACGCCATTATGTACAAATTGATGACGCAACATCGCTTAATAAACTTAAGGAAGTTTCCAGACAGTTTGTAAAGCTTGCTGTGTTAAAGAAAAAGGGCAAAGAAATTCCACAAAAACAATCAGCAAAATTCAAGAAAGCTCGACAGAACCTGTCTGACTACAGGATGAATCTCATGAAAGAATATACCGGTAAGTTGCTGCACGACAACGAAACGGATTCCGATTTTGTGCTGAGGTTTTCGGTATGAGTCAGGAAAAAGCAATAATCGTGTGTGATGAATGCAAATATGAGTTTTACTTGGATGCTGTGGGAATACATGAGGCTATCGTTGAATTGAACTGTGTGCCGGTTACTCTGGTTTATTTTGCGTGTCCAAAGTGTAATAAGATTTACCGCATATCCATTCAGGATAGACGTTACTATGAATTAGTGGAGGACCTTGAGAAAACAAAAAAGAGGATACGAAGAAACCATGGTAGCAATAATCAGGAAAT
>ERZ1643246.4397-NODE-4397-length-11193-cov-10.370444_pt1 | contig 11193 bp, 9 predicted proteins | sample MGYA00579265_ERZ1643246 | MGnify/ENA primary metagenome ERZ1643246 (study PRJEB29033, sample SAMEA4952261) | chicken gut metagenome | biome: Broiler Chicken; feature: Gastrointestinal Tract; material: Caecum | place: Ireland | collected 2018 | study: Broiler...
TTCTCTACGCGAGAAAGTAGGCCGGGGCTTGGGGCGGAGCGCCCAAAAAGGTGGGCGCAGGGGCTGCCAGCCCCGCATAAACTCCCGGGTGCAGGGCGGAGCGCCCTCCGCTCTGGGGGAGTGCAGAGGGGGCATTAGCCCCCTCGCAAACCCCCGTTTCCCGCGGGGCCGCAGGAGAAAATTAGTCTTTAAAATAGCTGACCGCGCCGTCGAAGATCGGCTGCTTCTTCTCTCCCGGTACGTTGGCAAACAGACCGGCTGTGTACCGCTCGGTGTGGCCCATCTTGCCAAAGACTCTGCCGTCCGGCGAGGTGATGCCCTCGATGGCGTCCACCGAGCCGTTTGGATTAAAGTGGTAGTCCTCGGTCGGGTTGCCGGCAAGGTCGACGTACTGGGTCGCGATCTGGCCGTTCTCGGCCATCTTCTTCACCAGCTCCGAACTTGCAACAAAGCGGCCCTCGCCGTGGGAGATGGCGATGGTATGGATATCGCCCACCTTGGTCTGCATCAGCCACGGAGACTTGTTGGAAGCAACTCTGGTGCGCACCAGGCCGGACTGGTGGCGGCCGATCAGGTTGTAGGTCAGGGTCGGGCAGCTGGCGTCGGTCTCAACGATCTCGCCGTATGGGACAAGGCCGAGCTTGACCAGCGCCTGGAAGCCGTTGCAGATGCCGCACATCAGGCCGTCGCGGTTTTTGAGCAGCTCCATCACCGCTTCGGTGATCTGCGGGTTGCGGAAGAAAGAGACGATAAACTTGGCGGAACCTTCCGGCTCGTCGCCGCCGGAGAAGCCGCCTGGGATGGCGATGATCTGGGTCTTTTCAATCATTCCCTTGACCAGCTCGACCGACTCCCTGATCTGGTCGGCGTTCTTGTTGCGGATGACCACGATGTCCGCCTTGGCGCCCGCGCGCTCAAAGGCACGAGCGGTGTCGTACTCGCAGTTGGTGCCCGGGAATACCGGAATCAGAACGCGCGGCTGCGCAATCTTGGCTGCAGCGTGGGCGTGCTCGCTCGCTTCATAGTTGTAGGTTGGAACAACGACCTGCGGCGCCTTGGTGATGCGCGGATAAACCGGCTCCAGCGTCGCTTCCCATCTCTGCTGGATGTCGTTTAAGTCGATGGTCTCGCCGTTGATGGTGAGGGTGTAGTCCGCTACCGTTTCACCGATGCAGGGGATGCCTGTGAGCTCGCCGTCCGCCTCGATGACAAATGCACCGTAGACCGGCTTGAAGACGTGGTGCAGCTGCTCGCTCGCCTCAAAGCCGATGCGGTTGCCGAAGGCCATCTTGCACAGCGCCTCACCCAGGCCCTTCATGCCCAGGGTGTAGACCGCCTTGACCTTGCCGGCGTCGATCAGGCTCTCCATCTTGTCAAAGACAGCGCGCACGCTCTCATAGACCGGCAGGCCGTTCTCGTCGTACTCCGGCGCGAGGTAGTAGACCTTGTCGCCCGCCGCCTTAAACTCGTCGGTGACGACCTTCTGCGCCTTTGCGGTGGAGACTGCAAAGGAGATGAGTGTCGGCGGAACGTGGATGTCCTCAAAGGAACCGGACATCGAGTCCTTGCCGCCGATGGCCGCGCAGCCAAGTTCAAGCTGTGCCTTCAGGCCGCCCAGCAGCGACTGGAACGGTTTGCCCCACTTGACCGGGTCGGCGCCGATCTTCTCAAAATATTCCTGGAAGCTCAGCCAGCATTTTTCGCGGGAACCGCCGGAAGCGATGATCTTCGCAACCGATTCGATGACCGCAAGCTGAGCGCCCTTAAACTGATTTTCGTCCGAAATGTATGGGTTAAAGCCCCAGGCCATCACCGAGCAGGTGTTGGTCTCGCCGTGCAGGACGGGGATCTTGGCAACCATCGCCTGGGATGGGGTCAGCTGGGTCTTGCCGCCGTACGGCATCACCACGGTGCCCGCGCCGATGGTCGAGTCGAAGCGGTCGGACAGGCCGCGCTGCGAGCAGACGTTTAGGTCCGCCATGATCTTCTCAAATTTTTCCTTCATCGAAAGGCCCTTGTTGCCGCAGCAGCATTTCTTGCCTTCCGGCGCCTTGGCGATGACCTTGGTGTGCTTGGTCGCGCCGTTGGAACTCAAAAATTCCCTGGACAGGTCGACAATCTTCTTGCCTCTCCAGTTCATCACCAGTCTTGGGGACTCGGTGACCGAGGCGACGACGGTGGCCATCAGGTTTTCTTTGTCGGCAGCGGCCAGGAATTTGTCCGCGTCCTCCTTGGCAACGACAACTGCCATGCGCTCCTGCGACTCGCTGATGGCAAGCTCGGTGCCGTCCAGACCGTCATACTTCTTCGGCACCAGGTCGAGGTTGATTTCCAGACCGTCGGCCAACTCGCCGATGGCGACCGAAACGCCGCCCGCGCCGAAGTCGTTGCAGCGCTTAATCATGCGGGTCACTTCGCCGTCGCGGAACAGGCGCTGAATCTTTCTCTCCTCCGGCGGGTTGCCCTTCTGGACCTCCGCGCCGCAGCTGGAAAGGGACTGCACGTTGTGGGACTTGGAGGAACCGGTCGCGCCGCCGCAGCCGTCACGGCCGGTCTTGCCGCCCAGCAGGATGATGACGTTTCCCGGCTGCGGCTCCTCGCGGACAACGTGGTCGGCCGGCACCGCACCGATGACTGCGCCGACCTCCATGCGCTTGGCCACATAACCCGGGTGGTAGACCTCACTGACCTGACCGGTCGCCAGACCGATCTGGTTGCCGTAGGAGCTGTAGCCCGCAGCGGCGGTGGTGACGATCTTCTTCTGCGGCAGCTTGCCCTGGATGGTCTGCTCGAACGGGGTCAGCGGGTCGCCCGCGCCGGTGACGCGCATCGCCTGATAGATGTAGGCGCGGCCGGACAGCGGGTCGCGGATGGCGCCGCCCAGACAGGTGGCCGCGCCGCCGAACGGCTCGATCTCGGTCGGGTGGTTGTGGGTCTCGTTTTTAAACTGCAGCAGCCAGTCCTGCTCCTCGCCGTCGACGTCGACCTTGATCTTGACCGAGCAGGCGTTGATCTCCTCGGACTCGTCCAGGTCCTTGAGCAGGCCCTTCTTCTTGAGGGCTTTGGCGCCGATGGTGGCCAGGTCCATCAGGGTCATCGGCTTGTCCTTGCCCGCGTGGACGGTCTTGCGCAGCTCGAGATATTCGTTGTAGGCGTCCCTGACGTAGTCGCTCTCAATCTCCACGTCCTCGATGCGGGTGGAGAAGGTGGTGTGGCGGCAGTGGTCGGACCAGTAGGTATCGATCATGCGGATCTCGGTGATGGTTGGGGCGCGCTTTTCGGTCTCTTTAAAGTACTTCTGGCAGAAGGTGATATCTCCCAGGTCCATCGCCAGGCCGTAGTGGGCGATGAACTGCTCCAGGCCCTTCTGGTCCAGATTGTTAAAGTCTTCCAGCACCGCAACGTCCGCCGGAACGTCGAACGGGGTGTGCAGCGTCTGCACCGGCTCCAGCGGAGACTCCATCGACTCGACGGGGTTGATCAGGTTTTTCTTGATGCGGGAGAGCTCCTCGTCGCTGGCGCCGCTGATGACATAGACCTTTGCGGAGGCGACGGTGGGGCGGTCGTGCTGGGTTGCCAGCTGGATGCACTGCACCGCCGAGTCGGCGCGCTGGTCAAACTGTCCCGGCAAAAACTGCACCGCAAACACCTTGTCCTGTGCGCCAAAGGCCGGCAGCTCGTCATAGACCTCATCCACCTGCGGCTCGGAAAGGATGGTCTTTTTGGCCAGCTCAAAATCTTCCGGGGTGATGTCCTCGACATCGTAGCGGTTGAGAATCCGCACCCCGGTCACGCCGCCAATTCCCAGCGAGCTGTGGATATCCGAAAGGACGCCCTGCGCCTCAACGGCGAAGGGGGCCTTCTTTTCTACGTACACTCTGTAAACTGACATACTTCACACTCCTAAAATGTTGTACTGTCTCTATCTTTTCCCCCATGGGAGGTGTTTGACTTCATTATATCACAATCTCCGGGCAGTTTGTATATCGACATTGTCCGAAAGAAAAATAAATTTCCCGCAAACTTTCGGCAAAAGCGCGGGCAAAGGCGCGGCCGAAGACGCAGCCGGCCCTAATAGCGAATCCAAAAACTTCCCTCTTTGGGATACGCTTCCCAAGGGACCTGCTCGGTCAGAAGCTGGTCGACCGCAATCCAGACGGTGCCTTCCCGGAGAATGTCCAGCAGCTTTTCCACCGCCGCCCTTTCCCCCTGCAGCAGCATCTGCACCGAGCCGTCGTCACAGTTTTTTACCCAGCCGCAGATGCCCAGCGCAGTCGCCTGCCGCTGCACAAAGTAGCGAAACCCGACCCCCTGGACCCTTCCGCAGGCCGTCGCCAAGATATTTTGTTCCATTTCAGCGTCCCCCTTACGTGCCGCACCGCACTGTTTTGTAAAAGGCGTCCATTCGAATCCTTACAGGATGGTCCCAATACAGTAGTCCCCCTCCGCCTCGACCACCTTCACCCGGCAGATCTTGCCGCTTAGGTCCTCCTGCGCGCGCACGCAGACGGGGGTGTAGTTTTTGGTGTAGCCGTGCTGCATCCCGTTGAGGGTTTCGGTCTCGATGAGGACCTCCTCCTCCAGCCCGACCTGCCCCTGCAAAAACTGCCGGCGGCTCTCCTCGGTCACAGCGGCCATCTGTCGGCTGCGCTGCTCCTTCTGCTGGCGGGTCAGCTGGTCCGGCATCCTGGCCGCGCGGGTGCCCGGCCGCACCGAATAGGCAAAGACGTGCACCTTGGCAAAGCCGATCTCCCTGGCAAAGGCGAGCGACTGCTCAAATTCCTCCTCGGTCTCGCCGGGGAAACCCACCATGATGTCGGTGGTGATGGAGGGATTGTCAAACTGCCGGCGAATCCGCGCCACCAGCTCGCGGTAGAAGGCGGTGTCGTAGTGGCGGTTCATCCGCTTTAGGGTCGCGTCGCAGCCGCTCTGCAGCGAGAGGTGAAACTGCGGGCAGAACTTTGGCAGCGCCGCCAGGATGGAAAGGTTGCGGTCGGTGAGCATCAACGGCTCCAGCGAGCCCAGCCGCACCCGCTCGATGCCGGGGATATCGCAGGCAAGCTGCACCGCGTCCACCAGGTGGCAGCCGAGGTCCTTGCCGTAGCTGGACAGGTCGATGCCCACCAGCACCACCTCGCGGTAGCCCTGCAGGCTCAGGTCAATCAGCTCCTGCTTGAGTTCCTCCAGCGGCTTGGAGCGGTTAAATCCGCGGGCATAGGGGATGATGCAGTAGGCGCAGTAGTGCTCGCAGCCGTCCTGAATCTTGACAAAGGCGCGGGTGCGCTCCAGAAAGCTGCCGGCGCTCATCTGCTCAAAGCCCTCGTCGCGGGTGTGCGGGGTGATGCGCACGATGCGCTCCCCCTTTTGCAGGTACTCGTTGACGTAGTCCAGCACCTTTTTCTTCTCCCCCGCGCCGACCAGCACGTCCACCTCGCTCAGCTTCTGCGCCTCCTCCGGGAAGGCCTGCGGGAAGCAGCCGGTCATCGCGATGACGGCGCCGGGGTTTTCCCGCTTGATGCGGTGGATCATCTGCCGGGTCTTTTTGTCCCCGGAGGCGGTGACGGTGCAGGAATTGATGACATAGACGTCGGCGTGGTCGCCGCTGTCCACAATGTCGTACCCGTAAGCCGCAAACTGCTGGGTCATAATCTGTGTCTCATATTGGTTCACCTTGCATCCCAAGGTGTAAAACGCTGCTCGCATAGTTCCTCTTTTCCCCGGCCTGTCCCGGTATTCTTTTGGGGGCTGTGCAGGGGCTGCAGCCGGGGCACAGCCCCTGCGCAGCCCCTGCAGGCACAAAGTTTCCAGATTTTTTGCCGAAATCTTTGCGCACAAAGCTATTGAAAATGTTATACAAATAAATTATAATGAATTTAAACAATAAATACAACCGTCTTTCGACAAATTCTTTGCCGCAAACAGCTTCTGTTTGTGGCATGACAGAAGGAGAGATTCTTATGAAACGGGAAAAAATCATGCTCAAGACCATCAGCGATGTCAAAGCCTTCGTCAACTCGGTCGCCAAGTACGACTTTGACGTGGACCTTCTCTCCGGCCGGTATGCCGTCGACGCAAAATCCATCATGGGCATCTTCAGCCTCGACCTCTCCAAGGAGATCACCATGGAAGTTCACTCGGACGACTGCGCAGATTTTCTCGCGGAGATTAAGCCTTTTATCGTACAGCAGTAAAATCCATCCACTCAGCACCGGAAAGGAGGAACGGGGATGGCGGAATATTGGGACATCTATGACGCCGATCGTCAAAAAAAGCGGGGGACCCACCTGCGCGGCAAGCCGCTGGCCGACGGGGACTATCACCTGGTGGTCAACATCTGGGTCTACAACAGCCGCGGACAGGTCCTGCTGACCCAGCGCCACCCCGGCATCCCCTTCGGCTTAAAGTGGGCCTGCACCGGCGGCTCGGCCATTGCCGGCGAGGACACCCTGACCGCCGCCGTCCGCGAGACGCGCGAGGAGATCGGGCTGACCGTCCAGCCGCAGGAGCTGATTCTGGCCGGGCAGGAGCGGCGGCTGCACAGCTTTCTGGACACCTTCATCCTCTGCCGCGACGTGGGCCCGGAGGAGATTGTCATGCAGCCGGAGGAGGTTGTGGACTTCTGCTGGGTGGGCCAGTCGCAGTACCGCCGCATGGAGCGGGAGGGGCTGCTGCACCCCGCGCTCAAAAACTTTTTCACCACCTACCGCGAAAAGATCCCCAGGGGCAACCCCTTCCGCAAACATCTTCGACGATAAGAGAAAGGAAGACCGCATCTTCCTTTCTCTTTTTTGCGCCTGTTTGAACCCTTCTCTCTTTCACAAAAACTTTCCTTTCCGGCAGCCTGTCATCGCTTGACGTGGGACGCGCGGCATGGTACTATTGAAAAAGGTTCTTCGGAGCCTGTTGTAATAAAATAATAGAAGGGACTGTATCGTATGGAAAAAACCAAAGTAGTCATTGTCGGATATGGAAATATCGGACATTACGCCCTTCAGGCCGTCGAGGCCGCTGAGGATATGGAGCTGGTCGGCGTGGTTCGCCACAATGCCGGCGCGCAGCAGCCAAAGGAGCTTGCCGGCATCCCCGTTGTCGATGATGTCGACAAGCTGCCGGTCAAGCCGCAGGTTGCCCTGCTGTGCCTGCCGACCCGCTCGGTAGAGGAAAACGCGAAACAGTATCTGGCCAAAGGCATCAACACCGTGGACAGCTTTGACATCCACACCCAGATCTGGGAGCTGCACTGCGCGCTGGACAAGGCCGCCAAGGTCACCGGCGCGGTTTCGGTCATCTCCGCCGGCTGGGACCCGGGTTCCGACTCGGTGGTCCGCACCCTGCTGGAAGCCTGCGCCCCCAAAGGCATCACCGACACCAACTTCGGCCCCGGCATGAGCATGGGCCACTCGGTTGCCGCCAAGGGCAAGCCGGGCGTCAGGGACGCGCTGTCGATGACCATTCCGCTGGGAACTGGCATCCACAGAAGAAACGTCTACATCGAGCTGGAGGAGGGCTATGACTTCGAGCAGGTCAAACGCTCCATCCTGGAGGACGACTATTTCTGCCACGACGAAACCCACGTCTTTGCCGTTCCCTCGGTGGACGCACTGATGGACAAGGGTCACGGCGTCAACCTGGTCCGCAAGGGCGTCTCCGGCCAGACCCAGAACCAGCTGTTCGAATTCAACATGAAGATCAACAACCCCGCGCTGACCTCCCAGATCATGGTCGCCTGCGCGCGCGCAGCGATGCACCAGGCTCCGGGCTGCTATGTCATGCCGCAGCTTCCGGTGATGGACCTGCTTCCGGGCACCCTGGAAGAAAAGATTCGCCGCCTGGTTTAATCTTTGCACAAACCCCTTCCCTCCGGCATTTTTGCCGGGGGGATTTTTTCTTGCGGTCAAAAAAACAGGCCCGCGAAAATCACGCGAACCTGTTTTTTTAATTTGCCCTTATTTTACGATGTAATCTTTGACGGTTACCGGCAGGTCAGCCTCGTCGCAGGAGACGGTGAAGATGATCTGCGCGTCGCTCTGAACCTTAGCCAGCTTCTGAATCATCGCTGCAAAGCCTTCGTAATCCTTCTCCACATCGCCAACCTTGCCGATCTTGAAGGTGCCGTCGACAAACAGGTGGGTGATGTCGTAGTTGCCGGCCAGGAAACCAGCCAGGAAGCCGTACAGGTTTGCAAAGCCTCTGATGTCATATTCTTCGCTGTTGACCAGACGAACGGCGTTGGGCAGCTCGTGAGCCAGCTTGTCGCCCTTCTCTACGCAGACAACGTTGCCCTTGGACTCCTCCGCTGCTTTTCTGGCCATGTCGATGAGGGTTTTGGTTTTGCCGGTGCCTTTTGTTCCTACGATCAGTTTAATCATTGAAAATTCCTCCCTGGATATATTTTATTGGAATCTTTGCTTTTTATTTCAACCGCGCTTCCAGCGCCTGTTTTTGGTCCTCATAGCCCGGTTTGCCCAGCAGGGCGAACATATTTTTCTTGTAGCTCTCCACACCCGGCTGGTTAAAGGGGTTGACCGCCAACAGGTATCCGGACAGTGCGCAGGCCTTTTCAAAGAAGTAGATCAGATACCCCAGCTCCTCCTCGTTGATGGCGGGAAGCTGCAGCACCATGTTGGGGACGCCGCCCTCGGTGTGCGCCAGGATGGTGCCCTGCATCGCCTTGCGGTTGACCACCGACATATTCTGATCGGACAGGAAGTTGAGTCCGTCAAAGTTGTTCGGGTCAGGCTGGATGTACAGATCCTGCTGCGGCTCCGCAATATCCACAACCGTCTCGAACAGGATGCGGGAGCCTTCCTGGATAAACTGTCCCATCGAGTGCAGGTCGGTGGAAAAGATTGCCGACGAGGGGTAGATGCCCTTGTTGTCCTTGCCTTCGCTCTCACCAAAGAGCTGCTTATACCACTCGGCCATCATCGAGAAAGCCGGCTCATAGCTGACCAGAATCTCAATGGCCTTGCCCTTGCGGTACAGGATGTTGCGCAGCGCCGCATAGCGGTAGCAGTCGTTCTTGTCAAGGTCGCAGACGCTCAAATCCTCCCTTGCCTTGGCTGCGCCCTCCATGAGCTTGCCGATGTCCGAACCGGACACCGCAATCGGCAGCAGTCCCACCGCGGTCAGCACCGAGTAGCGTCCGCCGACGTCGTCCGGGATGACAAAGGTCTCATACCCTTCCTCGTCCGCCAGCTGCTTTAAGGTGCCTTTGGCCTTGTCGGTGGTGCAGAAGATGCGCTCCTTCGCGCCCTCGCGGCCATACTTTTTGATGGCCAGGTCGCGGAAGATGCGGAAGGCCAGCGCCGGCTCGGTGGTGGTGCCGGACTTGGAGATGACGTTGATCGAGAAGTCCTTGCCCTCGCACAGCCTGATGACCTGATTGAGGTAGGTCGGGCTGATGCTGTTGCCCGCAAAATAGATCTGCGGCCCGTCTCCCAGATTGTTGTAGAGCTGGGAATGCAAGAGCTCGATTGCCGCCCGCGCGCCCAGATAGCTGCCGCCGATGCCGATGACAACCAGCACCTGCGAGTGGCTGCGAATCTTCTGCGCCGCCTTTAAAATCCTGTCAAATTCCTCCCGGTCGTAGTTGACCGGCAGATCCAGCCAGCCGAGAAAATCGTTTCCGGGACCGGATTTTTCGTGGATGGTGCGGTGCGCCGCCTCCACCTGGGGAAGGATTGCCTGAAGCTCCCCTTCATGAACAAAGGGTTCCAGATATTTTGCGTTGAGCGTTACAGCCATAGCCGACACTTCCTTTCGGTTTCTCCTGCTTTGTGTCTTTCCTGTTTTGAGAAACATTCTATCTCTGGTGATATAGTTATTTTACATTATTTCTCCTCATTTTGCAAGGCTGTTTTGGTTAAAAAGCAGCCTTTCGCCCCGAAAGCGGAAATTTTTGTGCGCAAAGCCCGCTTTTTGGGCTACCCCTGCACCTGCACAAGCCCCCGCAGCAGGGCTTTCAGGCTCTTTGCAAAGGTCATCCGCTCCACCGTCTGGGAGGCGGTGAGCGGCTCCTGGCTGAGCGTTTCCCCCTGCCGGCTGAGGCTCACCGTGCCGATGCTGTCCCCCTGCAGCACTGGGGCCTGCAGCTCGGGGACAAGCTCGACCGCCACCTCGATTTCTTCCGCCTCATCGCGGCGCACCACCGCTTTGGGCAGCTCTCCAATCTGAGGGAGCACCTCGGTCTGCGCGCCGCAGACCACCGGCACCGGCGTCAGCTGCGCCTGCACCTCTTCCTGCTGCGGCTGATAGATCATGAAGCTGGAAAAGCCGTAGTCGAGCAGCTGCTTTGTCTGCTCAAAGCGGGTGTCGCTGTCCTTGCAGCCCATGACCACCGCGATCAGGTCCATCCCGTCCCGGGTGGCGGTGGCGCACAGGCAGTGCCCTGCCGCGTCGGTGGTGCCGGTTTTCAGCCCGGTGGTGCCGTCGTAAAAGCGAACCAGGCGGTTGGTGTTGACAAGCTCGGTCTCCCCGCCGCGCAGGCTGTCCATCCAGATGGTGGAGAAGGGGATGATCTGCTCGCTGTAGCGCACCATCAGCTCCCGTGCCAGCGTCGCCACATCCTGCGCGCAGGTGTAGTGGCCGTCCTCGTCAAAGCCGGTGCAGTTGACATAGTAGGTGTTGACAAGCCCCAGCTCCTGCGCCTTCTCGTTCATGCGCTGCACAAAGGCCTCCTCGGTGGAGGCCAGAGCCTCGGCAAAGACGACCGCCGCATCGTTGGCGCTGGCGACGATCAGCGCCTTGAGCAGGTCCTCCACCGTCATCTGCTCGCCCTCTTTGAGCCAAATCTCCGACCCGCCCATCGTCTTGGCGTAGGCCGAGCAGGTGAGGGTCTGATCCATGGTGAGCGTCCCATCCTCCAGCGCCTCGAAGATGAGCAGCAGGTCCATCAGCTTGGTCAGCGACGCCGGAGCCAACGCCTCCCGGGCGTTCTGCTCAAAGAGCAGCTGGCCGGTTTGCTGCTCGATCAACAGGACGGATTTTGCGGTGAAGCTCATCGCGACCTGGCGCTTTTCCTCCTCGGCGGCGAAGGCGGGGATGCTGCCCGCGGCCAGCAGGCAGAGGACCAAACCCAGCGCGCAGAGCCGCAGGCGCATCTTTCCGATTTTTTTCATACAGGCTCCCTCCTTAAAAAAGGCTTTTTTGCCATGTATATGGGGGAGGGGCGGGGTTTATGAGTGCAGGGGC
>ERZ1643246.4398-NODE-4398-length-11192-cov-5.709886_pt1 | contig 11192 bp, 10 predicted proteins | sample MGYA00579265_ERZ1643246 | MGnify/ENA primary metagenome ERZ1643246 (study PRJEB29033, sample SAMEA4952261) | chicken gut metagenome | biome: Broiler Chicken; feature: Gastrointestinal Tract; material: Caecum | place: Ireland | collected 2018 | study: Broiler...
ATAGAAAAGAGTTGTGTAAAAAGTGTGTTCAACTTTTGAATGGATTATGAACATTTTTTGTAATTTTAAAGTTGAAAACTATTGCATTCCTGTATATAAAGAGTTATATTAATACACGTAAAAGGAATAAAATCTTCGGGGTCGGGTGTAAGTCCCAACCGGCGGTAGAGTCCGCGAACTGCTTAACAGCAGCCGAACCGGTGACTTTCTTACAGAGAGAATTCCGGTACCGACAGTATAGTCTGGATGAGAGAAGAGATTTATAGCTGCCTGCTTTTTATGTAAGCGTCAGGCAGCAGTCCATTGTATCAGAAATTAACCCTGGAAAGAAAATTTCCAGGGTTTTCTTTGTGTGGTATTGCACAAAAACGGCTGATGGACAAAATTTCCATGAAGATTGCCTTTTTCAAAATAATATGCCGCGTAATGCGGCGGAAAAAGGAGAGAAGAAAATGAGTACAGAAACAAAAGTAACAACACAGTCACAGAAACAGGTGAAAGAGAAGTTCGGTGTAAGGGCTCTTGTAAACATCGGCATGCTTGCAGCCATCGCGATTATTCTGATGCTTTTTGAGATTCCGCTTCCGTTTGCTCCGTCATTTTACGAGATTGACTTCAGCGAGGTGCCTGTCATGGTAGGATGTTTTGCGATGGGACCGTTTGCGGGAGCACTTATTGAATTTGTGAAGATACTGCTCAATTTCGTGTTTACAGGTACAGATACGGCCGGGGTCGGGGAACTTGCGAATTTCATTATCGGATGCTCGCTCTGTGTTCCGGCAGGTCTGATCTACAGAAGAAAACGTACGAGGACGACAGCGTTGATCGGTATGGCGGTGGGTACTGTGGCTATGACCGTGATCGGATGCGTAGTGAATGCTTATGTACTCCTGCCGACGTTTGCAGCAGCGTTTGGTATGCCCGTGAGCAGTCTTATAGAGATGGGAACCGCAGTAAATCCGAATATCACAAGCCTTTCGACGTTTGTGATATTCGCAGTTGCGCCGTTTAATGTTCTGAAAGGTGTGCTTGTGTCGATAATCGTATTTCTTATTTACAAGAAGATCAGTCCGATCTTCAGGATGCGCATATCATAAGACTTCGTGAGAAAGATTTCAGCGCCGGTGCATGTTAATGTACTGGCGCTGTTCCATATAAGAATTTATTAAAATAAAGGAGGATCCAGGATGTCAGAGAAAACAGGACAGACAAATATCTCAACGGAGAGACGGACTGTGAAAATGGTGAAAATGGGGGCTATGGTGGCAATTTCGGTCGCTCTTGTCTATCTGATCCATTTTCCGATTTTTCCGGCTGTAGCATTTCTTGAATATGATCCGGCGGATATTCCGATCCTTATCGGAACATTTGTCTTCGGACCGCTTTCGGGAATTGTACTGACAGTGGTAACATCTGTAATACAGGGGCTGACTGTAAGCGCGTCCAGCGGACTTTACGGTATACTGATGCATGTGATAGCTACAGGAGTTCTCGTCTTAGTATCCGGGATAATCTATCGGCATAAGAAGACCAGGGGGATGGCGGTTGCGTCGCTTTTATGCGGCATGGCAGCGATGGCAGTTGTTATGATGGGAGCCAATATGGTGATCACACCGGTCTTTATGGGGGTGCCGGCAGAAGCGGTATGGTCGCTCATGCCGTTTATTGTAGGGTTTAATGTGATCAAAGCGGGGATCAACGGAGCAGTCACTTTTATTCTGTATAAAAGGATTGCGAACTTTTTGAGAAAATAAACACTAAGGAAATGAAAAAAAGTTCGGAAACAAAAAAGTTGACAAATTGATAAGTTTATATTACAATACCGCCTGTAACAAAATTGTAATATCTGTAATAAAATCGAAAATAATAACATATATATTTAAAAGATATTTGTAAAGATATTGCAATAAGTTAGAGGAGGAGTATATGAAATATAATCAGAACAGGCGGATTTTCCGCGCATTTTACGCTGTTGCAGCCAGTATGACTTTATTAACAGGTTTTACAAGTCTGGCGGCAGAATCGAATATGACGGATGATCTGCTCCCAACCGAGGTGCAGTCTGAATCCGAAATTCGGACGGAAGTGCTTTCGGACATTATTGGAACACAGGATAACGATATGCTGAATGATCTGGAGAGGAAAGAAATTTGGAATTTTACGGAAATCGTAAATGATGTTCACCAGAATGCTGTAAAAGAGACAAAAAATGCAGCACAGGAAGCATATGATACTTACTTAAAGAAAGTGGAAGAAGAAAAGAAGGCTGCAGAGGAGGCCAGACGGATCGCGGAGGAAGAAGCGGCCAGGGAGGCGGCGGAAAAGGCAGCACAGGAACAGGCTGTCAGTGCATCAGCCTCAGAACAGGAACTTCTGGCAGCGCTGATCTTCTGCGAGGCAGGCAATCAGCCTTATGAAGGCCAGGTGGCTGTAGGCGCGGTTGTTATGAATCGGGTACGCAGCGGGTCTTTCCCAAATACAATTACAGACGTAATCTATCAGTCGGGGCAGTTTACTCCGGCAATGACAGGATGGCTGGACTCAGTGCTTGCAAGCGATGGATATACTAACTCGGCTATGCAGGCTGCTGCAGATGCGCTTGCAGGGAGCAACCCGATCGGCGACTGTCTTTACTTTAGCACAGGCGGAGGAGGCTATCAGCTGGGCGATCATTACTTCCGCTAGCATATCAGCGCCAGATACAGGGAAAATATACAATACGAGGAGTGAGTAAGGATGAAAATTCGGGTAAGGGAATATAGAGGCGGAGATGTGAAAGAGGCAGCTGCTATATGGAACCAGGTTGTGGAAGACGGAGAAGCATTTCCCCAGATGGAATTGCTGACTGTGAAAACTGGGGATGAATTTTTCAGGGAGCAGTCATTTACCGGTGTTGCTTATGATGAAGAAACCGGTGAGATCGAAGGTCTGTATATTCTGCACCCGAATAATATCGGACGCTGCGGACATATCTGTAATGCAAGTTATGCCGTCAGAAAAGATATGCGAGGGAGGCATATCGGAGAAACGCTGGTGACACACTGTATGAAGAAAGGAAAGGAATTGGGCTTTCGTATTCTGCAGTTTAATGCGGTGGTCGCCACTAATGGATATGCTTTGCGTCTGTATGAAAAACTGGGTTTTGTTCGCTTAGGTACGATTCCTGGCGGTTTTCTTATGAAAGACGGGCATTATGAAGATATTATCCTGCATTACCATGTGTTGTAAGATTTATAGTTTTTATACAGGTCAGAAAAACTCCCGGACAATTTCTTGCCCGGGAGTTTTTGCATATGTCATTAAATTTTTCGATTTATACCGCTGCTTTTTTCCTGATGATATATACGCAAACTATACCAGCGGCAAGCATTGTAAGGAGCAGGACTTCAGCATGAGCGTTATCACCTGTCTGAGGTACGGGACTAAGCGACAGTGATGCTTTCTGAGCTGTCAGCTCAGAGTTTCTAACGATATTCACATCTTTTGCAATGGAATCAAAGAGTGAAATCAAATATGCCTCAAGAGCATCAGGATCATCGTCGATTGTGGCCATCAGTTCGCGGATGTTTACATCACCTGCAGATACGATAGTACTGCCGTCAATAGTGATCGTTCCATCGCGGCCAATGACGAGCATAGAAGCCAGCGAACCAATAGAGTGTACGTTAGAGTTGTCGATCACGATACCGGCTGTTTTAGCTGTGTCAGGATTATAGAGATACGCCTGTGAGTAGATCCCAATGCCGGCCTGGGTCTTATCACCGCTAAGGTCAAATGTTCCGTCGGCAGATGCAATCACATTAGAATCTTTGATCGTGATCTTACCGTTATATGCATGAATTCCATAATGGTTTGTATCATCTGTCATCGGAGTACTTTTTGCGGTTACGTTGGCACCGTTAACGATATTGATATCGCCATATGCATATATGGCTGCGTAGGATCCTGAGGAATATACGTCAGAAGTTACGTCAGCGCCGTCGATTGTCAGATCGCCGCCTACATATAGTCCGTTATAGTAATAGATATCTTCATCATAACCGTCGCCTTTGTTGGAAATTATAAGGCTGCCGTCTCCTTTGATTGTAAGATCTCCATTGGAAACCATAATTCCCTCGTAACCGTGGGTTGTGATACTGTTATTGCCGTCCAGCACGATTATGAGAGTACCATATGAATGAATTCCGCTGACATACGGCGCTTTGATTTCAATGACGATATCTTTAAGGACAAGTGTTCCGTCAGAATACTGATAGGAACCCTTTCCTTCGCCCAGAGAGATGAATTCATCCGAATCCTCCAACAAAGTGTTTCCGTTGATTGTTACCCAGTTATCAGGCTCAACAGGAATCTCTGTATCTGGAACATTTGTTTCAGGAGGATTCTCTGGCTCGTCGGATGGAGCTCCTTGTGCAGTATTTACAGTCCCAGATTCTTAAAAGCTTCCGCAAATGCATTGTTAATCGGTTCATTTGCTTCTTTTGCCTGCTTTCTCATATAAGCAGCCACATCCCGTTTATTTGCGCTTTTTCCTTCTTTTTTCTTCCTTTCCTGGAAAGAGGAGAGTTTTTCTTTATGGCCGCAGGAGCAGACGAATCTCTGAGCGTCTCCTTTTCCAACTAATTCCATCTTTTTATGGCAGACAGGACAGCGGGCGTTCGTGCGTCTGGATATTGTTTCCCGGTAACCGCATTCCCTGTCCTGGCACACGAGCATCTTTCCGTGTTTTCCGTTTACTTCAAGCATCAGTTTGCCGCACTGAGGACATTTGTGACGGGTCAGATTGTCATGACGGAAAGTTCCGTCCGCATTCTTGATCTGGCTGATAAGTGATTTCGTGTAATCCTCGATTTCTGCCATGAATTTATTCTGTGAGCCTTTGCCCTGTGCAATGGATTTGAGCCTGAGTTCCCACTGCGCGGTGAGTTCAGGGCTTTTGAGATCCGGAGGCACAAGGGATAAGAGCTGTCTTCCCTTGGATGTAATATGGATCTCCGCACCTTTTTTCTCCATAAGGAAGCTGCCGAAGAGCTTTTCGATGATGTCGGCACGGGTAGCGACGGTTCCAAGCCCGCCTGTCTCTCCCAGAGTGCGGGCCAGAGTCTGGTCTTTATGCTGCATATACCGTGCGGGATTCTCCATTGCTGCGATGAGCGTACCTTCTGTAAAATAAGCCGGCGGTTTTGTCTTTCCTTCAGTGATTGACAGAGAGGTGACCGGAAGTTCGCTTCCTTCCCTGACGTCAGGCCATGAGGTTCCTGTCAGAGAAGAGATGTTTGTGCTGCCGCTGTTATCCGGGGTATCTTCATCTTCAATATCATCCCAGTCTGCATCATAGATTTCACGCCATCCGGCTTTCAGGATCCGGCTGCCTTTTGCACGGAAAGTCTCATTTCCGATCATTCCGGTCAGGGAAATCTCTTCATACTCGCAGGCGGGAGAAAGAACGGCAAGGAACCGGCGGACAACGAGATCATATATTTTGCGCTCGTCATTTGACATATGTTCGAGCTGGACAAACTGCTCGGTCGGGATGATGGCGTGATGATCCGAGACTTTCGCATTATTTACAAAAGACTTGTCAGCTTTGATCTCCTGCATGGAGAGCCGGGATGCCGCTTTACGGTAAGGACCCACAGCACATGCTTTCAGACGTTCTTTCAGAGTTCCTGTCATATCGGTGGTGAGATAGCGGGAATCCGTCCGGGGATAGGTGAGCACTTTGTGGTTTTCGTAAAGACGCTGCATGATGTTTAACGTCTCTTTCGCTGAGTATCCGTATCGCTGGTTGGCTTCCCTCTGCAGTGCAGTCAGATCATAGAGAGCAGGAGAGTATGTTTTCTTTGATTTCTTCTTTACCTCTGTAATCCGGATTTTCTGGTCTGCGTTTTTGTAGATGGCCTCAATCCTGGTTTTGTCAAATGTGCGTCCGGAGTTATTCTTCGCATCTGTCCAGGTGAAGGAAATCCCTTTTACAACTGCTTTGAGTCCATAATATGATTTCGGAACAAACTTTTTGATTTCCTCTTCTCGGGCAGCGATCATTACCAGTGTTGGCGTCTGCACTCTTCCGCAGGAGAGCTGGGCATTGTATTTGCATGTGAGCGCGCGGGTGGCATTGATTCCCACTTCCCAGTCGGCCTCGGCACGGGCAACTGCCGCGTGATACAGGTTCTCGTAATCTTTTCCCGGGCGTAAATGTGAGAATCCTTCCCGGATAGCTTTGTCTGTTACCGATGAAATCCAGAGACGCTTCAGGGGTTTTCTGTTTCCGGCTTTTTCGAGGATCCAGCGGGCGACGAGCTCGCCCTCACGTCCGGCGTCGGTGGCGATGACTATGTCAGAAATATCTTTCCGGAAGATTTGTTCTTTGACAGCGTGGTACTGTCTGGAGGTATGTTTGATCACCACAAGTTTCCATTGGTCAGGAAGCATGGGAAGAGTATCCAGACGCCATGTCTTAAACTGTTCGCCATATTCTTCCGGATCGGCAAGGGTGACGAGATGACCCAGCGCCCATGTGACGACGTAGTCTTTCCCTTCTATATAAGAATTGGTCTTTTTACTGCATCCGAGTACTCTCGCAATATCGCGGGCAACGGATGGTTTTTCTGCAATAACAAGATGTTTCATGTAAATTTCTCCGTTTCTATTTGCTTTATATTACACACTGTGGAAACCTTTTCCTATAATCTCACTCGTGTTTGAGATCAGGATAAAGGCTTCCGGATCATTCTGGCGGATATAATTTCTGAGGCGCACAGCCTGTACACGGTTGAGGGCCGTAAGAATGATATATTTGTCCTTGCCTGAGTAAGCGCCTTTGGCATGACATACACTGGCGCTTCTGGACAATGTGTGGACAATGAAGTCGCAGATCGGTTCCGGCTGATCGCATACGACGTTAAAATATTTCGACAGGTTGAAACTCTCAATAAAAGTATCGATCATAAAAGAACGGATCGCAAGACCTAGAACCGAATAGAGCCCTGTCTCAATATCAAAGACAAAGAAACCTATTGCAGTGATCACTGCGTCAGAAATCATAAGTGCGCGTCCGATATCGAAACTGGAATATTTCTTTAATATCATGGCTATGATATCCGTACCGCCGCTGGAAGCTCCGATATTGAACAGGATCGCGGATCCAAGAGCAGGAAGCGCAACAGCAAAACATAGTTCCAGCATAGGCTGCTCAGTGAGAGGACCGTCCATTGGCCAGATCCTTTCCATGGCGGAAAGCGCCACAGAGAGAAGGATACTGCAGTACGCTGTCCTGGCTGCAAATTTTTTCCCCAGGATGATGAGTCCGATCAGGAGCAGGATCATACTCATGACAAGGTTGAAATCACTGGCGGAGATCAGCCCTGTTTTTGCCACCAGCACTGCAAGACCGGTGATTCCGCCGAATGTAAAGTTATTTGTAAATTTAAAAAAATAAGTTCCAAATGCAATGAGAAGTGTGCTGAAAGTCAGCAGAAAAAAATATTTGAATTTTTCTTTCATTATTTTATTCCCCCTCTTTTGCCCGGTGAAGCCCGGAAAATGTTCTTTGTCTCTACACGAATTGTAATCTTTGGAATATGAAAAGTCAACGCATTAAGGATGTTTGAAAGGGAATAATAAAGTTTCAGAAAAGAACGGAAAAAGGAGGATATCAGAGTTGGAACAGCTGGATGCAAAGTTAATGATCCGCGACATATATGCGAGAAAAGTCCTTGACTGTGGAGGAAATCTTACGATAGAAACAGAAGTGCTGGCGGAAGACGGAGGTGTGGGAAGGGTAACCGTTCCATCAGGTACAGCAGATTTATACAATGATTCTCAAGAAACAGACTGGACAGAAAAAGCTGTTGAAGCGATCAATGAGCATATTGCTCCGGAAGTGATCGGGAAAAACATATTTGAACAGGAAGATATTGACAGGGTTCTGCTCAGCCTGGACGGAACGGAAAATAAAAATGCGCTGGGAGCCGGGGCCATCTACAGCGTGTCGGCTGCGGCAGCAGAAACGGCGGCAGCAGCGCTCAAGATGCCCTTATACAGATATCTGGGCGGGGTTCAGGCAAAGCATATGCCTGTTCCGACCGTTAATATATTTGGAAAAAGCAGTAAGTCAAAGCATTTCCCGGCTATACGTAATATAATGATCATACCGGCAAACGAACAATCATTTTCCGAACAGCTCAACGTCTGTATGAAAGTCCATAGGGCAGTGAAAAAAGAAATACAAGAAAGAAAAGTCAGGATATCGGATATGGACAGGGGAGAATATATACAAACACTTAGTGGGAGAGACCTTCTCAGGATTATAAAAGCGGCTGTGGAACGGGAGAAACTTCAGATGGAACAGGATCTTACAATCGGGATTGCGGTTACGGCATCGGAGTTGTACGATTCAGAAAAAAAGTGCTATAGGTTTTCGGACGGAGAAAAGGAGAAAGAACACGTCAGGTGTATGACGGCGCAAGAAATGATTTCTTACTATGAGGAACTGGCAGCAGAGTTCCCGATTACCCATTTTATAGATCCACTGGATATGGAAGACTGGGATGGCTGGGCGGAACTTACAGGGAAAATGGGAAATCGGGTGCAGCTTGCGGGAGATTCTCTGTTTCAGATGGATGTAAAACGTCTGGAAAAAGGAATACGTCTGGGTGCGGCGAATTCTATTGTTGTAAGAGCAGGGCAGGCAACACTGACCGAAATGTCCGATGTGATCAAGAAGGCTCAGGAGGCAGGGTATACAGTGGGAGTTTCCGGTAATGAAGGGGAGACTGCAGACAGTATTCTTTCGGATCTGGCGGTTGCTTTCCATGCCGGGCAAATATATGCAGGCCCCCTTTGTCATATGGAATATGTGGAGAAATATAACCGTCTGCTCAGAATTGAAGAAAAGATTGGTGAAACAGGTTGACAAGAAAACAGAGGCCCCGTATCATTGTACTAAAATGATGGTACAATAATGCGGGGCGCTTTTAGAGAGGAGCGTTAAGGTAAGGCTGCATGAGTACAGAACGGGGATGATATAATGCAGGAACACTTAGGGTATGAGAAACTTTCAAAGAGGGCGTTGAATTGTATGTATACGGCCGGCGTTATCACAGGAGTGATCATTCTGGCGGTTATCGCAGTTGTTGACTATTTCTGGATCTTTCCGAATAATATCACCATTGGTAAGTGGATTTCACTTATTCTTGCAGCCCTTATACTATTCGACGTACTGGTAAGTCCGTATTTCAGATATCACAGATATCGTTACAGCATCAATGAGGAATGTATTGATATCATCGAGGGGTATCTCTTTGTAAAGCGGAACATTGTTCCTATTGAACGGATACATAAGATTCAAACGGAGAAAGGTCCGGTCGATCAGCTGTTCCGGGTGGCCAAGGTGATCGTGACAACGGGAGGCGGCGATGTTACGCTTTCTTTTTTGGAGGATGAGAAGGCAGAGCATATCGCTGATAACCTGAGAAAACGGATCAATGAGATCGTTTCGGAGCAGAGAATGAAGAATGAACAGTGAACAGACAGAAGGGAATTGAAAAATGAAAGAGAATGAGATGAGGCAGGAAAGAAGATTCCGTAATCATATATCGATCATTCTGGAGCAGACCGGGGCAGTGATCGCGGCTGCCCTTGTGCTCATTATCACGCAGTTGTTTCAAAATATAGACGAACTTACGGAATCGGATCTTTCTTTTATTACAAGTAAAGGATTTCTGATATTTCTCGGTGTGATCGCCCTTCTGGCTGTCAGCCTGGTCGGTCAGGTGCTCGTCTGGGCGAGGACCTACATATCTATTGAAGAAAATGCTATTGTGATAGAGCAAGGCAGAGTAAATAAAAAGAAAAATACGATCGGCATACGGAATATTTCTAATATTAATCTGGAACAGAACCTGATTGAGATGTTGTTCGGTACCTGCAAGGTGAAGCTGGATACAAACAGCCGGTCCACAGCGGACAGTACAGATGTAAAAATCGTACTGAAAAAAGCCGACGCACTCTGGTTCCAGCAGGAAATCACAAGAAAGATGGAAGAGGCAGCAGGCATAGCCCTGGGAACGACAGAAGCTGTATGCGAAACAGCAGACGGAGTCGGAAGTATGGTTGCGGGTTCCTTATTTGACGGAGAAAGCACACAAAACACAGATTCCTCTTCGCGGGAAATGAAGAATTATGATGTACATGCCGGAATCGCCGATATTATTCAGCACGGTTTCTTTTCTATCAGTATCATATCGGTGGCTGTTTTTCTGCTTGTAATTGTCGGAACTGCGATCAGCGTTGCGGAGGTACTCGGACGGGCGAATCTGATGGCGTCTCTGGCAGGCGCGGCAGCGGGGATTCTTGTGGCGGCGTTTATCATACTGTCTACACTTTGGGATACGGTAAAAGATTTTATCAGATATTATGATTTCCGGGCAAAGCGTCTGGACGATAAAATCTACATTAAGTACGGATTTTTGAAAAAAGTGGAATATACGATTCCCGTGGATAAGATACAGGCATTGAAAATCCGGCAGTCGTTCCTCGCAAGGATCGGACGCCGGTATATGGCGGAAATCGTCAATGTGGGAATGGGAGATGACCAGGAGGAACAGCATTCTTTCCTTGTGCTTTACTGTCCGGAAGAAAAACTTAAAGAGAGACTTTCCCTTCTTCTTCCGGAGTTTGCATCCTCTGTGAAACAGCCTGTAGACCGGCTGCCCGCTTCAGTGTGGGCTGCATGGACAGTTCCGGCTGTAATATATATCCTTTTAGTGGCGGCCGGCGCTTTCATCGGAAACACTCTGACAGGAAATGAATATCATCTGTACATCTGGATTGCGGCGGCAGCCCTGATCATAATGTTGTTTGTCGGCATGATCTTAAAATATGAGACCGCGGGTGTGGGAGCAGACGATCAATATTTGAAGATTGCCGGAGGATACTTTGCAAAGCAGTATCTCTCCGTGCAATATCGAAATATCCAGTATGCAGAATTTTCCCAGAATTTCATTGCACGGGCCTGCGGAATCAAGAAAGGTGAGATCCATCTGCTGGCATCCTCGGCAAATACAGCTCACGGGATCCCATATTTCAAAGGAGACAAGGACGAGTTCATAAAAAGAAGAATGATTTTGAGATAGATGCTTTATAAGCAAAATGTGAAGAGTGAAAAGGGCGGTAATCTAGATTTTTAT
>ERZ1643246.4400-NODE-4400-length-11188-cov-10.484865_pt1 | contig 11188 bp, 11 predicted proteins | sample MGYA00579265_ERZ1643246 | MGnify/ENA primary metagenome ERZ1643246 (study PRJEB29033, sample SAMEA4952261) | chicken gut metagenome | biome: Broiler Chicken; feature: Gastrointestinal Tract; material: Caecum | place: Ireland | collected 2018 | study: Broiler...
AACTGAAAGCCGCTTATCAGATGGGCGGCGTGCTGCACGTGCTCAGTATCTCCGGTGTTCAAACTTTATTCTTGGCATATATTTGGCCTTGAAAAAGCCCGTAAATACGCCGTTTCTGGCGGATTTTTTTCCTATATTTACATTTATTTTCAGCGATTTTCCGCTTCATTTTTTATGATTGTCCTTTTGGAGGTTTCGAGGGGGTGGGGGATTTCTTAAACTATTTGACAAAATAAAGAAACATTATAGCGAAAAAATTATTTAGCAAAATGGAGGAAATATGGAAAATAGGATTGTAGCGGTACGCTACTATAATATCTGGTTTTATTTACAATTGCAATCCGAATTGGATGTAGCTAAATTTTTATATTTATCGAAACGAATAGATGCAGGGGAGAATTTTGTAATAAAGGATTTATACAGGTGGTGTACTGTGCAAAAAATTAAATATAAAACAAAATTCATATATAGAAAGGAGTTTCCGGTAAAAGCAAATTTATGGAATTTTTATTCGTATGTACGTTCAAAAATTGAAAATAATATCTGCAAAATAACTTTCTAAAATTCCATGTTTATGTACCATACATTAAATAGCAATAAATAACAATATCGAAACTTGTAATCAGAAAATTGGTGTTTAAGGCATAAGCAGATATATGAAAGCTGGGCTGTTGTTGCACAGCCCGGCTTAATTCCTAACCAAGTTGATCTAATATTGATTGCTTTGTAGTAAGATCGAGAGTGGCTTTAGAGAGAGCTGCCTTTGCCTTATTCAACGACTGCTCTGCCTTTTCTTTCTGCTTTGTAGTATGCGCATCGGCTAATTTATCTTCCCAGGTTGAGACCCGGAATTTACATTTTTCAAGCTTTCTTTGTGCCTCATCTCTTGCTTCAATAGCTTTTTTCTTGGCACGAATGATTCGCAAATCATATTTATCTTCTATATCATCCCATCGCGGAATTGATAATTTCGTGTGATAATAATTTTTGTAATTCTTTAGGAATGTGCTCCGCCACGTCACCTCTTTGATGTCGCTGCTAAGTTTTCCGCTGGCGTTATGTATGGTTTGCTCAATTGCAGATACAAAATCTTCAATTGATAAGAACGGGGAAAAATCCGATCTATCATCCCGATACCATATGGCTGGACGGATTTTGTGTATTTGATCTCTTTTGACCTGAATAAACAGAGGGTAGGTATCTCCACGGCGGGTGATTTCCCAGACCTTTTTCAACCAAAAATCTTTAATGGAGACAACGCCTGCAGAATCCATACTGTATCCGAATATTAAATAATCAACATCAAGCATGTAAGGGTTGTCACGGATTTCTGTAGCATACATTGTGAAATCTGCTATATCAAACCCAGGAGCAGAGTCGTAATTGAATGCCTTTACCTCTAGCATATTCTGCTCTTTGTTGTCTGGATTCAAGAAGAAATCTGGGGGCATTTGTGTGTTCTCGTTCACAGCATATTCAATGCCTTCTTTGTCAAACCACTTTTGAAGCCATTCCTGTATAATATTACCGACAACATCTTTTTGGCAAACGTTAACATCAACACCCCCAAATTTGAATTGGATGCTCCCCCGAAAAGATGTAAGGTTCTGGGATTGTAACTTGGTATAAACTTGTTGGGCACTTAATTTCACAATAATCCTCCTCTCAACTTGACACTTTATGATAACATACAAACTGTAAAGAAACCAGAGGGCATTGAGAAAAATGTAGTATTATGATACAATGGGAAAAAATGAGGTGGTATAAATGGACGTGCTTACAAAAGAGCAACGCCATAAAGCCATGTCACACATTCGATCGAAGGATACCTCTATCGAAGTAAAACTGCGGAAGGCGTTGTGGCATAAGGGATACCGGTATAGGAAGAATTATAAGGATCTTCCAGGAAGTCCGGATATAGTTTTGACAAAACAGAAAATAGTCATTTTCTGTGATAGCGAATTCTTTCATGGTAAAGATTGGTACACCATATTACGTCCGAGAATCCGGCGCGGTTCCAACGCTGAGTTTTGGGAAAAGAAAATACTAAGAAACATGGAGCGTGATGATGAAATCAATAAAACCCTTACCTTTATGGGTTGGACTGTTATCCGTTTTTGGGGGTGTGATATAAAAAAGGACGTGGAAGAATGTATCGCAGTTATAGAAGAGTGTATCTTTGATTTAATGATAGGATCGGGAGACAATATTGCCTCCCCCTATGATGAGACGGAAAGGACATAACACATGGACGAATCTACAGCAGATTCAAGTAGGACGGTATTCCGGACGAATAGTATAACATTTAAGGTATATAAGGGACGAATACGATAAGTTCCAGCAGGTAGCACGAGAAGCGGGCACAAGCATGAATGTGCCAATCACTTCTATCGTAGATGACGAAAGACTATTAAAGAAACTCATTTCTTTTGTTTGTCAGAAACAATAGCAGGGGTGTCCAGTTAGGACACCCTTTAAAATATGCCAAAAATTCGCACATAAGCGTAATAGCGAAAAATAAATTCGGGGATTTTGAGAAAACAATTATTTAGGTGCTCAAAAAAATCCGCAAAAAAGTGTAAATTTTATATTGCCAATTCGATATAAATGTGATAGACTGGTTGCAGAATAAATGATAAGGGAGGAACAGTGATGCCCGACATTGAAGCGAAGAAACTGACATACGATGAACTTTTCAACTCCACTACTATGTTCTATATGAACCCGAATTATGAAGCAGAAATCGAGCGTGAAGTAAGACGGAAGACTGCTGACATTTCTGTTGGTCTGAGGACTATTAAGGACAGGGAAAGTCTGAAGCAGTATATCATTGACCATAAGGATGCCCTCGACAATCTGACCTCAGTTGCAGAGATTTCTGTTGAGCGATTTAAGCGTATGGTTTCCATGATTCGTAAAGACCGTGGTTTCGTCTTTGCCACGGAGTGGGGGCTGAGTAAAATCAGAACTGCGATGATGGAAAGCCCTGCGATGATGGAGAGCATTGTTAACTTAATATGGGATGGAAAGAACGATGAAAAGATGCAGGCCTGTATCCCGGCATTTTATCTTGAGAATATGGCAATGGATCAGACCACGCTGAGAAAGCTTCAGGATGAGAATACAGTCCGTCAGCTTGTCAAGCGCGGCCTTGAGGGAAAGTACAGTAATGGTATTGGGGATGCCGTGCTGCATGATATTGAAAAAGAGATTAAACGTGTCTGTGCCAAGCATGGGCTTGAATACCAGTACAATGTCAGGGTACCGCTTCTTGACCGCGCAGTTAGCTTTGTGCTTGAAAGCCCCGGAGATCCGAAAATTATCCTGGATGTTTCATATAGTGTGACAACATCCAGTAGCCAGGGGACAAAAAAGACCGCCGCAAGGAAGACGGAAGAGATCATTAAGCGGGAACGGTCAAAGGGGAGAAATATCATCTATGTCAATTTCCTCGATGGCGCCGGATGGATCGGACGCCAGGCCGATATGAGGGAAATTCACAGATGCTCTGACTATGTACTTAATTTCCAGAATTTAGGTCTTCTGGAAGACATCATCGATACGCATATCAACGAATTCTAAGATCGGAGGAACGTGCAATGAATGCAGCCGAGAGAAAAGCAAAATTGAAAGAATTTACAGACCACCCTGAGAAAGCTTGCCGGACAGGCATTCCCATTACATACCATGGACAGATTATAACGTTGGACGCTTATGAGATCCCTCTGGAGTATCTTGTATATAACCCTTACAACGGGAGGATTGGAAGCGTTGTTAAATCGTATGAGCGGCAGAACCACACCCTTAACCCGGAAGACCCGGCAGACAAGGCTTTAATTGAGAAGTTTCTATGGGAATCCAAGCCGGATGCTAATAAAAAGACAAAAGAGCGTCTGCTGAAGGAACATCAGCAACGGCATGGGATAGTTACGGCTGACGGTATGATCATCGATGGAAACCGCAGGGCGAGCCTTCTGAACAACATCATGGCTGATACAAATATCCCGTTCAATGACAAGGTTCATTGCCAGTACTTTATTGCCATCATTCTTCCTGAGGATGCTGACAAAAAAGAAATCCTGGCACTCGAAACCACATATCAGATGGGAGAGGATGCAAAGGTTGACTACAACCCCATCGAGAAATACCTCAAAAGCAAGGACTTAAAGGATGCTGGATTTACCGATGATGATATCGCAGGGATGATGGACTGTAAGACTGGCGAGGTAAGAACAATGCTTTCTGCGTTAAAGCTGATGGACGAATATCTAGATGAATATGACTATTCTGGCATGTATACTCAATTGGACAAGCGCGAGGACCAGTTTCTGAAACTCGATTCTGCTCTTAAGAAATATAAAGCCGGTGTTCCTTCAATGTGGCCGTATGATCCAGATGCCGATGTATCTGACTTGAAATTAATTGCATTTGACTATATCCGTGCCAATTTTGAACAGACATTGTTTCGTAATATCATAACGGTACCTACTGCCAGAAAACCGGCGGCCAGTTTCTTTTCTAAACAGGAGGTTTGGGAGGAATTCCGGGATGCACATTTCGCTGCGACCGAAGATGTACAGGAAGAAACTGTCGATCAGATCATGGCTACAAATCCGCCGGATCTCGGTAGGGCATTGAAGGCACGTGACCAGAAGTGGCAGCATAAGGTTGGGGATGAGTTTGAAGAGAACTTTGTCCAGAGTCTGGATAGGCTGAACAACCATGCCAATTCTGCCAAACCCCTGCAGCAGCTGATCAAGGCTTGCCAGGCACTTGAGGTTGTTGACGTGGACCAGGAGAGCTTCCTGGCCGATGAGAATGTTAAGGGGTGTGTCAAAACCCTAGATGAATTTGTCGGCAAATTTAAAGAAATATTAGGAATGTAAAAGGGATGTTATTGCATGAACAGACTATGTCTTGAATCGAATGATAACAGCAGTATCCTGACCTTAACCGGAGACATAGGCGCTATCTTCAGTAATAGGCGGGCATCGCGTTATCTTAAGGATAATTTGAAATTCAGCCTCATTAACGATTCTATTGTTGTTGAGGCTGCGGATGACCTCAACAAGACAATCGACCGGATCCGCAAAATTTGTGAATATATTAAGGCAGAACTTGTTTTTTCTGGCAATGTATCTGAGGCGGTCAACAATTACGCATTAGAGGAAGAAAAATTCCAAGAGTTTGCCGAGAAGGCACGCCTTATCAGGAATAATAACTGTGACAAAGAAGATTTTTCGGCTTTTGTTGACTCTGTAAGTAAGAACCTCGGTAACAGAAGCCTTTACCAACTACAGTTACTTTCTGCGTATCATTTAGCTTTTTCACAGAATGCCTGTAACTTTTCCGTTCCAGGTGCTGGTAAGACGAGTGTGGTTTATGGTGCATTTGCTTATCTTTCCAACCTTGATCCTAGGGATAAAAAGTATGTTGACAAATTGCTGATTATATCCCCGCTTAGCGCATTTGGCCCATGGGAACTTGAATATGAGGAGTGTTTTGGCGTTAAACCCTCTACAAAGAGGCTTAATGGGAAAGTGCCGATCGAAGAAAAGAAACAGTACTTGTACGCGTTATCGCCAGCAAAGATTACGTTGCTTTCCTATGCCTCAGTCCCCTCGTTGAAGGAAGAGTTGATTTATTTTCTTAGAAATAACCGGGTCATGGTTGTTTTGGATGAAGCGCACAAGATTAAGAACACTGCCGGTGGCGTAACGGCAACAGGGGTACTTGACATTGCGGCATATTGTTCAGCACGGGTGGTGCTTACTGGAACACCCGCCCCAAACGGATATGAAGACCTTTATAATTTGTATAAGTTCATCTGGCCAACCAAGAAGGTGATCCCTTTTGAAGTATACCAGCTGAAGGATATGAGTAAGACTGATGCAGATCCACGGGTGGATACACTGCTGCGTTCCATAGAGCCGTTCTTTATAAGGGTTAAGAAAAGTGATCTGGGGATTCCTCCGGCCATAGAGCATGAACCTATCATTATCCCAATGGGGGAAGCCCAACGGAGGATTTATGATGTCATAGAGAAAAGGTACATGAATGATATTGTAAGTAACAAAGATAACAGTTTCCGCCAGGATTTGGTGAAAGCCCGGTTACTGAGGATGATGCAGGCCGCAACGAATCCCAACCTTCTGACTGTCCCCTTAAAAAACTTTGCGTCTTTTGAAGGGTTCGACTCCGAAGCAGTGAGTGAAGATACATCGTTGATCCGGGACATATTGGAGTATTCTGCGAACGAGACCCCTGCAAAGTTCATTAAGGCTAAAGAGATAATTGAAAACATAATATTGAATGGTGGAAAGGTTGTCGTATGGGCGATTTATATCAAGAACATCTTGGATTTTGCAGAATACTTGACTTCATGTGGCATATCGTGCAAGACCTTGTATGGGGCTACCCCTGTGGCAACTGGAGATGAAGATGATGATGAAGTTGAAACGAGAGAGAAAATTATAGCTGAATTCCATAAGTCGGATTCTGCATTCAAAGTTATCATTGCAAATCCCTTTGCAGTATCAGAGTCGATCTCTCTACATAAAGCTTGCCATAATGCCATCTATATTGAGCGGAGTTTTAACGCAGCGCATTTCATCCAGTCAAAAGACAGGATTCACCGTTATGGACTGAAACCCGACATAGAGACAAATTATTACTATCTCTTATCGGAAAATTCTGTTGATAGTGTTATCCACGATAGATTATGTGCAAAGGAGACAAGGCTTAAGGAAATCATCGAAAGTATGCCAATCCCATTATTTGAAAATGCAGAGTTGGATACTGGTGATGACGACATTAAGGCCCTGATAGCTGAATATGTTAACAGAACTAAAAAGATGTAATTCCATTGGAAGCACCGAGGGGCTTCTGTTTCTCATTGCCATAATCGCAGGCAAAGAACGGATAACCCAAGCTGAAATAAGGAATCGTTGCGCTTTGGAAAACGGTGTGACAGTAAACTGCCCCGGGGCGGTTGCCTTCCTTGAATATCTGGGATTGGTGACCCTTGCCTCTGATACAGTGATGGCAACGGATCGATTGGATGACCTGGCCTTGAAGGAAGCCCCGGAGCAGATTGCTGGCATTATTAAACAGTGTATTAAACAATTGACTGAAGACGGTATCTTCGATAGGGACACCACTGCGTTTGATCCGGAAAGAGGACGCCTTAGTATAAAGCGCTCAGCATTCCCGCTGGCATATGCCGCAATAAGAAATTTTATGACTGCTGTTGGGGCACTTGAGAATGAACAACAGGGTGAGATAGGCATTTCTGATGACTATGAGGACGATTTTGCCACTGTTATCAGAAACCGAAGAAAAAAGCTTACCTTGGAACAGTTACTCCAACAGAAAGAAGAACAGAGTACAAGAGGGTTGGAGGCAGAGGAGTTTGTGCTTCAACTGGAGAGAAATAGGTTACCGGCAAAGGCGGCGAGGATCAAAAGAATCTCTGATTATGATGTCTCAGCCGGATATGACATTGTATCATTCGAAGAAGATGGAAGCGTAGTGTATGACCGTTTCATTGAGGTCAAATGTTACATTGGCGATCCACATTTTTTCTGGTCAGAAAACGAGGTAGATGTTGCCAGGATAAAGGGTGAGCGGTATATACTTTGCCTTGTTGACTATACCAGAATCGGACATCCTTCATATCAACCGGAATATATAGTTAACCCGGCAGAGGTGATATTTGAAAGCAATGCATGGATGGTGAATACGGCATCATATAGAATTCAAAAAGTATAAAAGTAGCAGGGATCATCCTGTGATATCACATCCCCTGCTACTTTTTGCTCTTAATTTTGATACATGGTAGCCAGACGTTCGGAAATATCTTGAATGACTGGAACACAAACCGTATTTCCAAGTAGATCAAATGCTTCGCTTTCTTTTATAAAAGAGAGGTCGTAGTCTTCTGGGAAACCACAAAGACGTTGTCCTTCTCGAATAGAAAGTCTGCGAAGTCCCCCGTTATCAATTATCCCAAGATGTGAAACATCCATAGCAACAAGTGTGGGGGCAAGCGCTGCAGGATCGAGTATCTTGGTAAATTCAAAGGACAGCTTTCCGGCCACTATATTGTAACCCTTGGGTTTGGTCTCGTCGGGTACGCGTCGTTTTTTCTCATTTAGTTTCCTGGGGTATTCCAAAGTGAGATATCCTTTAGTTACGAGGTCATCTAAGAACTCTTTAAGATCAGGACGGGGATAGAAAGTGGCAATTTGTTTTTCTGTTAAAGGCATGCCGTCCATCCAGTCAATTCCGATTTCTTCTGCCCAGTGACGTTTGCGCCGCTCTTTAAGCAGCAGGTTTAAGAATTCTGCCTGTTCTGGGGTTGTGTTTCCTTTAAGGCCGATTTCCCAACTGTGGATATTGTCGGAGCCACCACGTTTATCCTTAATGGCTTTTCCGATTACTTGCTCAGGTGTGAAATGTGCAAATAGTTTCCGAGTAAACTCTGAATCGACACTCGGCAGGCCATGTTCCATGATGTCACCTAAGACAGCCGTGCGCTCAGGGAAATTATCCAAGGAAATGTGGGCTTCCTTTGTTCCGACTATGTACACACGCTTGCGTGACTGGGCAAGGCCATGATACCGACTGTCGATGAGTCGATAGGAAACAAAATAGTTTAATTGCTGCAGGTGGCTTACGATGATTTTAAGCGTCCGTCCGCCATCGTGGTTTACAAGTCCTTCTACGTTTTCCAAGAGGAAACCGTAAGGTTTTTTCTCTTTCAGGATACGTTCAATTTCGAAGAATAGTGTTCCACGGGTATCCTCAAAGCCAAGGCCAAGGCCAGCTGCTGAGAACGGTTGGCAGGGAAAACCTGCAAGGAGGAAATCGAAGTCAGGAATGTCTTTGGCTTCAATCTTTGTGATATCTCCTGCCACGGTTTCATCCTTAAAATACTTTTTGTATGCCTTTATGGCATATTCTTTAATTTCACTGCTGAAAACACATATCGGGTTGAAACCGTGTTTCCTAAATCCGGCTTCAAATCCAATCCTGATGCCCCCTAACCCCGCAAAGAGATCAATAAAACGTACATCCCTATTTGCTGCACGTTTTCTCCGATCCAATTGTGCGCTGATTAGGTCTATACACTTTTCCGAAAAACTGTCGCCTTTGGCATATTGTTCAATCTCATCGTGTTGGGTATGGGTGATATAAATTGTCTTGGCGATTTTCTTTTGGCTTTCAGGAAGCGGATTCCTGCCTGAACCTTCCCGTTTGCCACCGTGTTGCGTAGACATAGACGCACTCCTTCCCGATTATTTTTACAGGGCTTATCATAGCATATATAACTTGATTTAGCAATGCCCAAAATCAAATTAATTAAATTTATTTTGGAAATATACCAGGGGTTGACATTAATGAGACAAAAATGTATAATAAGAATACGCATATAAGCGTAATAGCTGAAAGGGGAAAAACAATGCAAGGAGATTTTGGTGCATTCATTGCACAAAAGAGAATCGAGAAAGATGTGAAGTTAAAGCCTATTGCGGAAATGCTTGGTGTATCCGTAACATATCTTTCTGATATTATCAAAGGCCGCCGTAATCCCCCGGATAAGGAAGGACTCGAAGCCTTGGCAGAGGCGCTTCATTTGAGTGAAGCCGAAAGGGACGAGATGTTTGATCTTGCTGGCAGGGAAAGAAGCCAGGTTTCCCCAGACCTTCCCGAATACATTATGGATGAGAATCTTCCTAATGCACGTGCTGTTCTTAGGAGGGCTCGTAACCAGGGGCTTGGTGATGACTTCTGGCAGGAAGTTAACAGGATTATTGATAGGAGAACCGAGGAAAATTAATGGATTATAATTTAAATTCCCTTATCCCATACATCCCTGCCGCCGAGTACGATGCAGTAGCAGAAGATTTTCTCGAACGCTATTATCCTGAAGCACTGACAAGACCAATACCTGTGCCAATAGAGGATGTAGCAAGAAATAAGGTTGGGCTGGATGTCCAATATGTGTGTTTATCAGAAGAGTTGGACATATATGGCATGACGCTCTTTGCAGATCTGCCAATAGAAATATATGATCCAGTGGAAGGGCTGTATGAAACAAAGGTTTTCAAGAGGAAAACAGTCTTGATAGACCCAGAAGCGGTGCGAAAGACAAATATTGGATGTCGGAACAATACTATCGCCCATGAATGTGTACACTGGTTTAAGCATCGCTTTTATTTCTTGATGCAGAAATATACGCTTCCCAGAAATGCAAGATACTGTAAATGCCGGGTGAAGCAGCTCTCCTATTTGTCAGAAGAGGAAGACATAATGGAGACGCAGGCTGTTGGGATTGCTCCAAGGATATTGATGCCGAAGAAGACATTTACTGAAGCTGCATTAAAAGTAGGCGTAACGCAGGGATGTGATAATTGGCGTCATATTTGTGAGCTGGCAGACTATTTTGAAGTTTCAAAACAGTCTGTAAGAATTCGGCTTAAGGAATGTGGCCTTGTTTAATCTTGCTGTTGGAAACAGCAGCAAGATAATTTTTTTGCCTATTGAATACGCAATTAAGCGCAATAGCTTATTAGAGGAGATGACACCTATGACTTTTCACAGGAAGGAGGATATGATGGTTGATTCCATTTCATGATTGCCTGGGACGTTTAGCGTGCATGGGTGATTCTGAGATGAGACTTGTTGAGTGTCTGTATAAGGTTAATAAGACTTCGACAGTCCTGTTGATAGGAGAAGCTTTTACTGTAGAACGGTAGGCGATAATCACGACGATCACAAGAACCGAGGATAATGGGTTCAAAGGGAGGTAGTCGCCGATGGAAAACATATGGAATATAGTGGGTTTCTGGTAAAACCAGCAAAATTTTCAACCTAAATGTTCGCTAGTTAGCGAACAAGTAAATGGAGGAAAAGGTACGATGAAAGAGTTTCAAATGGATATTCATCTGAGTTGTCCGTGGTGTGGTGGGAGCGAAATATTAGCTGATCGCCGTACAAAGGCCACAATTTCTGTCCAGTGTGCGAAATGTAAGAAGATATACAAAGCGGATCTGGATTCCTTAAAAACAGAAAAAGCCAAAGCCCAGAAACGTGTGGGGCGAAGAAGATAGAAAAGCTGACTGGCCGTAGGGACAACATGATGGTCACCATTGAGGGTCGGAGCGAACTGTAAATGTTTACAGTT
>ERZ1643246.4402-NODE-4402-length-11172-cov-246.138167_pt1 | contig 11172 bp, 18 predicted proteins | sample MGYA00579265_ERZ1643246 | MGnify/ENA primary metagenome ERZ1643246 (study PRJEB29033, sample SAMEA4952261) | chicken gut metagenome | biome: Broiler Chicken; feature: Gastrointestinal Tract; material: Caecum | place: Ireland | collected 2018 | study: Broiler...
CCGGCTCCTAACCGGGCTTTTTGTGCAATTTGCACAAAAGCCGGTTCCCCGGCCTGTGCAAATTGGAGGGTTTGTGCATTTTGCACAATTAGTTAACACTAACTACTAATATAAGAAATACTCCGGCATAATGCCGGAGTACACTGCTTAAACGAGGTCTGTACTAACTGCATAGTTGCACGCCCTGGCTGTAACGTTGTCAACAACCCAGTTCATCAGATCTGTGCTGTGCGCATAAAGTCTAGCAACAACAGTCATATTTGCAGCAGACGGGGAGAAGAATTGAACGTCTCCGGCGAAAGGCATAATACCTAGGTAGTTTTCGTTCTCGAAACCGCAAGCGAAAGCCAGGTCAAGCGTTACGGGATTTACAAGAATTTTAGATATAGTAGCAACGTCAACAGAACGAAGATTTTTACCTGTAGGAATAGTTACATTAGCCTTACCTACTACTTTTATAGTAGTAACGTTATTTATCATTTCTACAACCAACTGCATGTTGTCCTTGATTGTCTGCGTGCTTTGGTATGCAACCGAAACAGAACCGTTTATGATCCCATCAAGTGCTTTTTCTAAGACATAGTTTTGCCCTGTCTGCGTAAGGTGTATACCGTCCTGGAAAATGTCATATCTGTGCGTCACATATTCGCTGTTGGTTATGTATGTCATTACGGCTCTTGTTTTAGAACCTCCTGCATTGAGAGAGCATGAACGATAAACCTGTAAGGCATTAAAAGTGTTTTGCCAGTCAGTGATGATATCAATGTGTGTAAACATCCCGAAAAGTTTTACACGTGCATTTGGAAAGTTTGTTTTTGCTATTGTGGCAAAAGATTTCATTCCCGCAATTATGTTTTCAGCGCTACTTGTCCGGTCATTGACGCCGCCAAAAACAGCGATTATGTCAATATTGTTTCTGTCATCGGCAGACATTTTTCCTGCCTTGCGAGTAAGAATAGACTGGAATGTATATTCAGAGGTTCCAAAACCTGCCCCGCCGTCGAAATCATAATCGAAAAACCCCGGATAGCTTTTTTTGACAGTGGAAGCCCAAACTGTCACACCTCCCCATCCCATAAGGTTCGAATCTCCGATAACTAAAATATTAGGCGTTCCACCTCTGCGCTCAACATCAGATATAGCACTGCTGTTAGCCGCCACAGAAGCTTGTAAGTTTTTGATATCTGCCGAATTTTTAGTCACAGAAGTTTTTAGTGAAGATATAGCACTGCTGTTAGCCGATACAGAAGTTTGTAGGTTTTTGATATCTGTAGAATTTTTACTCACAGAAGTTTTCAGCGAAGATATATCCGAAGCATTTTTTTCTGCGGCTTGTTTTGTTTCGCTATCCTGTATGGGGACGGACTTTTGAAGTCCGCCTCCCTCATTGTAAAAATTTACCTTGTCAATATAATCAGCCATATGTTAACCTCCTTAGCTAAGAGGAATACCAGTAGTAACCACAATCGAAGTATTCTCGCTATTGTATTTTACTGTAACCGCTTTGGCGGCGATGGTATTTGCATCTGCCTGAGCGGCATCAGCCGCTGTCTTTGCCTGTCCTGCGCTAGTCTTGGCGCTGTCTGCGGTTGACTGTGCAGTCGCTGCCGCTGTCTTGGCCTGACTTGCGGCAGTGTTGGCGGAATCTGCGGTTGTCTGAGCCTTGCTAGCGGCACTTGCGGCATTGGTCGCTTTCGTGTCTGCGGCACTTGCGGCAGTTTTAGCGGCTTCGGCTGTTGACTGTGCAGTCGCCGCCGCTGTCTTTGCCTGTCCTGCGGTAGTGTTAGCGCTATTCGCGGTTGACTGTGCAGCGCTTGCGGTGCTCCGGGCGCTGGTATCAGCGATATCATATGCGGTTCCATCAAGGTTGATTTTTGTTACATTTGCCATAATTTAGCCCTCCTTTTTTTCAATGATATTTAGCGTTTCATCATCTATATAGTGCACTGCATCGTATACAACGGTGCCAGTGTCTATACCGAAATTCAAAGAATGATCTTCTTCGCTATAGTAAGTGTGAATAGCAAACTGAATGATCTGTTTGTTAACCTCTGTCTGAATTACTCCCGGCAATGTATTGTCTATGTAGTCATTGATCTCTTTTTCGAAATCATCCAACTGCGATACCTTTTGTAGAATCCAATCCAGATTTAACTTATGCAAATCACTGTAGGGAAATATCGTGCCAATATCAAACATTTTAGCACCTCCTTAATTATAAACGCCTAAACAAAACTCCTTCGAAAACTCGTTCACGCAAAGTTTCCAGAAGTTGAAAAGTCTCTCCTGCCGCATTTCCATGACCACCTGCGAAGCCGACCGCACCGAAGCGTCTCCATGCTCATGGCGTTCGATTTTTTCAGACCCCGTGTTTTTAACCTCATTTTTTGTGCCAAGCGTCGCTTTTGCCTGTCCGTTCTGCGTCAACTCCCCGTCATTGAATGCCTTGACGAAACTATCACTTGTATCCGTGCCGGAGTTCTCCGATGTCTGCACGAGATTCGGCGTTCGTGTCTCTTCCGTGGTAATGTCGTAGTTTTCAAAAGGATTGTAGTCGTAAACCGTAGTTTCATAAATCCGGGTGTAGCGGTCAATATTCAGTTTGTAAAATGCCGCTATCATTTCTTTCAGAACGTTCGGCTCCGGGTATAAAATCTCCTGCGAACTCGTCTCCCCAAGCAGATACGTTTTAAATGCGTCCAAGTCCACCCCTTCCGGCATCTGCACCCCGTCAAGGATAGTCTGATCTGCATAATACATACCAAGTAGCGAAACCTTAGCGCCTCTACTCATTCGTTCCACCACCTTCCCGGTTTAGCGGAGTAGGCTCTCCCGTTCCGTGAAATGTCTGCTCCATCGGGTTATGGCGGATGGATACAGACAGTCCGTCAACATCCCTTCCAAACATATCTTTGATTCGGTCAATGCTGTCCTGCCACGTCTCAAGCCACAACTCGAGTTTTGTAGCAGTCTCCACATTATTAGATGAAACCTCGTCCACCACCATGCGGCTTTTTTTCTGCTCGTTGGCGGTCGGAATGCCGATTTCCCGGCAGAAAGCATACTCCCAATTACGCAACAACTCCATGACATCCGGCGCTATAAACGTGTTTTTCAAGTCCGTGTTAAACATCTGCATCCTGATATTACCTTCGTCGTCGAACAAGTCTTTGTCCATCGCCACCGCAAGGTTTCCGGAAAACACGCCATCTGCCATCTGTTTAAAGGTTTCCGCCGTCCGCTTGCTGTCCGACGCAAACACATAACCAAGCGCGGATCCAAAAGTGTTTACACTAGCAGTTTCCGCACAGATAGCCATCTGATCAGCATAGTAAAACACTAAATCAATCGGACTACCATAATTAGGCATTAACTGCATGACTTCGCAATTCTGACCGATAACAAGCGGCGTTGTTGTGTCAATCAATGGGTTTGCAATCACGCACTCCGAAGGACGATAAAACACGTTATAACCGGAAAGCGTGGTATTCAGTGCGATAACACCGAACTTATTGGTTTTGAAGACGCACATATACCCTTCCGACATCATGACCGACAACGTAAAGTTTTTGTCCCACGTTTTCGGAACAGAAATCTTATATACACCCATCAGGATATTGAACAGGTACTTCGCAAAAAACGCGAACAACTGGTTATTTTTTGTGTGGATGGTAGAGGGACTATGCTGACTATAAACAGAGTTGATAAAGTCATATGTATAGAATCTACTCAAGGTATACACCTCCATCTAGCAAACTGTTGATCTGCACATTTTCGCTTTCCAACCCCGCCGCCACACTCGCTTGTACGGTCTGCACATAGCCGGACAGGGAGCCAATTCTTCGCACCTGACCAAGCGGATAACCAATCACGGGGGCCACCTCCTGCGGAGTTGTCACGGTGCTTATCAGATACCAGTCCAGTACAACCTGTCCGGCGAAGAAGGCGTTGTAACTAGAATTAAATCCGCCTATCAATGCTTTACTGTCCACGCTTCCGACGGTCGAGGCTGTCGGAAAAGAGAAATTCTGAAAAGCGTCGAAAGCCGAAGAAACCGCCCCGCCGAAATTTAGGTGTGCAACGCTTGCCGCCGCCGCTGCCGTGTCAATCGCTCCCTGTAAAGGATTGACTGATATTGCGGAAATCGGAATGGTGTGACCGAATTTTCCAGAGTAGGAAAAACGCCCGCCATTGTTGCCACTGATGATGGCAATAAAATTAGCAGTGGAAACATCAAACGTATATGCCACCTCCAGAGATGAACAACCGCTGATCTCGTCAATTGGTAAAGCGGTTTTGCCGATAAACGGAAGCCACAACTCCGCCGACAGATACATAGACGATTTTCGGAAATCATCCGCACCGCCGAAGTTAAGCGGGATTGTCGCTTTTGCCTGGACGGTTAACGCCGCATATTTAGCGGTTACGCCGCTGTTCCAATTAGCAATAAATATTGTTGTGTCGGGGTTTCCCCCGCCCGCCGTGTTGATGTCAAAAGGAATCCAGCACGCCGTGAGGATTGCGTTTATGGACGCTCCGGCAAAGAGTTGTTGCATCTGATCCTGAAACTCTGAAGCGTCCGCTATTGACATGGCATCAATCAGATCTCCAAGAGCGGAATAGCTCAAAACGTAGGTTTGCGTTCCCCCGCCTTTCCCAAGCACAGTGACCGCATAGCATCCACCACCCCATATACCCGGGGAAAGGTTTGCCACTTGCTGAGAATGTACGGGGGTCGCAAAGGTTGACAGCCTTGCGTCCGGGATAAGTTGATTGTAATTGCTTGCTGAATAGAGAATAAACGCAGACGTGTTGAAAATATCATCCCGGAAAGATGCAAGAACGTCACATACAAGGGAAGCAATCCAAAAACCGCTTTCATAAGTCCACTCTGTGACATGGTAATATCTGCCGCCGAGCGAATTGATAAAACAAAAGCCGTAAGAATACGGGGCGAAACCTGCCGGAAAGCTGAATCGCACCGTGGGGGCAGTCATGTCAAAGGGTTCTACCATTTCCCCGGCGAAGGTCTGCCCTCCATCCGTTGGAATTTTAGTCGAATTCTGCCGCTTGTTGAAAGCGGGATAAAAAACAATCTCCATGACTACCCCCTATGATCTCCCTATGATCTTAATCTAAGCAAAGAACGAGCGCATTCTCTGTGAAGTCGTTCCAATATTTATAGACTCCCTTCCACGCCATATTGTAGTAATCTCCAAAAGCGTTCTGCGGTGTCGTGTTTGCGTGCTCGTCCACGATGGTGGAACCGATTGCTTCCTCGTCAAACAGGACGCCGATCACATTATCAACTGTTGTCTCTTCCTCGGGCGTTTTCACGGCTCCATCCGTGCCGGTGTAGCTCGCTGTTACATTGATCTGAGCAACGGCATTCGGATTCTGCCACCAATTTACTCTCTCGTGATCTGCGAAGCGGAGATAACTCTCATTGTAGGTGGTCGCCAGAACTTCGGTTTTAACCTCATTCTCAAAAGAGGATAACATATACATTTTGAGGTTTCTGGCAGGGGTGTGCCGGTGTATGGGGGAGCCGGTAATATTCAGATGATACTTAATCGTTCTTTCACTCATATATCCCGCTAATGTCTCCAACTTGGCGTACATCCACCGGGCGAAGTCCTCGAAATTAGCCGGTTGCATGACCGTGGCGGACGTAAGGCTTGTTCCCTTCTCTGCGTTGTACAGGGTTACCAGATGCAGAACGTTGTTAGGGTCTGCCAGTGTTTTTCCAGCGATGAAGTTGTTGAGGGTAAACCGGTTGAGGTTTTCGAGCCTCTGCTCCCTCTGGTTTTTGATATGGAGCATCTTCGCAGAGAAATACCTTGCCAACTCCTCCGGGGAGTGGAAAGCACTCGCCAACTGTTTCCGTGTAAACGTCTCGAAAAAGTCAAAGGTGGACTGTCCGTAAAAATTGGTTTGAAGCACGTCCTCCAAGGCAACCTTATACATATCGACAGACTGCCCATTGACCAGCTTAAACGCGTCGTTGTCCGTCGCATCTCGGTCGACAAACTGAATCTTTCTCGTGTGGTTTCCCCACTGTTCATTGGTGCGCATCAGCCCGGCAAACTTCCGGTCGTATGGTCTCACGCTCATGATCGTGCGGGACAGAACCTGAGAGATTCCGATTGCCAAAGGGTCATAGCCCGTTTTCAAGGCAGTCTGTGCCACATTCACAAACTGTGCCGTGTCAATGGTAGTCGTAGTTGCCTGTTCGCCGGTAACCTCTGACATAATCGAGTTAACGATTGAAGCAATCTGGGTAACGGTCAAATCATTTGCCATTTACTTTTCCTCCTCGTCATATGGATTGATGATTTTTGCGAGCTCGTCGGACGGATTATATTCCGGCTCCGGCTGTCGGCTTGCGTTTACATTGCTAGCGATGATTTGGTTAGATAACTCCCGCATCATATTGTAAACATCGTCAAAAGACTTAATCACTCGGCTCCCTCCACGGGCAAGCATATCAACCGGCTGTGCCTGAGGAACCGTCTGAACCGTCTGAACCGGCGGAACCGTCTGAACCTGATGAACAGTCTGTACCGGCTGTGCCTGAGGAACCGTCTGAACCGTCTGAACCGGCGGAACCGTCTGAACCTGATGAACAGTCTGTACCGGCTGTGCCTGAGGAACCGGCGGAACTGGCTGTACCGGCTGAACCGGTTGCTCCTGATAGTTCACAAACTTGTCAATCTGATCTGCGGTGTACCCCGCTTTCGCAAGTGCTACAATATCTTCTAACTTCATTCTCGTATCCTCCTTCTACCAAATCGTAATCTTTTCCACCCCATCCCCCGGGGGAACGTGTCTCCGTATACCGGGGACGGGCCGGGTCCAGGGCCGGGGCCTGGGCCGGGGCCGGGTGGCTCAGGTGGGTGCCCCTTCAAAAATTCATATACAACAACTGCGTTCTGATATCTGGCGTCCGCTACCGCTTTGGTGCGGTCGGCGGGAAATTCGTAATCGAAAAGCCAACCTGTACTTGCGGTGTACAAGTCGGTCAACCTCTTGTATGCGCTAAAAGGATATGCCGCCGAGATGTCCCAATAGGTGCAGTATCGTGTGCGGTTGAGATATTTGCCCGCACGGTCTTCGTCTATCACGATGATCTGCGCGTGCCCGTCGGAAGGATTAGCTCCTGCCGATTGATAGGACGTTGAGAGTGACGGGGCGTAACCCGCTACTCCTCTACCGTAGTCATTGATATATCCACTGGCCGGCGTAAACTGCGGCAAGCCGTAGCCCTTGAGTGGGTCGCTGATATCGTCACGGTCGGACTGCCACCGCCACGGGTTTAGCCCTGATTCCGATTGCATATTTCCCACCATTCCGGCCACCGCTTCGGCTGTCCAGGTGCCGGACAGCTGATTCCATATTTCCTGCACATTATCGTTCCACTCGACGGAACCCGGAGTGTATGCTCCTTTTAGTTTTGCGTGCCAGGTCATAACATCTGGTTCACAATGCCCTGCACGGTGGCATAGTCATAACCTGCGGCGGTCACTTTTTCTTTCCGTTCATTGCCATTGCCATAATCGCCACGAACGCAAGCGGTAGCAACAGCATAATACTCGTTAACGCGGTTCTGCACGGCGTTGTACTGATCTCCGAGTGTGTTCTTTCTTGCGTCCCCGTGTCCGTACTTTCCGGCGATAACCTCCCGGGCAAGTTCGTCAATGCTTTTCTCCCCGGTGTCAACTGCGGAAGTAACGGGAGTGTCAAACAGGGCTTTCTCTGCCGCCCGTCTCCTGACAAGCCCCTCCAGTTTTACCCCTCCGGAATATACATATTCCGGGAGTTTGGCAGAGATCTCCGCAACACTTCGCTTGCCGTTGTTCGTCAGGCCGTCAATGCTGCCGACGTTGTAGGCAAAAGATACCAAGGCGTCAAACTGATTTTGATTCCATCCGTATCCGGAATATTTATTTACCGCCGCTTCGGCTTCTGCCACGTCCTGCCGGAGATAGGCCTCTGCCTGGGCTTCGGTAATCGTCATTCCCTGTTTTACGTCTGCACCGTAATGACCATATCCGATCGTGTAATACTTGTCTCTTCTCGACGCTTTATAGGCCGTGAGCCGGAGACCCTCGAACTGCTCAATCAGCTTCAGCCCATTTTCACTGATCTTCATTTTTCTCCACCTCCTCGAGACTGTCTAGCATTTTTTTCATGACTTCCGTGTTTCGGTTCAGAGCCGCTGTCACGTCATTGATAGCCGTTGCATAGCGTTTCTGCATGTCATAGATTACATATATCAGCAGACCGCACATGACAATCGGGAATCCTACGCTGTCAATCAACTGGCTGATCGTAGCTATATCCATCACAATCTCCTTTCCTCATTCTCCTTATAGGGGACGCCCGTATATAAAAGAGAGGATAGGAGAATGAACTACAACTTTAAGATAGGGGAGGGCACTCATGAGGGCGCCCCCTCGTGGCACTCCTTTCGGGAGTTGCGTTTGCCTTGCCCTCCCCTACTACTAATTCTATCAGAATTTATAGGTATTGTCAAGCATGGACTTTAAAGTGTAGTTTTCAAAACTAACTTTTTGGTTTAGGTACGCCCGGAAAAATGCGGTATAGGCTCGCTTGAAACGGTTTGCCCCAAGAGTATCCAGATTGTAATACGGAATGCTCCCGGATTTATGGAATGAGACATACCAATAACCTTTTTCTGATTTATGCCGGTAGAATACCATTTCTCCTAATTGCGCTACGGGCTTATATTGTCTTAAGTCTTCGCTCCGCACCTCTGACGTGTCATTGTACGTAAATTGGTTTCCAATAGCCATAGCGTTGAAATCTTCATCCTGACTGACGGAATAGAGGGCAGTTTCCGCTTTCTTTTTCGAGATAGGCGACTTGAAAAAGTCAATCAATAATATGGACTGCCCGTTTTTCCGGTGTATCTCCATCCATTCCAGTCCTTTTTCTTTCATCTTCATAGCGTTTTCCACAATCTGTAGTTCCATAAAGATGGGGTTTGCTATGTTGTTTGTGTTCGCCGTCCCGAACACAATCACGGGAGGGATCCCGTTTAACTCCCGGTTTCGGTTGATACTCTCGACCAAGTTAAAAAAAGCGGTGCCCTCGTGTTTAATTCTCTGTTCCTCCAACTGCGGGATATATTCATCGTAAAAAATTACGGGCCATTCGGACAAGCCAACCGACCGATAGGTTGCGAAAGTGGAAAGGCTGATGGTCATGCCAAGAAGCTCCCCTACCGGAGCACGTTTTCCGTTTTCATCTGTTTCTGTGTGATAATACCCGGCTGATTTTTTCGTGAGCGGAAACGGTTCAATGTCTGTTCCCTCGGCGGGGTTGATCTTCGTGACGTAGTCATTAAAAGCCGGTTTGTTCAGAATGTCTATTGTGTCCTGTCTGCGGCGAAGATGGAAAAAGGGAAGCCCTAGGCGTGGCAACTCAAGTAGCGTTGTGTAGGTTTTCCCCGCCCCTCGTCCTCCGTATGTTAGCACAAACATAATCTTTTTTTCTCTTGCGTATTCTATGATACTTCGTACATTTACATAGCCATTGTTTTGATATAATTGTAATTTTGCCATTTCATCCTCCTTAATGTTTCATGTGAAACATAAAGGAGGGCTTTCGCCCTCCTTTATCGATCTTTAAAAGGAACTTAAAGTACCTTCCGAGTTTCTCCATTCCTCATATTTTTTCATCAGCACTCTATCCAGTGCCGCACGGGCTTCTTTCGTGCACGGGAAAACGATATCCCTGTACTGTGTATTCCCGGCCTTGTCCTTGTAGCTTGTCTGCGGGAAGGAAATGAATCTTCCTTCTGATCCCTCGACAACCTTAATACCGTTAACTGCTAAGCAGTCATCAATGGTAATGTTCATATTTGCCAGAACGCGGCCTCTTCCTTCAAAAATTTTTACTCTTGTTACTTTCATTAGTCGTTATCCTCCTCTTCCTATTCTGTTTTCTCTGCGACAGACGTTGCGAAACGAACAAAGTCATTGATATCCATTGCCATGAGAACCTCTGTCTCGCTGTCAACTGTAGCAGAATAACACATACCTCTATCTGCCGTTACCTTGCCGATCTCTTTCGTCATGTCGGTACCATCACATAAGGTAATGACGTTCTCAGACGTTCTGCCGCTTTCGCTGTCAATGTAGCCCATCCTCCATGTAACCGCTTTTACTTTTCTTGTTACTTTTTTCATGTTACTGCCTCCTGTAATAATGTTTATATCTCCTCACACGACTGTTGGAAAAATTCCAACATGAGTGTGTAAGTGATCTCTGTTACTTCATCGTCCATCTGTGCCAGTGCGAGGCACATGGACGCCGCCCCTCCTAGCCATGTCTCCAACAGGTAAGGCGGAACACTCTCCGCCGCCTGATCTTTCAGCTTCTGGAATGTTTCCAGATACATTGTCTGTCTTTCTACTCTTGTCATTGTTCATCCTCCTTACTTTGCGCATATATAAAGCCGGTTTCCTTTTGCCATAACACTTGTTACCGTCATGTTCCCTACTTCCTCCGGCAATTCGTTCTGTATCGGATCGCCGTTGTAGAATACTTGAGCGTCTGTGTCTTCATAAAGAAATTGTACTATTTCCGTTTTTTGATAACCGCACACAAAAGCGTCAATAAATTCATGTACTGTCATTTCTAAACCTCCACCGAAAACTCTCTTTTTAAAACGTCCTCGAAACTCGGTTCCCGCCTGATATACTCCCGGAGAAATTTCTCCGGGGTGCAGGGGGAAAAGTGGAACTCTACATACTCTCTCAAACAATCGTCCATGTATTCGGCGATAATGTCCATATCTGAAAAGGTTACTTCGCAAAGTGGTTTCATTGTTCATCCTCCTTATAAACAGCTATACATAATACACTATCTATGGCGGTTATGAAAGAAACGATACGCCTTTCCACTTCATCCGGTATATCGTCGAAGTTTGCGCCACCTTCATATAGTACTTCTGCGTATTCATCTTCATCCGTTTCGGGGAAATGCATAACCCTAATAGCATGCCACATTGGTACAAAAGCGATAAGAACTTCACTTACTGTCATATTTCTCATTGTTCATTTCCTCTCTTTCTTGTTCATATACTTTCTATGATTATATATTAACATACAGTAGTTAATATGTCAACCTAGATTACAGATAAAAT
>ERZ1643246.4403-NODE-4403-length-11166-cov-7.752408_pt1 | contig 11166 bp, 7 predicted proteins | sample MGYA00579265_ERZ1643246 | MGnify/ENA primary metagenome ERZ1643246 (study PRJEB29033, sample SAMEA4952261) | chicken gut metagenome | biome: Broiler Chicken; feature: Gastrointestinal Tract; material: Caecum | place: Ireland | collected 2018 | study: Broiler...
TGATCTTATCGCCCCAGTCCTCGTACAGCTTCTGGGTATTGTTCATGGGCATCGGCGTCCAGGAGTCAAATCCCGCCTCCACAAAAATGTTGCAGCGGTCTTCAATATGGCCGCAGCTGTGCATGTCAAAAAATTTACCTTTGGAATGCACATGGTCCACCAGTCTCTTCATTTCCGGCAGGAAAATTTCTCTTGCTACTTCTTCAGAGAAGAAGGGAGACTTCTGGGAACCCCAGTCGTCATGGATCTGGTATCCATCCAAATCATAATATTCCTCACATTTGTCTACCAGCCGTATGTACAGGCTCGTCAGTTCATGCACCAAATCCTTCACATCCGGAATCTGATCCTCGTCAATCACAGCCATGGCGGCATTCTCAAATCCCATAAAGGAAACCAGACGCTCAAACCAGCATCCATTTAAAAAGGTCAGGACATTTGCCTTGCCGTTGCTGAGATATTCTTTGCTCTTTTCTGCGCTTCCGGCCCAGTCCCAGCTGTCGATATCCGGGAACACAACTTTTTCTTTCCACTGGCTGATATCATCAATCAGATGGGGATTGCCGGGTTTTTCCATGGAACCGCCGGCCACATCTACGTATACCCATTCTACGCCGAACATATCCTTGCCGCCGAATTTTTCTCTGGGATAGGGTTCTCCCCCCTCAAACACAAAGCCGCGGGCTCCATTGTCCGGAATTACGGACGGGGTAAAGGTATTCTGCTCGATATCCGTCATCACCCACCAGGGATCTCCCTTGTAGGCGTCCACTACGCTCTGGCGCATGGAAACCGGAAAATCGTAGATCGGAAGCATCTCACCGGTAAAGCCGGGAACTTCCTGGACGATCTTCAGTTCTTTTTCATCAAATTTGGGATGTGCCATATTGTAAAATTCTCCTTTCAGGCTTTCTTTTTGCCCTTTGACAGATAGATGGGCAGGGAGGTAACAAAGCAGATAATTACGCCGACTGCCGCTACCACGAACTTATAATGGATGTTGTTTCCATCTCCGCATACCAGCTGAGTCAGGAAGGTGATCACATAAATAGCGATCAGCATACCTGCGTTCATGAACGCGGAGTAGATGGACATTGCCTTGCCGTACTGGGCTGCCGGCACTGCATTGTGCAGTTCCTCCATAATGTAGGGAGCGCATCCGTTCATGGCGAAGCCAAGCAGGATACCGCAGAAGTAGATGCCTACTACACTGGTGGTCATAAATACCGGAAGGCCCAGACCGATCACGGACAGAAGCATCATAAAGGGCACGGTAAATTTCTTCAGGAATCTGGTAGAGTACAGACCGAACAAAGCGCCCGCAAAGATTCCGCCGATGGTTACGCAGCTGGCTGCAAATCCGGCCTCCGCGGAGGTCCCCAGCTTATAGGTGTTGATAATAAATTCAGATACATTCGTTCCAAACACATACAGGAACATGAAGAAGAACAGGTAATGGATGGAGATAGCCCATACCCTGCCCATGCCTCCCTTGGCCTGTGCTGCCGCTGCCGCTTCCGCGCCAGGCGCCGCCCCTGCTTCCGGTTTTGCCTGCACAGAGCCTTCCGGCTTCACATTCGGCAGAAGGATAAACTCAAGCACAATGGCAATGATAAAGTACAGGAACAGCAGGTACGCATTCTGCCAGCGGCTTACAGCGATAAAGCCGCCCACGGTCGTAATCACTACGCCGCCGACACTCATGATCGATGTACAGATACCCGTCCAGGTTGCTCTCTGTTTCTCATCCTTGACAACATCCGCCAGCAAAAGGCCCAGCAGCGTGTAGTTGGAACCCTGGGCAAATCCAAGAAGTCCTGCGCCCACGATCAGCACATAGATGGATGCCACGCCGCCCAGCAGCAGGAAAATCAGGCCGTAAGCCAGAATTCCGATCTGATGGATGATCACCAGCATTTTGGCCGGAATCTTGGTATTCAGTTTTCCTACAAAGAGCGCGTAGATAACCGATACCAGCGAAGGCGTAACCAGAATCGTCTGAATTACCGCCTGCGGCTAATCCGCGTAGCTCTGTGAAATGTAGGCCATGATTCCCATGGTCATGTTGCTGGCCATCGCACCGAAGCAAAATACAAAGATTCCGATGAGGGCCTTTACGTTAACTTTTTTTCCCATTTTTTTCCTCCTCTCATGTGTAAAATGGAAATAAAACAGATGCGGTGAAAGCCGTCCGTATTCCGCACAAAGGATTCGGCATTTTTTCCATACGCATCCCTAAATCAGTATAGTTAATTTAGCATTTTTAATAAAATTTTAATAGATACCGGCTGCCTAAATTCTATTTTGCTGAATTTCCATTCTTTTGGGCTTTCTGCACATAAATTATTTTCTGCCTGGAAATTTGGGGATTTTTATAAGTTTTTATAATAAATATATTCCATTTTTTCTGGTTTTTCGCTAAAATAGATACTGTCTAAAAAAATTCATATGTCTGATAAGGGGATTAACAGGAAATGAAATTAAGCATGTGGATGATTGCCAACCGGCTTTCATCACTGGATCTGGAACTGGAAATTGACGAGAACGCGCCGGCGTCACTGAACAGCGCCAGGCGGGCCTATGCCACCAACTGTGTCCATGTCTACCAGTCCGGAGACTGTGTAGTCTGCAACGGGGAAGGGAATATCATACGGATCCGCAACATGGATGAGACCCAGGCTTTTGAAATCGTGCAGGGTGTTTTCGATTATTATGAAGACTGGCTGGACCGCGTCGTGGATGCCATCCGGGCCAAGGATTACCAGCGGCTGGTGGACCAGGCCTGGCAGGCCTTTCATAATCCGATAGTCCTGCTGGACGCCAACAACAAGGTTCTGGGCATTTCACGCAGGTATGACCCTTCTGAGATGGATCCGGAATGGGATTATCTGTGCAAATACGGCTATTCCTCCCTGAACAGTGTGCAGAAAATGCGGTATGACTACGGAAATATCGATTTTACCCACCCGGGCCTGCAGGTCTACCAGTTCAGCAGCAGCCAGCGGATGCAGTACGGCGGCGTATCCTACTGCCTGTACTGCAACGAAATCATCTGCGGACGCATCAATCTTCTGGCCAAAGAACGGCCCTTAAATGCGGGGGACTATCAGCTGCTGCAGGTGATTGCCGGGGTTCTGGAGCCCATGCTGGGTCAGTCCTACTACGAAAGATTCCTGCACAGCAGCAATGTATTCTATAATGTGCTTTTTTCAAAGCCCTATGACGAGGCCAGTCTGGATATGCAGCTGCGCTACCAGCAATGGGACAAAAATGATACATACCAGCTGGCTCTACTCTGTCTGCAGGAGGATTCCGGCCAGGATACGCACGCGGCCATGAATATTATGCTGCACACCCTGTCCCAGCAGCTGCCCAGCTGTGTAACCCTGCGCAAAAAGCCATACATTCTTTTGCTGTCCAACCGGGAATTCTCCGAGGATCCGGGGTTTCTGCAGTTTCAGCAGGCCATCGCCGCCAACAACCCGGTGCAGATCGGATTCAGCCTTCCCTGCAGGGGCATTGCAGGCACCAATTATCTGTTCGGTCAGGCCCGGGCAGCCATCCGGTACGGCAATCTTTTTGCGCCTTCCCAGCGGATTTACCGCTTTTTCGACTATGCCATCGAATATATCCTGACCTCTTCCTCCTTCGCGGACTGCCTGCACGCCTGCTGCCCTTCCGTCCGGGAGATCTGGGAGATGCGGCGCGACAATAATCAGGAAATGTTTGACACCCTTAAATGCTATCTGGATAATGAACGGTCTGTCACCAAAACATCCGCCGTTCTTTTTACCCACCGCAACACGATCCTGTACCGGATCAAGAAAATCCAGGAACTTCTGAACGAGGATCTGGATAATCCTTATATTCGTGATTACATACGTCTCTCCATCCGTATTCTGGAATTATACGAAAAAACCAGCAGAGCACAGTGATCCCTGTGCTCTGCTTTTGGGCTTCTTAAATTTTCTGACAATTCACCGGCATCTTACGTGTTAAGCCGCTTTTCCCCCCGAAATCTGTCGTAATTTGAAATCGCGTTTGTCAAGGGTTTAGCCGGATTTTTTTCTTCAAAATTACGATTTGGAACATCTCACCAAAACATCCGTTTTGAAATTTTTTTATGTAAATCCGGGAATTTGACCCTTTTTTTCGTGGACAATGTGGATAACTCGGTGAATAACTTATTTTCTCTGCCCTTTTCGGGTGTTTTTATGTGGATAACTTTTTGGATAACTTTTCAGGGACAGTTTCCTGTTTTCTCCATTTTTCGACAATCTTTGTGCATTTTCACAGTTTCCAGGTCAGGAGAAAATTTTGTGCCGAAGTGACACAATTTGCTCCGTCCGCCGCCGCCGTGATGATCTGGCGCAGCTGTTTTGTCCGGATATCGCCGGCCGCAAAGACTCCCGGTACATTCGTCTTCCCGTCTTCCCCGGCAATAATATAGCCGGAATCATCCAGTTCCACCCCCGTATCCCGCAAAAGCTGCGTATTCGGCGTAATGCCCACGGCAATAAAGCACCCGTCCACCGGGAGCTCTCTCTCCTGCCCGGATATGACATCCCGGATACAGAGACTTCTGACCTGTGTTTCTCCGCGGATCTCCGTGATCACACTGTTCCAGAGAATCTCCACGTTGGGTGTCTCCTTCAGCGCTTCCTGCAGAACCATGGCTGCCCGAAGCTCCTCTCTCCGGTGGATCAGATATACCTTTCTGCAGCCTCTGGCCAGAAAAATGGCATCCTCCGCCGCCACATCCCCGCCGCCGGCCACGGCGGCCACCTTATCCCGGAAAAAAGCTCCGTCACAGGTGGCGCAGTAGGATACGCCCATCCCGCCAAATTCTTCTTCGCCGGGAACCCCAAGCTTCCGGTGTCCGGCTCCCATGGCAAGAACCACCGTTTTGGTCCGGTATTCGTTTTTCCTGGTCCGGACAAGCTTCACCGGGCCTTCCAGCTCAAGGCTCTGTACCTTCTCCCGGACAAACTGTCCGCCAAGCCTGTCCGCATGGTCCCTCAGGGTACTGCCAAGCTCCATGCCGCTGATTCCCGGCAGCCCCGGATAATTATCTACCTCATACGTGTTCACTACCTGGCCGCCGCTTACATAGCTGGCCTCAATCACCAGCGCGTCCAGCCGGGCCCGCCGGGCATAAATGGCCGCGCTCAGTCCGGCCGGGCCGCTTCCTATAATAATCAGATCGTAAAGATGTTCCATGCTTTCCTCCCATCTAACCTTCCGCGGAGCTGCTCTGTTCCAGATCCTGGTCATTGTTGCAGACAATCCGGATCTCTCTGATCAGTTTCAGGCTGCTGTCCACTGTCACTTCTGTGCAGTCTACTTCTGAATCTCCCCGGTAAAAAGTGTACCGGACGGTGCCATTCTCCGGATCTTCGGCTTTTTCAAAGGTCTCTTCCCCGGCTGCCTCCAGAAAGGCTTCCTCCGGCATTCCCAGGGTAATCCCCCCGGCCAGCACCACCGGAACCTTCACCGTATCCAGATCTCCGGACAGCTCTGTTACCAGACAGTTTCTGACGGCAGCCGTCTCCTCCCCGCTGTTGCGGACAACGGTGTACAGCTTTATGCCGTCCCTCTCCAGTGTGGCATGGCCATACTGGCCGCCCTCCACCGCCGGGTCAGACTCTTCCCCGCAGAGGCTCCAGCCGTTTTTCTCCATCTCTCTGACCGGAACCGGAAGCCGGTAGTACACGCCGCCATACTGCACCACATTCTCCGACAATTTTTCTCCCGGCCCTTCGGGCTCCCGATACGCCTGCACCTCCGCGGGCACATCCGCAGAGACCGGCGCCGTCTCTTCCGGTATCTCTATATTCTTAAGATCCACTGTCCGCAGGGTGCCCGTTTCCCCGTCAAAGCCCAGCTGCACGCTGCGGTACGTTCCATACTCGTAGGTGAGAACCACCCCCCGACTGCTTTCATAGCAGTCCACCGGCTCCCCGTAGGCTGCCCGGACATCCTGTTCCTGGGATTGCTGCAGAACAATCTCTCCGGGCAGATTTACATAAATCTCCGCCCCCTCCGGCTCTGCGGTGTCCACCTGAATGCCTGCGATGCTGCAGTCTTCCACAGACAGTATATCCGTTTCCGGATTCAAAATGTACGCATACAGCACATTTCCATCCTTTTCAAAACGCTCTCCTTCCAGATAGGACCGGGAGTCCACTGTCTGATCCGCCGTTCCCCGATATTCCCAGCCCTTTTCTGTAAATTCCTGCCAGGAAACAGGAAATTCATACACCTCGCCCCAGATAGCCGCCGCAAAGCTGCTCAGCTCTTCCGGAAGCTCCACTTCGTATACAGGTATCTCCTCGCCGGGCAGAGTGCTCTCCGCCAGCGTATCCGCCGGATTCTCCTCTTCCAGGGACGATCCTCTTAAAACTACCGGTATGGATTCCTTCTGCCTGCATCCGGCCAGCAGCAGGATGCCCGCCAGGAAAAATACTCCCGCACATTTTTTCCGCATTTTTTTGTCCCCTTTTTCAGGTATTTTTATGACTTTATCCTATGATGCCAGGGTCAAAAGGTCTGAGTGCGCAGCACGGAACAATCCGCAGGCATCATAATTGGGCCTTTTGTTCCCAACATCATCATATCACAAAGAGGGGTACTTTCCAATCCTGATTGCTCATAAACTATTGCAAGAGACTTTATCCAGGTGCCTTTATGCAAAAACTGCCATCACGCCGGCAGCTCCTGCCTCTTCTGCTCCCCTGCGGGGCCGTTGTTTTTCTTTTCTTTCTGGTTCAATTTCTGATCCGCGCCGGAGATACAGACCGGCAGTTTGAAGCTGCGGCAGAGAATTTTTTTGCCCGGGAAATTTCCTCATCTACCATTAATCTTCACTACACCCTGGCCGATCCGGCTTCCGCCGGTATCCGGGAATATCCGGTCACCCTGGGCTCCATGGATCTCCAGAGCGATGCGGATTCCTCTCTGGAAATGCTGACGCAGCTGCTCACCTCCTATGACCCGTCGCAGCTGAATGGGGATAACCGGCTGGTCTACCGCCTTCTCCAGGATGACCTGGAAAACCGGGAAGCGCTTCAGGAATTCGGACTGCTCCAGGAGATTATAAGTCCCTCCCTGGGTGTGCAGGCGCAGCTGCCCGTCCTGCTCTGCGAGTACACCTTCCGCACAAAACAGGACATTCTGGATTATCTGGGGCTTCTTAGGGAAATTCCAGACTACTTTTCTGAAATTCTGGCCTTTGAACAGGAAAAATCCCGGCAGGGTTATTTCATGAATGACGCGGCTGTGGACGGCATTCTGGAACAATGCGCCTCATTCCTCACGGAACCCGTCTCCTCCTCTCTGCTGGAGACAGTTTTCCGCCGGAAAATCTCCGAATTTGACGGCCTGTCCCGGGAAGAAGCGGATTCCTGCCTTTCTCTGCACACAAAGCTTCTTGAGACCTGCGTATATCCTGCTTACCGCTCCCTGATGAACGGCCTGGAAGCGCTGAAGGGAACCGGCCGGAATGCCGGCGGACTCTGCGGTTTTTCAGAGGGACGGGATTATTACTGCTGGCTGCTCCGCTCCCAGGTGGGCACTTCCGACTCCCCGGAGGAAATAGGCAGCCGCCTTCTTCTGCAGCTGCAGGCGGACATTTCTGAAATGCAGTCTCTGCTCCCGCAGATTGCCTCTCCGGAGACAGAGCCCATCCCGGATGGGAATACGCAGCCGGAAGACATCCTGCGCACCCTGCAGAAAGCCATTTCCGCTGATTTTCCCCCTCTTCAGGTGGAAGATTACGAGATCAAATACGTGGATGACTGCCTGGAAGATTACCTGAGCCCCGCTTTCTATCTGACTCCGCCGGCGGACACCTCCTCTCCCAACGCCATCTACATCAACCAAGCAGCCTCCATGCAGGGGATCGAGCTGTTCACAACCCTGGCCCACGAAGGCTTTCCCGGACATCTGTACCAGACCGTTTACTTTGCCTCCACAGCCCCCTCCCTGGTCCGTTATCTTTACGAACCCGGGGGCTATGTGGAGGGCTGGGCCACCTATATCGAGTCCTACGCCTATTCCTACGCGGATCTCGATCCCGCCCTGGCCCGCCTTCTCTGGCTGAACCGCTCTCTGAACCTGTGCCTGTACGCTCTGATGGATCTGGGCATTCACTACCAGGGATGGACAGAGGCGGATACCGGGGAGTTTCTCTCCCAGGCCGGAATCACGGATGCGGAAACCACCGGGGAGATTTACCAGTATATTGTGGAAACGCCGACCAATTACCTGAAGTACTACTACGGCTGCCTGAATTTTATGGATATCCGGGAGGCGGTAAAGCTTCAGGAAGGAGATGCTTTTGATTTAAAGACCTTTCATCAGGAACTGCTGGAACTGGGGCCCATGCCCTTTTATATCCTGGAGGAAGAACTTGGCATCTAAAAAGCAGGGCCCGCGCCCTGCTTTCCCACTGTTATTCTTTTATTCCCATAACAGACTCCGCAAATTCCGCCGCCGCCGCCGCGTCCTCCGTGTAGGCGTCTGCTCCGATCTCCTCCGCGAATTCTCTGGTGACAGAACCGCCGCCGATCATGATCTGAAAGGACCTTCTGTTGTCCAGGCCGTTCAGCGCCTGGACAATATGGCGCATTTCCGGCATGGAGGTAGTCAGCAGGGAGGAAATGCATACGATTCCCGCATCCGGATTATCCCTTACGGCCTGCACAAACTGTTCTGCCGATACATCTACGCCCAGATCCACCACCTGAAAACCGGAATAGCGCAGTGTATAGCCCACAATATTTTTTCCCACATCGTGCAGATCTCCGCCGGCCGTCCCAATCAGAATCTTTCCCCGGGTATTCATCGCGCCTTGTTCCAGAAAGGGCTTCAGTTTTTCCATTCCCTCCTTCATGGCACGGGCGCTGGCCAGCGCCCGCGCCACATCTATGTCGTCCTGCATCTTCAGCCGCACCCTGCGCATGCCGCCCAGCAGCCCCTGATTCAGAATCGCTGTACCCTCTGCCCCCTCCGCAAGAGCCTCCTCCACCAGCCTGGCCGCCTGGCGCGGCTTCCCTTCCGCCACGGCACTCTGTATTTCTTCAAAAGCCATATGATGGGCCTCCCGATTATCATTTGCTTTCAGCCAAAAAAATTGCAGATGCAGCCCTTTACGATTCTGCATCTGCAATCTCTGATGGCTGCGAATATAACATTCTTTACCATCATATCATCTTTCTACGGCCCTTGCAAACTCTAATTCATCCACAAAGGTATCCTGAAACTCATTTTCCGTGGCCAGCTCGATAAATTCAGCCTCCTCCGCCATCCGGCACGCGTACTCATACTCGCCCCGGTTCACTACGCCGAGCTTGGCGCCCTCGCCGGCCGCGTTGCCGATGGGGGTGATGCGGTCCTTCAGGGCGTAGGGAATCAGCCCGATCTCGCAGGCATTGGCCGCATCCATGTAGTTTCCAAATGCTCCTGCCAGATATACCTGGCGGATATCTTCCGGCCGGATCGACAGCTTTTCCGCCATAATGCGGATTCCTGCGGCAATGGCTCCCTTGGCCAGCTGCACCTCCCGGATATCCTTCTGGCTGATATAGATATCCTCGCCGCTGGCCGTTTCTTCTCCGGGGACCAGCACAAATACCGGTTTCCCATCTCTTTCCTTCAGCCGCCAGGCCAGGTCCGCCGCTTCTCCCTCCAGGTCTTCCGGGTCGCAGAGACCGCCGTAGCTGTCCAGGATTCCGCTGCGGATCATGAAGGCGATTCCGTCAATCAGTCCTGAGCCACAGATTCCCACCGGCTTCACATCTTCAATCACTTCCAGGGAAAGCTTTCCATCCTTCATGCTGACATGGCTGATGGCGCCCCTGGCTCCCCGCATGCCGCATTCAATCTTGGCCCCCTCAAAGGCCGGACCGGCTGCCGTGGAGGTGGTCACCATCTTACTGCGGTTCCCCATAACCAGCTCGCCGTTCGTTCCGATATCGATCATCAGGGTCATGTCCTCCAGCTGGTCAAAAGCCACGGAAAGCATGCAGCCCACGGTATCTCCGCCCACAAATCCGGCGATGTTGGGAAACATCAGCACCTTCCCCTCCTCCGCGATGTTCAGGCCGCACTCCCCGGGGGAAAGGATCATGCCTTCCTTCACAGCCGGAACGTAAGGGGCCAGAACCAGGGATTTCGGCGAAATTCCCATAAACAGATGATGCATACAGGTATTTCCCACAATGGAGACCTGCAGGATCTCTTCCCGTTTAACGCCTGCGGAAGCGCAGGCCTGGCCGATCAGCTGGTTGAGCGCTTTGCGGACAACCGCCTGCATCTCCTCCCCGCCGTTTTCCAGAACATAGTTGGAACGGGCGATCACATCCGCGCCAAACTGATGCTGCGGATTCATCGTACTGGCCAGGCCGAGCTCCCGGCCTGTTTTTCCATCCAGAAGATAACCCACAATGGTCGTTGTTCCGATATCAAAGGCCATCAGATAAAAGGGTCTGTCTGTACTGCCGTCAGCCCAGGCCGCGCCCGGCTCTACAGGCACCTGGCGGGAAAGCCCATCTGTAAGAATACGCTGCACCTTTTCCTGGTACAGCGTATCTACCTTCATATCACAGTCTACAAGAGTCTGACAGGCAAGAACAATGCCCTGCCTGTCACCCTCAGTGATATTCACTTTGCACTTTCCACAGGTACCTTTGCCTCCGCAGGGAGCGTCCGGCTCCAAGCCTGCCATCTGTTCCGCCTGCAGAAGAGTGGTTCCCTCCTCCACCTGCAGCACCAGATTCTGCGGCAAAAAAGTAACTGTAAACTGCTTTTTCATTTTAATATCTGTTCCTCTTCTTATGCTGCTCCAACCAGAGTCTTAGCCAGAGTAGCTGCGGATGCTGCATCCTCAGAATATCCGTCAGCACCGATCTCATCAGCGAATGCCTGGGTGATCGGAGCGCCGCCTACCATAACCTTGATGTTGCTGCGGAACGGAGCTGCATTCAGAGCGGCTACGCTGTCGCGCAGGGACGGCATGGTGGTGGTCAGCAGAGCGGACAGAGCAACGATCTTAACATCCGGATTCTCATTAACTGCTGCCATGATCTTGTCGATCGGAACATCAACGCCCAGGTCGATTACTTCAAAGCCTGCGGACTCGATCATCATAGCAACCAGGTTCTTTCC
>ERZ1643246.4404-NODE-4404-length-11163-cov-10.922398_pt1 | contig 11163 bp, 11 predicted proteins | sample MGYA00579265_ERZ1643246 | MGnify/ENA primary metagenome ERZ1643246 (study PRJEB29033, sample SAMEA4952261) | chicken gut metagenome | biome: Broiler Chicken; feature: Gastrointestinal Tract; material: Caecum | place: Ireland | collected 2018 | study: Broiler...
TCAAATTTTCCAGAAAAACCTATTCTAAAAGATTTTAATGTATCATTACTTAATTTTCTTTTTTTTACATACTCTTGCGCCATTTTAGACGTAGGCTTGTACAAGTTTTGATGATAATACTCTGCTGTAAATTCATTAACTTTATATACTTTGGATTTTAATGCCTCTTTAGCCGCATCTTCTCTATTTTCTAATGTAGGTAGTTGAATATTGGCCCTTTCAGCTAGCATTTGCACAGCTTCTACAAAACCAATACCTTCTATTTTCATCAAAAACGTAAATACATTGCCACCAACACCACATCCAAAGCAATGGAATATCTGCTTGTCTGGTGATACAGAAAATGACGGTGATTTTTCATTATGAAATGGGCATAGTCCAAAATAATTTCTTCCACTTCTTTTTAAATGAACATATTGCGAAATTACATCTACAATGTCATTCGATTGCCTTACTTCGTCAATAATTTCCTCACTATACCTTGCCATTTTTCCTCCACTTTCTTTCAAAATATTCCAACTTGATATACATAATTATAATATTCGACGTATTTTACATAAATCCTTCTTTTTTATCCTCTTTTTAAAAATGAACTTTAAGGAACGTCCCTAAAGTTCATTTAATAACATCATTTTATTATCTAATTTATTTACAACTTTTGCACAATTTACCCATTCTTTAGAATTTTTTTTGTCAATTACTCCATCTGGCTTATATTTCATTTTGTGCTCTAAACTAGCCCAGAAGTCCATTGCCATTGTTCTTATTTGTATTTCTACCTTCACGTAAGCTACATTTTGTGACAGTGGAACTGGTGTTTCTACTATTAAGTGATAACTAGAATAACCACTTTTTTTGGGTTTAGCTAAGTAATCTTTTTCTTTTAATACTTGGATTCCTGGAAATTTTTCTACGGAGTCTTTTATGGTATATACATCCTTTTTTAATGGGCATATTACTCGTATTCCTGCAATATCATTAATATTTTCTATCATTGATTTATATGTAAGTTGTAAGTCTTTTTTCTTCATTTTGTTCATTATACTGTCTGGAGTTTTTAATCTACTATTTACATGATCTATTAAATCATAGTTGTGAAATAGTTGAAATTCATCTTTTAGTATTCCTATTTTTGTGTCTAATTCTCTTATTGCAATTGAATAAATAAACATTAATTTTTTGAATGTTGCATCTTCTTTTTCTACTTTTTTATTACAATCCAAAAATTTTTCGATTTTTACCAATTCATAACTCTCATCATTCTTTTTTTTATTTTTACTTTTTTCCCTATTTTTCATTTCTACATCTACTCCTTCCTCTTTTTAGTTAAAGCCGAATATGTTCCAACTTTAGCTTTTTCTTTTATTTGTAGAATGCATTTTTTCTATATTTAGTATATGCTTATTCTAATAATAAATTGTTTCCAAAAAATATTTTCAATGTGTTTTTTGTGTGAAAAAAATAGCCACTTTAGATATATTCTAAAGTGACCATTTTATTATTTGTTCTATATTCATTACTGTTTTTTCGCCAGTTTTTAAGCTTTCTACTTCATAGTTATCTCCTTCTTGTTTGTCTCCAACAACTATAAAGTATGGTGTGCCTAAAATTTTACAATCTTTTATTTTTGCGCCAATGCTTAATTTGTCTCTATCATCTAATATTACTCCTACATTATTTGCTTGAAGTGTTTCATATAATTTTTTTGCCTTTTCCAATTTTTCTGCATCATCTGTTTTTGCAATAATTTGTATTTTATAAGGTGCCACTGACTCTGGCAAAACAAAGCCACAAGGTCCATATTTTGGATCATTTATTAGGCACTGCTCATATAATGCTGCAAGTGTTCTGCTTACACCTATGCCATAGCATCCCATGTAATATAGGCTTTCTTTTCCATCTTTATCTATGAACTTTCCATTCATCATTTCTGAATATCTCGTACCAAGTTGGAAAATATGTCCCAATTCCATTGTTCTAATTTCTTTAAAGTTTGATATATTTTCTATGCCATATTCTTCACTTAGATACTCTTGATAATTTTCTTTTTCTAATACCTCTGTATTTAATCCAATTTTAGTTTTTTCATCATAAAGTATTTTATCTTCTCCTTGGTCTGAGATAAGCATAAATTCTTCAGATTTTTTCCCACCCATTGCGCCATTGTCAGCCACAATAGGAATTACATCTAAGCCTATTTCTTTAAATATCTCTAAAAATGCATCTCTAACATTGTTATACGCTTCAACCATTTTTTCTGGAGTTGTATCAAAAGTATACACATCCAACATTGGAAATGCCTTTCCTCTTAGCAAATATCCTCTTGTTCTAATTTCATTTCTAAATTTTTCGCCTATTTGATAATATACCACAGGTAAATTTTTATATGATTTTAATTTTTCCCTAGCGAATTCTAGCATTGCCTCTTCCCCCGTTGGCGCTAAGCAAAATGTTCCTTTATTAGATTTAGTAATTAGCATTGTGCCATCATTTACATATTGGTCATATCTTCCAGAGTTTTTCCATATTATATCTGGCTGTAATGTTGGCAGAAGTACCTCAATGCAACCATGCCTATTTAAAGTTTTTCTTATTATTTCTTCTATATTTCTTCTAACCAATAATGGTACTGTGTTGTAACCATATATGCCTGCACCGTATTGCACTATTTGTCCTGTTTGCAATAAGATGCTTTGTCCTGGATACATCATATCTATATTATTTAATTTTATCGTTCCCATGCCTGTTTGTGATAATTTCATTATTTTTCCTCTTTTCCTTGATTATTATTTTCTTCAACAAGTTCGTCTATCACTATTTGCCTATTACTATCTAATTTATATTTTGGTAATTCTGGCAAATCATTTAGTGAAGAATAGCCAAACATCTTTAAAAATTCGTTTGTTATTTTATAGGCCATTGGCTTACCCGGCAAGTCAGTTTTTCCCGCTTCTTCTATCAAACCAAATTCTAACAATTTATATACACAAGCGTCTGCTGAAACACCTCTTATTGCTTCAATTTCTGCCCTTGTTATTCTTGGGTTATATGCAATAATTGCCAAAGTTTCTAATGCTGCATTTGACAAATTTGGTTTCACTCTTTTGTCTAAAACTGGATAAATATATTCATATAAGTCTTTTTTAGTGCACAATTGATATTTATCATCAACTTTTATAAGTTCTATTCCCCTATTTTTAGCCTTATAGTCTTCTTGCATACTCGAAATGATTTTTTCTAGCTCATCATCATTAATCTCTAAATTTAAAGACAATTCTTTTTTAGAAACCTCTTTTCCGGAAGCAAAAAGTATTGCTTCTATTATTGCTTTTATTTTATCTATTTCCATTTAATGCTTTATTCCCTCCATTTACATTTACAGTATATATTATTGCAGAAAAACCTTAATATGTCAATATTTTTCCAAATTTCTTGCGCTCAGAATAAGAATATGGTAAGATATTTTTATAGTTTTAATTATGGAGGTATTAATATGGAAGATGAAAATGAGATAAAAAAAGAAAAGAAGTTAGAAATTGTTAAAGGCGATGGTTCAAACCTTGATATCTCACCAGTTTATGAGCATTTACAAAATGCCAAACCTCAACCAGCTGATGATAGGCCTACGAACATCATTATCCCTAAAGAGCATAAAAAAAGTAAAGATGATAAAGAAAGTCATGATGAAGATAAGCAAGATAATTAATCAATTTTGCTAAGTTTGTACTTATTTTAGCAATTTTTATAAAATTTAGAACATGTAAAGTTTATAAAAAGCTTTCATGTTCTTTTTTGTTAGAACTATTAGTATCAGTTTTTATGCATTTCCCCTATTATTAGTTCGTTCTTTTTTTATTTTTTACTTGTTATACTTCTTATATCTATAATAAGGAGGTTTTGTATATGAATAATCATGAAAAGTTATTAAGAAAAAACATAGGTAAAAAAATCAAATTAGCTAGAACTAAAGCCTCATATACACAAGAGCAATTAGCAGAAAAGCTATCTCTATCTCCACGTTATATAAGCCAACTAGAACGTGGTATAGCTTTTGGCAGTGCCACAACAATCATTAATCTTTGCAAAACTTTAAATATTGACTCAGACTTTCTATTTAATGACTTAATTCAAAATGAAAAGCCTCTGTTATTAGAAATTGAAGATGATAAATTTTTAGAAAATTATATGAAACTAAATAAGTACAATAAAGCTATAATTAAATCCTTAGCTAGCGATTTAGTTAAAATTCAAAATGAAAATGACTGTGAAAAAAATGCCTAATATAAAACTTTCATTTTAGCACAATTTTCTCCTAAATTTCATAGAATAAAGTAAAACTTAATTTTTAGGAGGATGTCATGGCAAAAATAATAGTGTTCAATAATGATACAGATAGAATGGAAAGTTACTATAGAGGCGAGGCAGAACCAATGCCATACAATACAAACAGTACTTTAAAAGTTAGAGAATTTAGAGGGTCAAGTAAAAGTAATATCTTATGGACAACTAAACGAACGATGCAAAGTTGGAATAGCCAAAGATACATTTTTGGTTCTCCAATTCCGGTTGGATTTGCTTTTAAGAGGCCTTATGAAGGTGGCCATGGAAATCAAAGTCAACATTATGCAGGCACTGCATTTGATGTAGGTCAACGTTTATCTTCTAGTGAAAGAAGAAGATTATGGAATTCTGCTAATAACTCTGGGGTATGGTATTATGTAGAACCTATTTCATTAACACCAACATGGGTTCATTTTGACAAAAGATTTGGATCTCCAGCTTGCTCTACAGGAGGCTATCCAACAATTAGAAGAGGAAGTGTAAGCAATTATGTGCTAATTGCACAAGATGACCTAAATACACTTGGATATAGAACTGGTGGATTAGACCGGAATATTTGGTTCAGCTACTCAAACCGCTGTAATTAATTATCAAAGATCTCGAGGTCTCTCAGCAGACGGAATTGTTGGATGCAACACTTGGAGGGCTCTACAAGAAGATGTTGTAGGCACAGGTCCTACTAACACAACTATTAATTGAACTTTGGGGACGTTCTTTAAAGTTCAGTTTTGGCTTTTTAAATTTATAGAAAAAATTTGAACTTTAAAGAACGTCCCTAAAGTTCATTTTACTTCTCTGGCTTTTACGATTACTCTTTTAGAGCTATCATTTGTGCACGTTATTAGTGTTACTTCTTTTTGTCCGTTTGTTAGTTGTGATGTGCAGCTAACATCTGTAGGGTCTACTTCGTATTTGTTGTAAACTCTATAATTGATTGTTCTGCCTGATAAATCTGTTAATTCTATAATATCTCCAGTTTCCAATGTTGGCACCTTACTGAAGAATTTTTCATTTCTATAATTATGACCTACTATGCAAAAGTTGCCTACTTCATTTGGGTCTGGACCCCAAAATTTTGTAGGTGAAATTTTTAATAGTGATGTTGTTTCATCTACTGAATCTGTATCGCCATCTAAAACTGGATATGGATTGCTCCAATTTAATTTCGGTATATTTATTGTAGCGATTGCAGAATAATCATATCCATCATTTGTTGTATGTTTAGTTGCTACCACTCTAGCTGAAGTTCCACCACCCATACTACTACTTCCAGCTGTTAAGTCTGTTAAATCTTGCATATCCTCATCATTTGATGCATCTTGTTCTCCTTGACTGTCATTATTTAATACCACTACTAATACATCGCTTTTTGCAACGGTAGTGTCAGTTTGCGGTATGTCCATTTCGCTCAATATTTCCTTCGATACTTCTTCACTTTTGTTTCTATCATATTCAGCATATATGCAAAAAGATATTAGTACACACACCAAAAAGATTGATATACAAAAATTAAGTTTGTATAATTTTCTTTTTCTTTTTAATTCTGGCGTAATATATAATTTTTTAGTAACTAAAATCTGATTCATATTACTCTCCTTATTTTTGTTTCATACATATTAATTATAACATAACATAAAATTTTTTTAAAGCTATTTCTTAAACTTTTTTTCAATACTAATTAGATAGTTTTTCTGCAATATCTGCAAAATTTTGCAATGTAAGCCTTTCTGCTCTAATGTTTTCATTTAAATTTAATTCTTTCATTATTTTCTGTCCTTGCTCTTTTGTTGAAAATATTTTAGCATTTGTAAGTGAATTTAATAATGTCTTTCTTCTTTGCATAAAAGCACTTTTTATAATCTTAAACATTAATTTTGTATCACACACACTTACAGGGGGTTCTTTTCTAAGGGTTAATTTTATAACTTCGGAGTCTACTTTTGGTGCAGGAACAAATGATGTTCTTGGTACTTCTGCAATTTTTTCAGAACTTGCATAGTAGTAAACACTGTATGTAATTGCACCTGCTTCCTTTTCGCCTGGAATAGCTATAAGTCTTTCTGCTACTTCTTTTTGTACCATAACAGTAATACTTTCTAGCTGCAATTCATCTTCTAGCAATTTCATGATGATTGGGGTTGTGATGTAATATGGCAAATTAGCCACCACTTTTACTGCTTTGAAACTTTGCTTTTCTTTTTGAATTATACTTTGCAAGTCTACTTTTAAAACATCTTCATTACATAGTTCAAAGTTGTTGTATAATTTGAATCTATCTTGCAAAATTTCAATCATTCTAGTATCTAATTCAATACAGATAACCTTTCCTGCTTTTTCTAACAAAAATCTTGTTAGTGTTCCAAGGCCTGGACCTATTTCTATAACTACATCATTTCTAGTAATATTGCTAGCTTCTACAATTGAATTTATAACCTCGCCATCAATTAAAAAATTTTGTCCTAAAGATTTGTTTGCTTTTATATTATATTTTTTCAAAATGAAATTGGTTTCTTGTAATATATTTTCCATAAATTTTTGGCTCCTTAATCTATAATTTAGACTATTATAACATAAAATTATATAAATGTACGTCGCAGATAACAATTTTTTGCCAAAATGCTACGTCCCTGGTGGCAAAAAAGTGAATTTCTTGTGTCTTTCTTGATTTTTACAATGTTTTAATGTAAAATATAGTTAAATTTTTAACTAAAGAGGCGAATGTATGAACGATGATAATAAAATTATTAAAATAAAAACTAACTTTACTTCTAAGAATTTTATCCATGTAAAAAAGCTGAGAATTACTTTAATAGTAATACTTATTATTTTTGTGTTACTGCTTGGCAGAATTGGGTTTATCCAATTTGTTGAAGGTAGTGAATTAAAAGAAATGGCTTACCAGCAACAAGCCATAAATCAAATTATTAGTCCAAAGCGAGGTAATATTTATGATTCCACTGGTAAAGCTTTAGCTATAAGTGCACAAGTAGATACTATTACCATAAACCCTGCTAAATTTGTAAAAGATACCGAAGTTGAGACTAGAGATTATCAAGAAAAAGTTGCTAAAGCTTTGGCAGATATTTTTGGACTAGATTATAATGAAGTTTTGACTAAGGTTCAGAGCAGCTCGCAAGTTGAAACAATTGTTAGGAAAGTTGAACAAGATAAGGTTGATAAATTAAAACAATGGATGGATGATAATGATGTAAGTGTTGGAATAAATATTGATGAAGATTCTAAAAGATATTATCCTTATGGTAGTGTTGCTTCTGCTGTAATTGGATTTTGTGGAAGTGATAACCAAGGTTTAAGTGGAATTGAATCTAAGTGGGATACTACTTTGACAGGAACTCCTGGTAAAATTGTAAGTTCTAAGGGAAGTAATCAGCAAGAAATTCCTAATGCAGAAGAAACTTATATTTCGGCTGAAAATGGTAGTGATTTAACTTTAACTATTGATTTGAATATTCAAAATATTGTTGAAAAGTATTTAAAGCAAGCCGTAATAGATAATGAATGTACTAGAGGTGGAAATGTTATAGTTATGGATCCTAAAACTGGCGATATTCTTGGTATGGCCTCTTATCCAAATTATGATTTAAATTCACCTTATACTCCTAATTCTACACTTGCTGAGACTTATGACTCTTTATCTGATGAAGAGAAAAGTAATGCTTTGTACCAGATGTGGTCTAATAAATCTGTAAACGAGACGTATGAACCTGGCTCAGTATTTAAGGTTATAACCGCTTCTGTTGCTCTTGAAGAAGATATTACCACAACAGATAAAGAAGGCGACTTTTTTGATAAAGGCTATGAAGAATTTGATAATGGAGATGGAACTACGACGAAAATTACCTGCTGGAGAAGAAATCCTCATGATGAAGAGTCTTTAAGGCAAGCCCTTGAAAATTCTTGTAACCCTGCATTTATGCAATTAGGTGCAAGAATTACGGCACCAGTGCTTTACAAATATTATGATGCTTTTGGGTTATTTAATTCAACTGATTCTGGCTTATATGGAGAACAAAGCAGTATTTTTACTCCTTTAGATAAAGTTGGACCTGTAGAACTTGCCACAATGTCATTTGGCCAAAGGCTAAATATTACGCCTCTTCAAATGATTACGGCAGTTTGTGCAATTGCAAATGATGGTATTCTTATGAAGCCTAGAATTGTGAAAGAAATTACGAATACAGATACAAATACAGTTACAGAAGTACCTGTTACACAAGTTAGACAAGTAATTTCTAAACAAACCGCAGAAGAAGTAAAATCTATGATGGAATCTGTAGTTACAGATGGTACTGGTGGAAATGCAGCTGTTTCTGGTTATTCTATTGGTGGAAAAACGGGAACTTCTGAACCTCTTGATTCTCAAAAGGAAGAAGGATATGTTGCTTCTTATGTAGCAATTTCTCCAGTTGAAGATACGCAAGTTGCTATACTTCTTACTTTATATGACCCAGACCCAGAGAACAAAATAAAAGGACACCAAGGTGGTACTGTTGCAGCTCCGGTAGTTGGACAAATGCTTTCTGAAATTTTACCATATTTAGGAGTTCCATCAGATTCAAGTGCTTCTGATGATGCAAATTCTAGTAATTATATTACAGTACCAGAAATAAGAAATAAAACAGTTGCAGAAGCTGAAAAGACTTTAAAAGATGCTGGCTTTAAAACTAAAACTTATGTTAATGGTGATCCTAATACTACACTTGTTACTGACCAAAATCCAAAAGCAGGAAATAGCTTACCAAAGAACTCTATTGTTATACTTTATGGTGAGGGTAGCGAAATAGGAACTTCAGTTGAAGTACCTGATTTGGCTGGTCTAAATTTATCACAAGCAATTAGCAGACTACGAGAGAAAAATTTGAATATAAATACAGAGGGAAGCGGCACTGTACTTACTCAAGACTATGCTAAAGGCGAACTAGTACCAGAAGGCACAATTATAAGAGTTACTTTAAAACCAACTTTAACTGATGCACATTAAAGCATTTTTTCATTTCTCCAATATTCATTTAATAAGCTATTTAGCTTTTGAATATTGGGGAATTTTTTTATTGCCATATCAACCGCATTTTTATTATTTCCACATAAAAATGCTAGCCAACCATCTTTTTTATTCATATTGTTTAAACAAGCAGGCACAACAAATTTAGGTAATTCTACTATATACATCTCAACATTATTTATTTTACTACTTTTTTCTTTGCTAGGAATTTGCACTTTTGATATGCATTGCTTTGAATGTGAATATTCAAAATCTAAGAAATTAATTGTAACTGTCTTTGCTAATTTTCTATTATCATTATATAATAATTGGGCAGAATGAATCTGTGCATAATATAATAACATTTTATTTTGAACATAGTATCCATCTATAAATTGCATTCCTACATTTAACTCTGTACCATTTTTTAATTTTAAACGTACATCAGCAATACCAAAATCTTCTTCTGAAGGTAATTGATTTTTGTATTTTTCTAAATAAGGATTTAGCTTTATTTGACTTATTTGTTCATCTAAAAATGTTTCAATTATATCACCGATTATATCTAAATTTTTTTCAGAATTTAAAACTTTTCTTAATATTCGATTACTTTTTGATACAAATTTTCTATTCATAATATTTTCAGATTAATGCTAATATTTTTCCCTCCTTTTATTTAAAAGAATTTATCCTAAGTATAATTTGAAAAGTGGTCTTTTGTCAACCACTTTTCATCGCAATATACGACTTTTTTCGACATACTTGCTGCTTTTCAATTCATTAACAACATCATCTATCATACTTTGCGGAGTAGAAGCTCCTGCCATTATGCCTATTTTTTCGTAGTTATTAAATTGATCTAAATTTAGTTCATCTTTTGTTTCAATAAAAATTGCATTGTTACAGTTTTCTTTTGCAATTTCATATAATTTTTTAGAATTAGAACTATTTTTTCCACCAATTATTATCATACAGTCTACCAATTTGGCTATTTGCTCAGTTTCTTTTTGTCTTAATTCTGTAGATTTACAAATAGTATTTTTAATAACTAAATTTATATTTTTTGGTTTAAGTTCTTCTAATTTTTTTGCAATTTTATCAAATTTATTTACACTATATGTCGTTTGTGAAATTAATAATAATTTATCACATTTGTTCGTTTTCAATCTTTGTAAAGCTGGCTTAATATCTGCCTCATCTTTTATAATTGAACAGCGATTATTACAATAACTAATTGTCCCTATATTTTCCGGATGCTCAGGATTTCCACACAAAAATATATAATAACCTTCATCTACATATTTTTTAGCTATTTCATGAATTTTTAATACATTTGGGCATGTATAATCTTTTATTTCTATTTTTTCCTTCTTGGCCATTTCATATACTTCTTTTGAAATTCCATGTGCTCGTATTAGGGTAGTTTTTATATCTTTATCCAATTTCTCTATGAATTTCATTCCCTTTTTTTTCAAGCTTTCTACCACTTGCTTATTATGTACAATTTCGCCAATACATGCTATTTTGTCATTAATTTTCAATTCATTTTCTGCCCCTTCAACCGCTCTTTTCACTCCATAGCAAAACCCTGCATTTTTCCCTACTATAATTTCCATGTTAAATTTCCTCTCTACTTGATAATGCTATATTGCCGGGATTAATGCTAAATTATTAACCCCGGCAGCTATTACTTTTCATGAGCAGATGATATATAGTACCCTACGCCTCTTTTAGTTATTAAAATTTTAGGTACAGAAGTATCTTCTTCAATTTTTTCTCTTATCCTTCTTACTGTTACATCAACTGTTCTAATATCACCA
>ERZ1643246.4405-NODE-4405-length-11153-cov-6.254911_pt1 | contig 11153 bp, 8 predicted proteins | sample MGYA00579265_ERZ1643246 | MGnify/ENA primary metagenome ERZ1643246 (study PRJEB29033, sample SAMEA4952261) | chicken gut metagenome | biome: Broiler Chicken; feature: Gastrointestinal Tract; material: Caecum | place: Ireland | collected 2018 | study: Broiler...
TCTCCAACATCCGGGAGGTGGACGCCATCGTCCATGTGGTCCGCTGCTTTGACGACCCCAACGTCATCCATGTGGACGGAAGCGTGGACCCTCTTCGTGACATTGAGACCATCAATCTGGAGCTGATCTTTTCCGACATCGAGCTTCTGGAGCGCAGGATTGCCAAGCAGTCCAAAGGCGCCTTCAACAACAAGGAGCTGGCAAAAGAGGTGGAACTTTTAAAGGCTATGAAGGCCCACCTGGAGGAAGGAAAGCTGGCCAGAAGTTTTGAAACCGAGGATGAGGATGAGCTGGCTCTCATCAACTCCCTGACTCTCCTGACCTGGAAGCCGGTTATCTTTGCGGCCAATGTGGCGGAGGACGACTTAGCCGATGACGGCGCTTCCAATCACTACGTACAGGAAGTCCGGAAATTTGCCGCGGAGAACGGCTGCGAGGTGTTCGTCATCTGCGCGGAGATCGAGCAGGAGATTGCCGAGCTGGAGGAAGATGAGAAAAAGATGTTCCTGGAAGATCTGGGCCTGAAGGAATCCGGCCTTGAAAAGCTCATCGCCGCCAGCTACCGGATCCTGGGATTGATCAGCTATCTGACCGCCGGTCCCCAGGAGAGCCGTGCCTGGACCATCAAGGTGGGAACCAAGGCTCCCCAGGCTGCCGGAAAGATCCACAGCGACTTCGAGCGGGGCTTTATCCGCGCCGAGGTAGTGTCCTACGATGACCTGATGGCCTGCGGAAGCATGGCTGCCGCAAAAGAAAAAGGCCTGGTCCGCTCCGAGGGCAAGGACTATGTGATGAAGGACGGAGATGTGGTTCTCTTCCGTTTTAACGTCTGATATCGCTTCTTATCAAACAGTTTATCCATTTCGGAACTGCAAAAAAAGAGACGATCCGCCGGAAAATCCAAGGTCTTACAAAAGTCCGAATTTTCCGGGATCGTCTCTTTCCTGCATATCAGAGGCTAAGAATCAGGATTCACCGACAGCCTCTCTCTTTTTGCATTTATTTCTTTCCGTTTCCAATCTTGCTGAGAATCATTACGCAGACCATGATAACAAAAATCGCAACGAAGATTCCCACCATGCCTTTTAACATAATTTCCAAAGCGATTTCAATATTCTGAATGTTCATCCTCTACTCTCCCTTCTCTTTACAGGAACTGGGTTACAATGCTGATCACAAGGCCTCCGGCGATTACGGAAGCAACCTGTCCGGATACGTTGGTTCCGGCAGCCTGCATCAGGATGATGTTTCCGGGCTCAGCCTCAGCAGCCATCTTCTGAACGACACGGGAGGACATGGGGAATGCGGAGATTCCACAGCCGCCGATCATGGGGTTCACCGGAGGCTTTCCGGCCATCTTTAAGAATACGTTTACCAGCTTTGCAAACAGGCAGCCGCCGATGGTATCGAATACGAAAGCTACCAGTCCCAGGATCATGATCATGATGGTCTGGGGATTTACGAAATCAGCAGCCTTCATGCTGAAGGAGATGGTGATTCCCAGCAGCAGGGTGATGATATTTGCCAGGTCATCCTGAGCAGTCTGGCTTAAGCTGTTTAACACGCCGCACTCTCTCAGCAGGTTGCCGAACATCAGGAAACCTACCAGTGCTACAGACTGAGGAGAAATCAGACCTACGATAATGGTAACCGCGATGGGGAATGCGATCCTCATAAACTTGCTCACATCACTGGGATTGTAAGTCATGTGAATGCAGCGCTCCTTCTTGGTGGTAACCAGCTTGATGGCAAAGGGCTGAATAATGGGCACCAGAGCCATATACGAATACGCCGCCACCGCGATGGGGCCCATGTAGTTGGAACTCAGTACCTGGGATACCAGGATTGCCGTGGGGCCGTCGGCCGCACCGATGATACCGATGGAAGCCGCATCCTTCAGATCAAATCCCATGATACATGCGATCAGGATCGCAGCAAAGATACCGAACTGAGCGGCAGCGCCGAACAGGAACAGTACCGGCTGGCTTAAAAGGGGTCCGAAATCGATCATCGCTCCGATTCCGATAAACAGCAGAATGGGCATCGCCTCAGAAGCCTCGATCCCAACCTCAAACAGCCACTGGATAATTCCGTGGGACTCCACCTTTCCCTGTACCAGCTGATCGATCACGCCGGAATAAGGAAGGTTTACCAGAATCGCACCGAAGCCCAGGGGCAGCAGCAGGGAAGGCTCATACTCCTTCTTGATTGCCAGCCAAATCAGTATGATTCCGACTACGTACATGACGACCATTTTCAGACCGTCGGGTGTGGCAAGAGCCATCACTCCATCCAACAAAAAACTCATTACTTCGTCTCCTCCTGTGTTTTTTTGTGTATGCCTGAACAGCGTTCGCTGTAAAGCCGGCGGCTCCAGGCCGCCTGAAAAGCCGGAAATGATCCGGCTTTTGCTTTTAAGATTATCACTCCTCTGTCTGAGGCTTCGGTTTATCCTTCAAGGTCAGCTTTACCCACTGGATCACCCGGTCATCCATCTCCATCACTTCGTAATCTGCCTCCTCAGTCTCCACCTTCAGAGGAAGGTCCTCCGGATGGGGAATATAGCCCAGCTGCTCGATCAGATAGCCGGACAGGGTATCGCAGGCGCTTTCGATGTGAAGATGGAGCTCCTCATTCAAATCAAAAATCTGAATGCCGCCCATTACCTTATACACCTTATGGGGTTCCAGGCTGGAAATCTCCGGCTCTTCATCCTCGTGTTCATCCTGAATGTCGCCTACGATCTCCTCTACCAGGTCCTCCATGGTCACCATACCGGATACGCCGCCGTACTCATCGATGAGAATGGCCACCTTGGTCTTATTCTTCTGCATCTCCTTAAACAGCACATCCGTCTTCTGGTTCTCAGGCACAAAGAAGGGCTCCCGCATGATGGAGCGGATATCCACCTCCGTAAAAGAGGTTTCCTTCGCCTTGATCATAAAATCCTTCATGGAAAGGATACCAATAATATTGTCAATCTCTCCCTCATAAACAGGAATCCGGGAATGCATGCTCTCCAGGATCTCATCGATGTACTCTTCCACCGGTTCCTCCAGGTCCACCGCCACCATATCCTGACGGGGAACCATCACTTCCTTTGCGCGCTTGTCGTCAAAGGAGAAGATCGAGGTGATCATTTCTTTTTCAATCTCATTAAATACGCCTGTCTCACTTCCCTGCTCCAGAAGAGACTTGATCTCCTCCTCGGAAACCTCCTCCTCCAGGCTCTCGTTGTGCATGCCGATCAGTTTCAGCACTGTGCTGGTTGAAAAGGACAGCAGCATGATGAAGGGCTTCATCACCTTGGAAATGTAGTAGATCGGGCGCACACAAAAGAGGCTGAATCCTTCCGCCTTCTGCAGCGCAACACGTTTCGGAACCAGCTCACCAAAAACCAGAGTAAAGTAAGCCAGAATAATGGTCACTCCCGTCTGCGCAATAGACTGACTGTACGGGATTCCCAGGCCGCTTAGCTGCACCGCCAGTACCTGCGCGATACCTGTGGCCGCCGATGCACTGGAGAAGAATCCTGCCAGTGTAATTGCTACCTGAATGGTGGAAAGAAAAACCGTGGAATCCTCCATGAGCCGCTCAATGAGAGCCGCATTCTTATTCCCCTGTTCCGCCAGACGGTGAATCTTGTTCTTGTTCACCGAGACTACCGCCATCTCCGCTCCCGCGAAGAATGCGTTCACCGCAGTGAGAATGACAAGAACCAACAATTGAAACGCGATACTGCCCGAAGCTGGGTCGCCTTCCATAATAAAAAATTCCTCCTTTTTTAATAAAAAATTAACCTACGATTGATATTATACAAAAAACAAAGCAATTTGTCAGCAATAAAATTGTTAAAAATCTTTTAGGAATCCTCTGCCCTTCTTCAAGCATTAGTACCAACGCACCATAGGGATCTCATTGTTTACTCCCTTGGAGGCCAGGATCTGGTGCAGGTCGATGATCCCGTTGTGGAAGGTGGCAGCGCAGGCGGACAGATACAAATCCCACATGCGCACAAACCGCTCATCAAACATCGCTCTCACCTCATCGATGTGATCCCGGTAATTCTTCTCCCAGCACAGCAGGGTCTTGTTATAGTGAAGACGCAGATTTTCCACATCCAGCACATGGAATCCCTCATCCCCCATAGCGGAAATCATCTCCCGCAGGCTTGGGATCACGCCGCCCGGGAAAATGTACTTCTTGATCCACGGATCTCCCGCATGCTCCGTCACACTGCTGATAAAATGCAGCAGGAACAGTCCTCCGGGATTCAGGACCTTGGCCGCGTCCTGGATAAAGAGCGGATAATTCTCCCGTCCCACATGCTCCACCATTCCCACGCTGACCACACGGTCAAAGGTCATGCCGGACTTCGGAAGGTCCCGGTAATCCATCAGTTCCACCTTCAGCAGATCTTCCAGTCCCTGCTCTTTAATCCGGTTCTGGAACTCCTTGTACTGCTCATGGCTCAGGGTGATGCCCGTACCTTTCACCCCGTATTTCTTGGCCGCCTCGATCAGAAGGAATCCCCAGCCGCAGCCGATATCCAGAAGGCTCATTCCCTTTTCCAGATGAAGTTTCTTTAAAATGTAATCCACCTTGTTGACCTGAGCTTCATAAAGGCTGTCATTCTCGTGTGCAAAATAGGCGCAGGAATAGCTCATGGTCGGGTCCAGCCACAGCTTATAGAAATCGTTTCCGATATCGTAATGGCTGGTCACTTCTTTCTCCTGGTTCTTCTTGGAAAGGGAAGTGTGGATCAGCTTTTTTAAGGCTCCCTCGTCCGTGGAGAACTTGGCCATCTGTCCCAGGAAATGGTCCAGCGCATTGTAGAGATTGCCCTCTATTTCCAGATCTCCGTCCATATAAGCCTCCCCCAGAGCCAGGGATGTGCTGGTTAAGAGCTTTGACACGGGAATGGGCTTTTTAAAATCCACGGTAAACGTGGGTTCCCCCGTCCCTACCTGATACTCATGGTCCTGAAAACGGATGCGGAACGGATTGTCATCAAACCGCTCCAGAAATTGTACCATTGCCTTCTCTTCCATTGATTCCAACATAAAATTCTGCCTCCTTGTAAGTGACTGATTGATGTGTTTCCATGCGAGTAATCGGATTGACCGGATTTTTCCCGAAATTACCACATTTTATGCATGATACATTTTATGTTAATGCGGTCCGGCGAAAAAATCCAGAGCAAAAAGTTACATTTTTAATCAATTTCCCCCTGCCTTTTTCCAAACTTTTAAAGGCAGGGGGATCGCTTATCCTCTATCTGTTTTGTTTAAGTTTCTCAGACCTTAATCCACCTGCGGATCAGAGAGATGTTTTAATCCCATATTATGGACCACACGATAGAATGTGGGCATCATCAGCAGCATCAGCGCTGTAGAAGCCAGCAGTCCGCCTACATTTACCAGAGAGGAGCCCTGCATGGTTTCTCCACCGTATGCAAAAACATTGGGGATCTCAGAAATCACCGTAATGGTCACCGTCATCAGGATCGGGCGCAGACGGGTAGCTCCCGCTTCCACCAGAGCCTTATCCAACGGCATCTCCTCACGGTACTGGTTCACTGTTTCAACATAAAGGATACCGCCGTTTACAACGTTTCCGACCATCATCAGGAATCCTAGCATAGAGGTCATGCTGATGGAGCTGTCAAACAGGAACAGGAGTCCAAATGCACCGATCAAGCTGAAGGGGATCGTGATCATGATCATCAGCGAATATTTAGGTGACTCAAACTGGATCGCCATCGCGATGAAAATCAGGAAAATTGCCGTTACCAGGGCCTGGCCCAGGGCGCCGATTTCCTCGGCTGTACTCTCATCCAGAGCGTTGACCGCCATGCCGACTCCATCCTGGAATTCCCATCCGGCTACAAAGCTCTTTACATCGGCATCAGCCGTATCTTCATAACCGATATTGGGCTCCATGGTGATGGATACCTGATAGCGCTTATCCTTGCGGACAATCTGGGACGGGCTGTCCTCATAGTACACATCCGCCAGACTGGCCAGAGGGATCTGGGTACCGCTTCCGGTGGTCAGAAGCATTCCCTGGATTTGGTCCACGGTATCATACTGGCCCTCCGGATATTCTACGACTACATCGATATCCTCATTATTCACACGCATCGTTGTAGCGGTAACACCGCTGAGTCTGTTGTAGATGGTTCCTCCAATCGAAGCCGGAGTCAATCCCTCCGCCTGCGCTTTTACCGGGTCCACATGAATCTTCAGAACAGGAGCCGCATTCTCAATGGAGGAGTGAACCTGTGAGACATCGTCACGGTCTCTCAGGGCCTCCACCAGCCGGCTGCTCTCCGCCTGGACCGCATCATAATCCGTGCCCTGAAGGTCTACCTCGATCTGTCTGGTAGAGGACATGGAAGTTCCGGTACTGCTTCCGGATTCCATGCTGACGGTGATATCCGGAAGATAGGCAGCCTCGGACAGCCATTTATCAATTACCTGATTGGTGCTCAGCTTCCGGTCGTCCTTCAGATAAGCGGTAATGGACACGCTGCTTCCTCCGCCGAGGCTCATGCCGCTGCTGCCGTATGTCAGCAGATAATAATCCAAATCCTCATCCTGGGCCACCATCTGCTCCACCGGAGCCACTACCTCGTTGACTTTTTCCACCTTCAGGCCCGGCTTTACCGCAATGGAAATATCTACGATTCCCTCATCAGAGGCCGGCATCAGCTCTGTCTTCAAAGTGGAGCCCATCGCCAGTGAAACCACAAACAGGATAATCGTCACAGCAAAAATCGTCTTGGTCTTAGGCACAATGTTCGGCATATGTTTGCGGTACCAGTTCTGCATGCCTTTCATCAGGCCGTTAATAGGAGCATTCTCCCGCTCCTGGGGATGCCACATGTAAAAGCAAAGAGGTACCAGCATACTGGCGGAAAACAGAGAAGCCACCAGACAGAAAATAACCGTCCAGGCCAACTGGGTAAACAGCTGTCCTGTCAGTCCCTCCAACAGCAGCAGGGGAATAAACACCACGCAGTTGGTGGCAGTACCGCCGGCGATAGCGCCGACCATGTCCTTTGCGCCCTTGAGAGCCGCATCGTAATAATTCAGATGCTCTTTTGCTCTGAAACAGCCGTCCAGCACGTTGATGGAGTTATCTACCATCATGCCGACGCCGAATACCAGAGAGGTCAGAGAGATAACGTTCATGGAGAATCCCATAGCGGACATGGCGATCAGTGCCAGGACCACGGAACTGATCAGAGAAGCTCCAATGATGACAGAGGCCTTCAGGTCGCCGCAGAACAGCCAGAGTACAATCATCGCCAGAACCACAGCCATAACTACCGTCTGGTACACATCGGATACGGAATCCTCGATCATCTCACTGGAATCGTTGATCACCGTGAAATGAATTTCCGGGTTGGTAACGGCCAGACTTTCAATCTCGCTCATGACCTCATCCGATGTCTCAATAGCGGTTGAGCTCTGCTGCTTCTGAATGCCCATGGAAATAACGTCTTCTCCATTGTAGCGTCCGATGGAATCCACGCTTTCCGTTGTCTCATATACCTGGGCCACATCGGAGAGGTGGATGGTATTGCCGCCGCTTACCGGGATGGGGATTGTCTCCAGTGATGCTACATCGTCATAGCTGTTGTCTGCGCTGGCGCTCAGCTCCAGGTCACCCATGGTCACATTTCCTACCGGGATGGTGAAGTCAGCCGCGCCTATGATCTGGGCTACCGCTTCCATCGTCAGATGGTACTGATCCATCTTCTGGGGGTCCAGCTGGACCCGCACATAGCTCTCCTGTCCGCCGGACAAGGATACCTGTCCTACGGAGCTGAGCTTTTCAAACTCGGGAACAATGTTGTTTTCCACATATGTATAGAGGTTTTCCTCCGTATCACCGCTGACTGCCAGCGTCACTACGGGAGCCGAGTTGATATCCAGCTCCATAATAGTGGGTTCATCCGCATCTTCCGGCATATCCTGGACTGCATCAATGGCCTTTTTCAGATCAATGTAGGCCGTATCCATATTGGTGCCGTACTCATACTGGATCATGATGATGGAGGCATTTTCCATGGAATAGGACTGGACCGTATCCACACCGCTCAGGGAAGCAATGGCATCTTCCTGTTTGGTGGTGATCAGCTCACTGATATCCTCCGGGCTGGCGCCTGCGTATACCGTGCTGATCAACAGCATGGGAAGTTCCATCTCAGGTGTCAGCTCAACCTTCGCGCCCATCACGGACTGGAATCCGAAATACACGATGGTGAGGAGGCACATGATGATTGTGACAGGCCGTTTTAAGGCCAGTTTTGTTAATTGTACCATACGATCTCACCCGCCTTCTAGTTTGCTGCAGAGGATTCATTTGCCGCCTGGGTATCCTCTGTCTGGCTGTCCGTTTCCTCCTGATCTTCAGTCTGGTCATCGCCGGCCAGTAGGACCTCTGCTCCGTCTACCAGTTCGTTGCTCCAGCTTGTGATCACCTGGCTGTCTGCGGTCAGACCGGAAACCACTTCCATCCGGTCAGAATCGTAGATCCCTGTCTCAATGTCCGTGCGCACTGCCGTCCCGTTGTCATAGCAGTAGACAAAAGGCTGGCCTCCGGAATAAGTTACCGCATCCACCGGCACCGTCATCGCATCCAGGGCCTGGTCCATAACAACCGTCAGCTTCACTCTGCTTCCCGTGGTCAGGCCGTTGGCATCGTGGAGAGTCGCCTTTGCATCATAAAGGCCAGTGGACGCATTGACCATGGAACCAACCTCCGTAACGGTCCCATCGTAGGAGGCCTCTCCCTTCTCCACTGTCACATCGTCTCCAACTGCCAGATTCTCCAGGATCTGCTCTGTAATTCCAAAATTCACCTGAAGCTGATCCTTTGCAGAAATCACACAGATTTCGCTGCCCGCCGCTACATGGTCATGGGGCTCAATGGTTCTGGACTCAATTACACCGGAAATCGGAGCCGTTACCTGCGTATACTCCACCTGGAGGTCATACTGGTTCTTGGCAGACTCGTAAGAAATCCGGGCATTCTCCGCCGCATTCTGTGCCTGCTCCAAGGACTGCTGGGAAACCCCTCCTGAGGCAAACAGAGCCTGTGTTCTGGCCAGCGTATTGTTGGCATCGTTTAAGGCAACCTGAGCTGCCTCCATCTGAAGGCGGAGAGACGTAAGTGCATCGGAATCGATCGTGCAGAGCACCTGCCCCTCTGTCACCTGCTCACCTGCCTGGAAATACACCTCCAGAACCTCTCCGCTGATTTTGGGCTGCACGGAAGCTTTGGACTGGGGCTCGATGGTTCCTGTCAGATCCGTATAAAGGACAATATCTGCCGTCTCCGGTGTTTCAACCCGGACGGTAGGCCGCGTTTCGTAATCTGCTGCTTTTTCTTCCGGTTTCAGGAAGCGAACTGCAATGAGGCCAACCAGCGCCACAACTACAACGCCTCCTATAATCTTAGATTTCTTCATAATTCTTATCGTTCCTTTCTTTCATTCTAAAATGCGGCAACTGCTCCGAACGGTATACTTCGTCCTGAACGGCTGCAGAGCCGATATAAAATTAAATTTTTTCAGAATTACAAACAGGCCTTACGCACTGCTGCGTCTCTCCTCCTGGTTTTCCCGGAAACTCCTGGCTCCCCGGTCCAGAATTTCCAGCTGGCGGAATGCTGTCTCCTTCAGCTTTTTTTCATCACTGTTTCCTACGAAGCAAAGAAACAGGGTCTTGATCACCACCAGAACTCCCAGTTCCAGCAGACAGACCATCTTTTCCTCTCCCAGGCCTTTGTAGGTCTTCTCATCCAGCAGAGTATCTCTGTCCCGGATAAACTTCCTCAGTCCGTCCTTATCATAGAAGGAAGCCTCCTGAAGGACCGCCTGGTTATGGCACTGCGTATCCTCCACCAATCTCTGGTACAGGCTGCAGCGTTTCCGGAGATTGCCATCCTCCAGAAGGGAGGAAACCATCTGTTTAAAGCCCTCCTCAAAATTGCCCCGACATTCCTTAAGCGCCATCTCCATATCTCCCAGGAACCGGTTCTTCATCTCTTCCACCATGTGATGGAACAGATCTTCCTTATCACTAAAATAATAGTAGAAGCTGGCTCTGGATATGCCGGCCCGCTGGATGATCCGGCTGACGGTCAGAAGGGCGTAGGGCGTTTCCAAAAGCTCCTCGCCGGCCGCTTCCAGGATAGCCTGGCGCTTGCCTTCCTTCAGATTAAAAAACTTCTCCGTGGGCATGTATGTACTGCCTCCTCTTCCTCTGTGTTCCTAATTTCTAGGCTGACAGTTATACAGTATAGTACAATATGTTTAATTATCAACTGTCAAAAAGGGGTGTTTTGCTCAATTTTTGTGCATAACACCCCTTTTGTACAAATTTAGTACATTTTTATGAATTTGTCCTATTCGTCGGATTTTCCTGCCGTCTCCTCCTGGATCTGGGCGCTGCGCCTTAATGCCTGCTCGATATCCCCGTCAAAGAGCCGTCCCAGATGCTCCAGCTCCTTGGCGATGGGCGTCTTCATCCCAGACTCCAGCCAGTCCATCATGCAGCCCTCAAAGGCATGGTGGTAGAAACGGCCAATTAACTCCTTATCCTTCTCTGTGGCCGGGATCCCCCTGGCTTTCACCTCCACCATATGCTGGAAAATCACAGCAGCGGACTCGGAAAAATACCGTTGTATCTCTGTTCCTCTGGTGGAACGGTAGATCCGGTACAGCATCTCCTGGTTTTCCATCATCCGGTCCATGCCTTCCCGCCAGTTTCCTTCGTCGATCTCCCCGTTCTCCAGGCCCCAGATTACCCGCTCCTCCTGCATGTGGAGGATCTCCTCCAGCACCTCGTAAATATCCTTAAAGTGGTAGTAGAAGGTATTTCTGGAAATACCGCAGTCCTCCACGATATCCTTTACTGTGATCTTGTCTGCCGGCTTGGTCTGAAGCTGGCGGATAAATGACTCGATAATCGCCCGTTTGGTAAATGATGCCATGAACTTCCTCTTTCCGCATACGCTCTGATGTAAACATGCCCTCAGTGTATCAGTATATCATAAAAACTGCTGACATGAAAAGAGAAAATTTCTCGGGAGTTTGACAGCTGAATAACAAAAAAATACCTCGCAGGCCGCATAAAACC
>ERZ1643246.4408-NODE-4408-length-11149-cov-4.836759_pt1 | contig 11149 bp, 8 predicted proteins | sample MGYA00579265_ERZ1643246 | MGnify/ENA primary metagenome ERZ1643246 (study PRJEB29033, sample SAMEA4952261) | chicken gut metagenome | biome: Broiler Chicken; feature: Gastrointestinal Tract; material: Caecum | place: Ireland | collected 2018 | study: Broiler...
TATTTTTACACCAAATAAAGTGCTTTATGCATTCATTTCAGGTGATATATCACCCATCACCTCCATACTATAGCTTATCCTATAATTGCTCGATTCCCCCCTTATCTTTTCCGAAAAAAGAAGGTTACAGTTCGAATCCTGTTTTTTCTCCAAACAGCTAAAATGCAGCCATAAAACATTATCGTTTGGTTACATTTCAAAAATGTTTTATTTTGCCGCGAAAATAATAAAAACCCTTGAAAAACTAACCGTTTTTCAAGGGTTTTTTACTCTGCAGCCTTTTCGTCTGCAATTATGGCTGGGGTAGCTGGATTCGCAAGGAACGGAATAGCGATTGTTCGCCGCAGGCGCAATCGCGTCAGCAACGAATGACGGAGTCAGAGGCACCCCGAAACTACCGAATATTGCTTAAAAACCACTAAAAACCCATCAAAAACACCGGATTTTGACTATCTTCCCCACGATCAACCCCACGCAAAAATTGTCGTTCAAACCATTTGAATGACGGACCCGAAAATTTATACGCAGAGGGGCGCGCCGAATCGGCGCGCCCCTCTGCGTAGTTTTATTTAATTTATAAAGTTATTGCTTCAGTTCAGATATAAGTTTTTGCATTCTTTTTTCTCTACCCTCAATCGTCTTTAATTCGCATTCCCAAATCACGATAACATTCCAGCCTTCCGTTTGTAATTTTTGTATATTCATAGCATCTCTGTCTTTATTTCGTTGTAATTTGGGAATCCAATAATCAATATTGCTTTTGGGCAGAACAAAATCTTCGCAATCATGCATATGCCAAAAGCAACCATTTACAAATATAATTGTTTTATACTTTGGCAATACTATATCAGGATGACCTGCATATCGTTTATCGTTTTTTCTAAACCTAAATTCTTTTGAAAAAAGGAATCTGCGAACAAAGTCCTCTGGTTTTGTATTTCTACATTTAATGCGTGACATGTTAAAATGCCGTTGCTCTTTTGTATGGTTATCCATAGAAATTAAACAACAAAAAAACTATTTTAGATTAAATTCAACTTTCAAGAGATCAATAAGTACTTTAGCATTATTTTTATCCAGTTGAATTACCTGACTTACTTTTCCAGTAAAAATTCGCTCTTTACTCCCATACATATCGATCTGAAAATATTTTTCCCCGTTGCTTATAAATGTCGAATATGTTGCTTGAACTTCTTCTTGCACACTGTTTCTCAACTTTTCAATTTTTTCCATTTCAGAAACATTTATTCTTGCCATATTTTATACCTCCAAAATTTTTTTAATTTCGTGAGCAATCGATTTTGCCAACATAGGAGGGACTGCATTTCCGACTTGCTGATATTGAGAATCTTTCGACCCATAAAAAATATATGAATCTGGAAAAGTTTGTAGTCTGGCAGCTTCTCTAATGCTTATTGCTCTATTCTTGACAGGATGAATCCACATCGACTTTCTGACATTAACCACAGTTCCGCAAGCCTCGTCGTATGACAGTCCCAAATATATAGTATTTTGAGTACGAGACGGATCTGAATAAGTATTAATTTTGAGTTCAGAACTTAAGCTATGGAAATTTTTACCTTGCGGTATATTCCTAAATCTTTCAAGTGCAATGCTTCGCGTGTCAGTATTTATATGATTATAAATATTTTGCTGACAATCTTGTAAAGCTTTTGTAAATTCATTTTTGGAAAAATCATGTCTCTTGATAGGTTCGTCTGTAATAGACTTGGAAGGTTCAATTTCTTCCAGATCTTCGATTGCATCACGCACTGTGTGTTTATAGTCTATCGGAGCGGGAAACTCAATTTTAGCATTTGGTTTAAAAAGGCGATTTATTCCGATCATTATAAATCGGCGTCGTTCTTGCGGGGCTCCATAATCATAAGCATTCAGTATCTTATGATCTATAATATATTCTCTTCCAAATCGTTTAATTAAGTAGTCAAAAACAGAATAAGTATTAATTTTTGCTATTATCTTACCGCTTGTTTCGCTTTCTAATTTAAAAATGACAGCATTGTTATACAATTCAGTCATAAGGCTTACAGCGCGGATAAATTCTACAAAATTATTTATTGTAAATAAGTCGTCATTTTTTAAAACTTTAGTTCTGTAAATATTCAGCAATGTATCCACATATCCAGATATAATTTCCCCAACAGTATCATTCTCTATGCGGTGTTTATAAATCTCCAGGCTGGATTCAATCGTTTTTGAATATTTAACAAAGTATTTAGCAAGTTTTTCTGTTTTGCCTTTATAGCGGTTAATTAATTTAATTAAATTGAACGTTGTATCGTCTAAGCTGTATATTTTTATTTTCTCTTCCGACGATAACAAATCTATCATATCCATACCGTCTGGATTGTGATTCATGATAACATAACTTTCCGGTTTCATTTCTACGCCGATTTTTATAACCTGGTCGTGATCAACACATGAATCAAAAAATTTGTGTACATCGGAAGTGAGCATCGCAACATTTTCCATGACAAATACTTTAGGCTTTAAAGTAAGAATAGCATCGGCGTATTTTTTTACTAATGCATTATTCATACTAATAAACTTTGTTTTTTGTCTATTTGCATTGGAAAAACCTTGGCACGGCGGACCGCCAATCACTACGTCAACATTTCCTATTTTTTCTTTATATTTGTTAAAATCGATTTTTCTGATATCGGTGTCAACTTTAATAGATGACTTGGTATGATTGTTTAGATATGTGGCAAGGGCATTTTTATTGTTTTCAATTACACCAACAATCTTAAAATCACCTTCTTGCTGAAACCCTAAACTTAATCCGCCAGCTCCGGCGAATAAATCAATCACTGTGAACATATTTATTTTTTAAATCCTTCTGATTCCGCAATTTCTTTAATTTTTAAGCATAAATTTGCTTGCTTCTCGTTTGGAATCCAAGTTGGTATTTTAACGGCAACCTTTAATGCTTTTAGCATTTCAGGTGTACAAAGGTTTTTTTCTATAGCAAAATCATATACAGCCTGCCAAACAGCAGGAGATATTTTGCAAACATTTGTAATTGCTTCAACACCAGATACAAATTTTTGATCTTTTTTGGCTTCTTTGGCAGCAGTTTTCTGTTCTGTATCTGATATTAGCAGTTTTTCTATAGATTTGTCAAGCATTAAAGCGCATTGCTGAATCTGTTGCCAGCATCCATCACGCTTACACCACTGTGTAACATTTATAGTAGGCCGATTAGGATCTGTTATTTTTTCAAATACAAATTTTGTAATTTTTAATAATTCACTGGTAATGGCATCTGGTACATCTTGACGATTCCATATTATCATTAAGTCCAAATCATATTTCGGAAACTGTTGTACAATTAATTTATGGAATAACGCTAAAGCATAAGTAACAATATTTGCTCTATAACCTTGTTCAAACCATTCTTGATGAGAAACAAGCCACTCAGTATGTTTAAATAAAATCATTAAAGCAACCGATTCTTTAAAATATTTCTCATTAAAAATCTCATCGTTCTTATTCCATTTCTCATCCACACTTTCAGCAAATTTTAAAAAGTTTGTTTGAGCACCTTTACTTACTGCATGGGGTAAACCATCCCATGTATTTCTAATTTTCGCAAGATCTGTTTTTGTAATGAGCTGTTTTTTTGGATGCTGAGTTACAAACTTTTCTTTTTGTGCTTTTGTCATGCGCATTTGCGCTTGCAGCCATTGTCCTTTTGCTCTTTCATAAAACCATTTTGTTTCAAATTGAGCCCCACCTTTAGAAGGGGCATATAAGCGTCTGGATATTTGTTCCATTCTAACATGGAAAGGATGTGTGGAAAAGAAATCGACGTCGCTGACTTTGTTTTGGCTATTAGACGATCGTGAAATATTTCTGACTAATTCCGTAGATTTTTCTGAATCTGCCTCAACAAGAGTCAGCTTCATTTGAACAAAAATAGAATCTAAAGAGGCTTTATCCTTACGCCTTGCATTTGACAATGAAGCTGTGGTCTGTCCTCCATTGATTATCTGAAAATCTTTGGCATATGTAATGAATTTCCCTTCATCTCTGTCTTCAACTTTTAAGTCAATTGCAGTGGCGGAAACACCATTATTATAGGCAAAAAAGTTTTGAGGTGATTTCAATATTGTTTCCCTTATTTTTTTATTTACAGCAACTTTAGTAGATAAAAAGCTTCTTACATTCCCTTCAAGAAGATGGCTGTCAAACTCATCATAAATATCTGCTAATGCATTCCCGGGAATTATACAAAGATAGCTTTTATAATTTTCACTATTTGCAATACTTGCTTCCAAACATGGGATACCTACGCCATTTGTAAACTTTAAAAAATCGACTTCAATAGTATCACTTTCCGTATTAGTAAAATTTTTATAAATACGCTCAATATCCCAAATTTGTCTATCAATTATTACATTATCATAGGCGGTCGATTCAATATTATTGATTCGGCCGCTCATAAAGCCGTCTGTAAAAAGAAAAATCCTGTATTTTCTGACCTCAGATTTTTTAAAATTTAAAAGCTCAACTAAATCGGCCGCAGCAGAGCTTATTTCAATTTCTTTTACTAGTCTTCCGCTGAGAGCTTCTTCTATAAAAAATTGTACACGGTCAAAAAATTGAATTGCCGAGGTTTTTGTCAATGTATCACGCTCTATATCCCCAGTATAATCTGCAATAATTAAATTCATCGTTTGATCAAATTCGTCATAAACGTACCCGTCGACTCTAATTTTTCTATTGTTTTTTCCTATGCCGTTGTAAAATGCATAAGAAAAATCCGGAAGATATTGCGCTTCCACTAAGTAATTTGCTATAGTTTGAACAAAAGCAAAACTGGATCCGCCGCCTTCTGTAGCAGCGGCGGCTTTAACTTCTTCTAATAAATCTTTTCTGAACTCGTTTACATCCATAATCTATTTTCTCTGAATTCTATATTTTTCAATGGCAGCAAGTGATAGTGAATACTTTACTGTTGTAACTTCAGGAGGGACATTGGCTCGTGATAAACGAGGGAAGGAAATAGCAACGTTATAAATTCTGCTTTCTGAGATGCGGTATTTTGGCTCAAAATATCTTTCTATTTGATATTTTAGACATCCTTTTTGCGCTAACTTGCACCAAAATTTATCACGCATCTTTTGGGATTTTAACTTTGTGTCAATTTCACTTATAACCGAAGCTAATGAACAAGCCGTAGGATCATTAGGTGATGTTTTATCCATAAAATACACCACTAAACGCCCATTGTCTGTTCTTTCAAGCTGTTGTAAAGATGAAATCCCCACCTCATTTGCAGAAATTGTGGTAGCTTTTATTTCGAACCAGCAATCAGGAAAAATATAATCTTGATCAGCACCATCTGGGCCAAGCCAACCTAAAATAGATTTTTCTTCACCATATAATTCTATATATTGAGACAGGAAAAGAAGTTCCCCGATCAATCCTTTGATGTCATTATTAGATAACAATGAAACTGAGGCTTTCTGTAAAAGTTTCTGCCATTTCTTATATCTTTCAATTAAGGCGTTTATAGCTCCGGTTTCAAGATCAGAGTTATCCATTAAATCCCAGCATAGCAACATAAACATTTCGCTGAGTGAAAGATATTGCAACGAGAATTGTAAAGAATATACTCCTGAATCTGCATTGATACATTTTGCAGATATAGATTTAGAGTTTGGGATATCATCAATTTTTCCGGTGTTATAGACAACGAAACTGCGTTGTTTAAGATTGTTATAACCTATATGAAACGACAGCGTATGATCACCGGATACAAGAATATAGTTTTCAGCAGTGTTAGTAATTTTGTCCCATTTCTCTTGTAATTCAGGAAACGATATCATCATCCTCATACTCCAAATCATCTTCATCAACATAATTTTTAAGCTCTGTAATGTTGACCATATAATTTGCCACTCTTGTTTCTTGCCCTTTAGGGAAGCCCAGACCTAATGCAAAAATCGGCTTAGGCAAAGATAAGTCACCTTCAGCAGAATTCTCTAAAAGATGAATTATTGCAAGGGGATTTCTTTCTTCAATAAGATACGTAGAATCATTGATTTTTTGTCCTGCCGCTTTTGCTAGATTGCGAAGTCTGGTTATTTCTTCTTTTTCAAGACCGATTTTAGTACATCCGCCGGCTCCGATGCGCACATGATGTCCCGAGACTTTCAGCATATCTTTTGCTGAAATATCTTTTTCAATAATTCTGCTTTCATGATAAGGGTTTATAGTTGTTCCGTCAGATAAGATAAGTTCAGAGCAGTTTTCAGCGCTTCCTTCCGGTATAGAAATATCCCAAAAAGAATATTTCGTATTAGTACCAATATAGTCTGCCAATGCTTTAGATTGGAAGTTTAAGTTCCATGGATGTGTAGTAAAATTTAAAACCAATTGTTGAACCATTTCTTTGGGAACATTTTTCCAAATAAATGCTTTTGTATCTGGATCGTATTTGTATGGTACAGGCAGCTCTTTTATGAAATCTCTGCAAAGTTTTTCATTTGCGTTTAATGCTTCCAAACTATATCTTAAACGCGGAGTTTCTATTAATCTTCCGGAAACTGTAATTGGCTGTTTTATTGCCGTTGCAGAACGCATTTTTGTTCTTGCAGTAACCAAAAGCGCTCCCGGTGCTCTCCGGACTTTAAGTCCGAAATCTTCCGGCGTCATGCCTTGATTTTTCATGGTAATCAATTCATCTTTAAGCTCGTTGATTGCATCTGTAATATAACCATACCAATCAATCGCGTCTTCACCCATCCAAATTTTGAAAAGATCACTGTAATTAGGTCGATAACCAAACCATCTGCCCATCTGCAGAAGGGTATCATACATCATCGTATTTCTATAAAAATAGCTAACGCAAAGACCTTCGAGAGTTAATCCTCTGGAAAGGCTGTTGCCGCCTACGGCTATGACTCTAAGACCGATATCTTTATATTTAGTGTAGTCTAATGATTTAGCCCCTGTCTTTTGATTGACAGCGCGAACTTCAATTCTGCGAATAGAATTAAAAAGAAATTCTTTAACTAAACTGTCCCAGGACAATGTCGAGATTTCTTCCAAATGGTATTTCTGCCATGTTTCAAATAGTTTTTTAAATGAATTAAGTTGCATGATTTTTTCTATCGGTTTTTGTGCATAGTCTTCTATATCTCTGCACAGATCCGCGACGTATGTTTCAACAAAATCAGCAATAACAGTATGCACGTCCGTGTACATACTGACATTAATGAGCATAGATCGATGTTCTTTTGTGTCATTTCTGAAATCAGTTATTGCATTTACTAAAATAAAATAATTTATTGCCTCGTATAAACTGGGGGGTAAATCGCTTAAGGAATCTGCTAAATCTTTTTTATGTTTAAAAACGAAAAAATCTCTTTGTTCTTCATTCATAATAGGTATAAGAGAGGAATTAAACTCCCCCTCAGTGCGCGATTTATCCCCATCATTATCCCAATCGTCAGCATTGCCATTTCCAAAAATTTTATCAGCTCCGATATATAAATCCGGAGAAGGCAAAACTGTAATAAAATGACGAGGAAAGAGGTCTTTGGCATCGTTAAATTCTACGTCCGGATCAATAAATATATTTGCAAATGGAGTTGCCGTAATTCCCAAATAGGATGCTTGCTTGAAGCAGTTTAAGATACTTCGAATCGCTTTGTTGATTGCAGTAGGATCTTTCTCTTCTGAATTAGTATTTACAGAAGCATTATCAGCTTCATCGTCTATAAGCAGGAGAGGATATTCAATCAGCTTATCTTGAAAAGTACTTGTAAGCCAAGAAAGTAAGTTATTTAAAACACTTTTATTTTTTTTGACAACAAAAAGAGCTACTCCTTTAAGATTATCAAGACTTAATCTTAAGGCTTTTAATGTATTTTTATTGAAATCTGTTACACTTGAAGTAAAACATGCAATAGGTTTATCAGCTTTTTCTTTGTTTGCAACTATTCTGCCGACACCGACAGGAACATTTTTCATAATACTATCAGCTTTTTTATCGAGTATAAATTTGCTTTCATTTCCTACAAATTCTGCATCAAGTCGTTCCTGCGTTTGAATTCGCAAATTTTCCATCATACCGGCTAAAATAATTATTACTTTATAGTTAGCGTCTGCTGCTTTGTTACAGATTGCCGTGTATGTAGAGGTTTTACCGGACTGAACATCGCCCAACAAAAGGCCTCTTCGCTGAAAAGGCTCTGTGCTGTTTGGATCACCCAAATCATCCATAATTTCATTCGTTGTTTTGTGTAGCCGATCAATGATATTTCTACTCCAATGTTTCTTATCAATAGAATCCATCGTTTGTATGAGTAAAATACCAGGGTTTATGGTTTGAATCGGCTCCTCTTATGGTGATGGCTTCACCTATCTTATGATAGATTTCTGAATTTAATTTTCGTTTAATTTGATTAAATTCTTCATCTGAAATTGGGTATATAGGAGCAAACAACTCTTTAATTTTAATTGCTTCGGCCTCAATATCATCAACAGAAGGAATGTCTTCCTTAAATTTGGTGTTTATTGCCGCATAAATTTGTCCATAAATCATTTCAGCGTTTTGAGTCATTGTATTTCCCCCTTTTTGATAGCTTTGTCGATTTCTTCAGCAAAATTGCAAAACGGTTCTATTGATTTTAATGTTTCCAGATAAGATTTTCGGTCAACATCTGGGGTCGCCGATAAAATGGATTTTAGTAAGTCAATTATATTTTTTGCATTTGCATCGCTGTCGTTGTATATTTTTTCATCTTCCGTCAGATCAATATACAACTGATTTAACGGTAATGAAAGTGCAATTTGTTTTAGAATGTTTGTCAAATATTTTTCCGATTGCGGATATCGATTTATAAAATCGACCACCATCGGATGTTCATTATTTACTTCATAAAAAACGTTCCCGTCTCTGGTAATTTTTCTATTCCATACATGTACCATTTTATCTGAAATTTCTTTTTTGCCCCGAAATGTCCACGTGCGTCTGCTGCCTTCTGCAATTTTACCTATAATTGTCTTTAAGTTGTTTCTTACCTCTTCTGGCGGAGTGGCTGTTGATTTTTTTATGTCTAATGTCCAAAGATCATCCAGCGAATTGGGAATATCTACTTGAACGCGAGATAACTTTGTTAAATCACCTTGCCTCATCAATCTAAACCATGTTCCCCAAATCAATAACCTCTTATTGCGATATACATAGAATCCTTGCAGTTTCCTTAGTCCGTCTTTGCCTCCCAGCTGAATCAATTCTGCTTTAGTAAGTTTTGATGTATGCGGTAAAATAAAAGGTTTTACCTTGACCTTTTTCCCTCTGACAACAATAATTTCTTCATCCATTAATTGGGTGCTCTTTTTAGTAAGAAACGGGTCGATTGGTTCAATGCTTCGATCATTCATTCTTATATTAAGTTTTATCAGACCGGTTTCTCCGCTGATATATCGATGAAATACAAGAGATAAATGTTCTCGAATAATAGCCATTTTATCTCTGAACACTTTTTCAATCTGGCTTTCTCCTACCGCCAATCTGTCTAAATTCTGCCAAATTATAAGGGTGCCGTGTTCTGCATTTTTGATTTTTTCGTAATTAGGAAATTGTTCTAAAGTTTCTTCATCAAGCAGAATCAGAGACCAGTCTTTGCTTTCATTTGCTATATAATCCAAATTCCATTGACAGCCGTTTGTTTCCCCATTCTGTTTGCTAATGACTGTAAGAATACGGCATTGAGACATTGATGCCATTTTTAAACCAAGTCCGTATCGCCCCAGATCATTCTCATCTCGTACATCAAGCGAGTTTCGGCTGCCATACTTCATTGCATTAATAAGAGTATTCTTGTCCATTCCACAGCCGTTATCAAAAATAGAAATGTATGCTTCTCCAATAGGGAAAAAGTCAATGTCTACACTGGAAGCCTTAGCAACTATACTGTTGTCGATAAGATCTGCTATTGCTGCTTCAATAGAATAACCTATCGCACGAGTAGATTCCATAAGCACTGGTGCATAGGGCGGAAGAGAAATTGTATTCATTTTACTCCTTTTTCTTTCGACAAATGATCTTTAAAAAACGAACCTGCTTAAATTATAATAGCATCAACACATCCGCAGCATTCGTATCCGGTTTGACTTTGGACATGATTTTGACAATTTCCCCCTGTTCATCGATGAGAAAAGTTGTGCGAACAACGCCCATACTTGTCTTTCCATATAGTTTTTTCTCCTGCCATACACCGTATGCTTGGATTGCCAGCAACTCAGGATCGGAAAGCAGAATAAACGGTAAATCGTATTTTTCTGCAAATTTTTCATGCGAAGAGACACTGTCTTTGCTGATTCCAACAACGACGGCGTTTTTCTTTTCAAATTCACTGTATGCTGTCGCAAAGGCACACGCCTGACGCGTACATCCTGGCGTATTGTCTTTGGGGTAAAAGTAGAGAACTACTTTTTGGCCTAAAAAATCGGAAAGAGAAACCAGTTTTCCGTCTTTATCTGCGAGGGTGAATTCAGGTGCTTGCATCCCTTCTTTTAACACAATTCATTTCTCCTATATCAAAATATTTGCGTTATTTTCATTATATCAGACTTTGATCATAAATGCAATATTTTCAGTAAAAATAGTAAGTTCTTATATGTTTTCTTGGCTATTTCCCTGTATTATTTTCGCAAAAATAAACATCCACCGGCATAGCCGGTGGTTTTTCATTTTCGGGCAATTAGCCCTAATATTACCAGCGGCGCGCAAGCCGCGCTTATGACGACCTGGCAGTCATGCGATTGTTACTTGCCGCCCGTTAACGGGCATTCCCTGTGCTTAACTTTCTTCTCCTATGCCTTTGCCCCCTCTTTTTTGTTCCTTATTTTTATTTTTCCGTTTATTTTTCTATCCTTGCTTTTTCTTCTCTTTTTGCCTTATTTCTTATTGCCTTTCCTTTTGCTCTTTTTTGTTCATCGGCAAACCCTCTCTTGAACCCGCGGACTATCCGCGGGTTTTCTTATACAAAAAAGCCGAGCAGGTCAATACGACCTACTCGGCTTTCCTGATAAGAGATATTCATATTTTCAGCGATAATTTTTCCCGTTGACTTCCGCGAGCGCTGTGCCAAACTCCCTGCACGAAACG
>ERZ1643246.4410-NODE-4410-length-11142-cov-3.268693_pt1 | contig 11142 bp, 11 predicted proteins | sample MGYA00579265_ERZ1643246 | MGnify/ENA primary metagenome ERZ1643246 (study PRJEB29033, sample SAMEA4952261) | chicken gut metagenome | biome: Broiler Chicken; feature: Gastrointestinal Tract; material: Caecum | place: Ireland | collected 2018 | study: Broiler...
GAGACTGGCCAAGGCAGAGGCCTACGGACCCATGACACAGGGTATCGCGGCTCCTGTAAACGACCTGTCCAGAGGCTGCTCCGCAGAGGATATCGTGGGTGTGGTAGCCATCACAGCTGTGCAGGCCCAGAACCAGTAGAGCTGACAATCTGAGAGAAAGTATACGAAAAATTCCGGAGGAGAAAAGAAGATGAATGTATTAGTAGTAAACTGTGGAAGTTCTTCCCTGAAATTCCAGCTGATCAATTACGATAACAGAGAGGTCATGGCAAAGGGTATCTGCGAGCGCATCGGCATTGACGGACGCCTTGTGTATGAGCCGGAGGGCGGCGAGAAGGAAGTGACCGAGGCGGCTATGCCGGATCACACAACAGCCATCCAGATGGTGCTGGACGCCCTTGTGAACGAGAAGACAGGCGTCATCAAATCCCTGGAGGAGATCGACGCCATCGGACACCGGGTACTCCACGGCGGCATGAAGATCACCAACTCTGTCATCATCGACGACGAGGTTATCAAGGTCATCGAGGACTGCGCGGACTTGGGACCGCTCCACAATCCCGCCAACCTGATGGGGATCAACGCCTGCATGAAGCTGATGCCGGGCGTTCCCAATGTGGCTGTCTTTGACACCGCCTTCCATCAGACCATGCCTCCGAAGGCTTATATGTACGGAATTCCGAAGGAATACTATGAGAAGTATGCCATCCGCAAGTACGGCTTCCACGGCACATCACACAAATACGTGTCTGCCCGGACAGCCGCCTTCCTCGGCAAGGACATGAAGGATCTGAAGATCATTGTGTGCCATATGGGCAACGGCGCTTCCCTGTCCGCTGTGAAGGACGGGAAATGTGTGGACACTTCCATGGGACTGACACCTCTCGAGGGCGTGATCATGGGTACCAGGTCCGGTGACATTGACCCGGCCTTTGTAGAGTACCTGTGCAATAAAGAGAACCTGTCTGTGTCTGAAGTGCTCAATATTCTCAACAAGAAGTCCGGTATGCTGGGAATGACAGGCATCTCCAGCGACTACCGCGATGTGTCCGCCGCCGCTGAAGCGGGCAACCAGGACGCCATCAACTGCCTGGAGGCCTACGCCTACCGCATCATCAAGTACATCGGCTCCTACATCGCAGCCATGGGCGGCGTGGACGTGATCACCTTCACGGCAGGTCTCGGCGAGAACGCCATCCCGCTGAGAAAGACAATCTGCGAGGCCTTTAATTTCATGGGACTCGTGTTTGATGATGAGGCAAACAACAGCCGCGGCAAAGAGGTGATCATCACAAAGCCGGAGTCCAAGATCACAGCCTGCGTCATTCCGACCAACGAGGAGATCGCAATCTGTGAAGAAACCGTAGAACTGGTAAAGAAAAACCTTGACAAATAATGGTTGAAAAGATATACTTTATAAAGTGTGGTTAGGAGAGCGTTATGCTGATTGAACTGACAAAGGTTTTAGAGCAGGATGACAAGGTCATCCGGCAGGAAGCACACCTTGAGATGCAGGACATGAGAGTGTCCGGCAGGAAGTACCGGCTCGAGGAGCTGGAGACACCTGTGTTTGAGATCACCAATCTCGGAAAGAAGCAGGTGCAGGTGAAGGGCAGTGCCAAGATAAAGACCGTCGTCCCGTGCGACAGATGCCTGGAGGATGTGGAGCAGATCTTTGATCTCGCCTTTGAGCGGAAGGTAGATATGAAGCTCGACGAGGAAGGGCGCAGACAGTCCGACGAGGAGTACAGCTTCATGGACGGAACCTGTCTCGACACGGATGTGCTGATACGCAACGAGCTCCTGGTCAACTGGCCAATTCGGGTGCTGTGCAGGGAAGACTGCAAAGGTCTGTGCAGCATTTGTGGTGCTAATCTCAATCATGGTGAATGTGGCTGTGACAGAGAGGTATTAGACCCGAGGATGGCAGCCTTTCAAGATATATTCAGCAAGTTTAAGGAGGTGTAAAGTATGTCCATCTGTCCAAAGAATAAAACATCAAAAGCCAGAAGAGATAAAAGAAGAGCTAACTGGAAAATGAGCGCACCGAACCTGGTAAGATGCAGCAAGTGCGGCGAGCTGATGATGCCCCACAGAGTATGCAAGGCATGCGGTTCCTACAACAAGAGGGAGATCATCGCTCAGGACTAATTACAGCTTAGTGAAATGAAGGAGATCAGTAATGGTCTCCTTTATTTTTTTGCGTTTTGTGACTGAAAATGATTGACAATGACCGATATTGAGCGTATTATAGGGGTAAAGATGAATGAAAATGATTGAAACGTGATTGAAAATGACTGAGACGGAGAGGAAGGAACGCATATGCTGGCAGAAGAGAGAATGAACGAGATACTGGCCATCGTGGGCGACAGGGGGACTGTGACCGTGCAGGAGCTGACCCGGATCCTTGACACCTCCGAGTCCACCATACGCCGTGACCTGACGGAGCTTCACAGGCGGGGCAGCCTGGTGAAGGTCCACGGGGGAGCGGCCGCTGTGGGACTTAAGAGTATGACCAAGGATCCCTCCCTGAGCCTTCGGCAGGAGCTGCACAGGGAGGAGAAGGCGAAGATCGCCGCCAGGGCTGCCCGGCTGGTGGAACCGGGAGATTTCATCTACGTGGACGCAGGAACCACCACGGAGCTCTTCGCGGGGAGGATCAGGGGCAGGGACGTAGTCTGCGTCACCAACGCCATCAGCCATGCCAGAGAGCTGATGAAGCAGGGGGCCCGGGTCTTCCTTCTCGGAGGGGAGCTGAAGGCGGTGACAGAGGCCATCGTGGGAGCCGAGGCCGTGGAGTGCCTGAAAAAGTATAATTTTACAAAAGGATTTTTCGGAGCAAACGGGATCGACCGGGAGAGAGGGCTGACCACTCCGGACCTGACAGAGGCCTTGGTGAAGGCGGAGGCCTTCCGCAGGTGCAAAGAGCGCTATGTGCTGGCGGACAGCTCCAAGCTGGGACAGATATCCGGCGTCACCTTCGGGGAGGCGGATGAGGGGATCATCCTGACGGCCAGCGCCGCGGGAACTGAGTTTGAAGGCAGAGAAAATATCATGGAGGTGGAATAGACAATGATCTACACAGTCACATTTAACCCGTCCCTGGACTATGTGATCTCCCTGGATAAACTTGAGAAGGGGCAGATCAACCGGACCAGGCAGGAGCATATTTACCCGGGAGGAAAGGGCATCAACGTGTCCGTCATCCTCTCCAATCTGGGGTACAGCAGCGTTGCCCTTGGCTTTGAGGCGGGATTTACCGGGAAGACGCTGCGGGAGCTGCTGGATCAGTTCGGATGCCAGACAGATTTCATCCACCTGGATGAGGGGATGACAAGGATCAATGTAAAGATCAACGCGGGGGAGGAGACAGAGATCAACGGCCAGGGCCCCGCCATCCCGGAGAGGGCGGTGGAGGAGCTCTACGGAAAGCTGGACGCGCTGCAGGCGGGGGACTACCTCGTGCTGGCGGGCAGTATTCCGGACTGCCTCCCCTCAGACATGTATGAGCGCATACTGGAGCGCCTGGAGGGAAGGGGCATCCACTACATCGTGGACGCCACAAAGGACCTGCTCCTGAATGTGCTGAAGTACCACCCCTTCCTGATCAAGCCGAACCAGCACGAGCTGGGCGACATGTTCGGAAGGACACTGACCACGGAGGAGGAGATCATCGCCCACGCCAGACTCCTCCAGGAGATGGGAGCCCGCCATGTGCTGGTGTCCATGGCGGGGGACGGAGCCATCCTGGTGCCCGAGGACGGGGAGGTGATCCGGGAGCGGCCGCCAAAGGGAGAGGTGAAAAACTCTGTGGGGGCCGGGGACTCCATGGTGGCCGGCTTCCTGGCCGGATATCTGGGCACGGGAAGCTGCGAAAAGGCCTTCCGCCTGGGCCAGGCGGCCGGTAGCGCGACAGCCTTTGACTACTGGCTGGCGGACAGAGCCAGCATCGTATCCCTTTTGGGAGAACCAGCGGACAGCTATGGACTGTAGAGGAGTGTGGAAAAGATGAAGATTACAGATTTACTGAAAAAAGAGAGCATAGAGCTGAACGGAAACGTGCAGACAAAGGAGGAGGCCATCAACCAGATGGTGTCCCTCATGGTAAAGGGTGGAAATATCCAGGACGTGGAGACCTACCGGAAGGGCGTTTTTGCCAGAGAGAAGGAGGGCACCACAGGCATCGGCGAGGGGATTGCCATTCCCCACGCGAAATCGGACGCGGTGAAAGCCCCCGGCCTGGCCGCCATGGTAGTACCGCAGGGCGTGGACTATGAGGCGCTGGACGATGAGCCGGTACACCTGATCTTTCTCATAGCCGCCCCCAACACAAAGGACAACGTGCATCTGGACGTGCTCAGCAGGCTGTCTACCCTCCTCATGGACGACAGCTTCCGAGAAAATCTTTTAAAGGCGGAGACGCCGGAGGAATTCCTGGGCTATGTGGACCAGGCGGAGAAGGAAAAGTTTGCCGAGGAGGAGAGAAAGGCGAAGGAAGAGGAGGAGACGGCAAGGACCACCGGCTTCCAGATCCTGGCTGTCACCGCCTGTCCCACAGGCATCGCCCACACCTACATGGCGGCGGAGAGCCTGGAGAAGAAGGCGAAGGAGATGGGCTGCACCATCAAGGTGGAGACCAACGGCTCCGGCGGTGACAAGAATGTGCTGACAGCGGAGGAGATCGCTGCCTGCCAGTGCATCATCGTGGCTGCGGACAAGGAGGTGCGGATGGCCCGCTTTGACGGGAAGCCGGTCCTTGTGACCAAGGTGGCGGACGGCATCAACAAGCCGGAGGAACTGATCAGCAGAGCTCTCAGCGGATCCGTCCCCGTGTACCACAGCAAGGGAGGAGAGGAGGAGACCTCCTCTGTAGAGGGCGAGAGCCTGGGAAGAAAAATTTATAAAAGCCTGATGAACGGCGTTTCCCACATGCTGCCCTTTGTCATCGGCGGAGGCATCCTCATTGCCCTCTCCTACCTGGTGGACGGGGCGAACGCCGGTACGGCGGACTTCGGAAACGGCACCCCGCTGGCCCATTTTCTGAACCTGGCGGGCAACACCTCCTTCAGCATGATGTTCCCCATCCTGGCCGGGTTTATCGCCATGGCGGTGGGAGACAGACCGGCTCTGATGCCGGGTATCGTGGCAGGTCTTCTTGCAAAGGCCGGAACCTCTGTCTTCCTTCCGGAAGACCAGTGGATCGCCTCCGGATTTTTCGGGGCCCTGGCAGGCGGCTTCATTGCCGGCTACCTGATGGTCCTGATCAAGAAGCTGCTGGAGAAGCTGCCCAAACCCCTGGAGGGAACGAAGCCGGTCCTTCTCTATCCGTTCCTGGGGCTTCTCGGCATCAGCGCCATCATGATCTTCCTCATCAACCCGCCTCTTGGAGCCTTCAACACCTGGCTCAACAACAGCCTGGCGGGGATGGGAGAGTCCAGCGGCTTTGGCGGCCCCTTCAACAAGGCGGCCTACGTGTTCGGGACAGCCTCCATCGCGTCAGGACAGTTTGACATCATGGCGGCTGTCATGATCGGCGGCATGACCCCGCCTATCGGCATCGCCCTGGCAACCACCTTTTTCAAGAACCGGTTTACAAAGAGTGAGCGGCAGACAACCGTCACCAATTACATCATGGGACTGTCCTTTATCACAGAGGGGGCTATCCCCTTCGCCGCGTCAGATCCCTTAAGGATCATCCCTCCCTGCGTGGTGGGCTCAGCGGTGGCGGGAGCTCTGTCCATGGCCTTTGGCTGCGGATCAAGGGCGCCCCACGGCGGACTCTTTGTCATCGGTATCATCGAGAACGCGCCCATGTTCCTGGTGGCTCTGGTGGCCGGAGCCGTCGTCACCATGATCGGCATCGTGCTTCTGAAGAGGCCGCTGAAGGAGGAGGCGTAGCCGCGTTGCAGGAAAATTTTTAAAAATCCCCTTTTGAAAATTCGGGAAAATTTCATTATAATATAAGTACAACGAGTGGCTTTCAGGCGTAATTCCAGTTGCGCCTGAGGGCCACTCGTCATTTTCAGAAAGAGAGGTAGGACAAGTGAAACGAGTAAAAGCCGCCTGCATCTGTCAGACACTTCACTTCATGCTTATGGTGAAGATCATCAAGCAGTACAATTCCAGCCCGGTTGGAAATTATCTGGACTAAGTGAAAAACCTCTTTCTTTTTTGCGAGTTAAACTGCTAAATTGTTTGAAATTCCACGAAAGTAGTGTATAATAAAATCAGAATACGTGAAAATTCTAACCAACAGCAAAAGCAAGAAAGAAAGAGGGTTCCATCATGGGAAGATATTATCGGTTAACAAAAAAGATCTCGGACGAGATGGCGCAGGAAATCCTGAAAGAGCTGCAGGAGCTTGAGAATGTAAAAAGCGTAGGCTTTTCAGAGGACCTGTCATTGCTGAAGGTTGAGACAAAGAACGGTCTGTTCCCTGAAGTTATGAACCGGGCAGTCAACATCTGCCGGCGCATAGGAGGAGGCTGTGACCTGAGCTTTGCCGGATTTGTCTGCTAGGGAGCCTGAAGGATCGATTTGCAAAGTGAAAACGGTTGAAACCGAAATAGGATTGCGCCTGGTGCGCAATCTCTTTTATAACCAAAATGTTATAGTATGAAGTATACAGATAACAATTTGAGTGGTTCCGCTTCGCGGAAAATACAGACAAGGCGGGAGGACAGGATATGGACAGCGCATGTGTATCTGAAAGGACCAGGACAATTCTCTGGCCCGATTTTGCGGCCCACTTTAAGAGCGCCACAAGCCGGGCTTCCTACTGGAGCGACCTGTGCGAGTTTTCCAGGATTGCCGGAAAGGACATCACGGAGGCCGGTGCGGCGGATGTACAGAGATACTACGACATCATGGCGGAGAAGACGAGGAGGGGAGAGCTGCAGCCCGGGACACCGGCGAAGAAGTTCCGGGAGCTCCACTCCATTGCGGATTTTCTCAGCCGGGAGAGGGAGCGGTACGGCCTGCCGGAGACCTTTCAGGACTATTTCTATCCCTACCTGCCGCGCCTGGCCAGGCAGGAGAAATACGCCCGGGTCATCCCGGTGGAGGATGTGGACAGGCTTTTTAAAGCCGCGGAAGAAGACCGGATGGCCTACACCATTTTTGTGCTCATGTACCGAGTGGGGCTCTCCTCCACAGAGATATGCGGCCTCTCCCCGGGGGAGAACGGAGCCTTTGTGGAGCCGGAGGGGAGGCGCAGCGGTGTGTATGTCCCCGACGACGCCCTGGCCGTGCTGGAGAGCTACATGGGGCAGAGGGGAGAGCGGCCCTTCCTCTTCTATAACAGGAGGGGCGGCCGGCTGAACACCATGTATATTTCCAGACTTATGAAAAAGTACACTGCCCTTGCGGGCATACCGTCCTACAGCAGCCAGATGCTGCGCAGCGCCTGCGCCTACAATCTGTTTTCCTACGAGGCCAGCCCCGGGCAGGTGGCGGCCCAGCTGGGGACGACGGACACCGGGTGGAACGGCCTCTGTAGGTCTTTTTCCCTTTCCGCGAACATCCCGTAAACAAATTATTGATTTTTGGGATAATGTCTAGTAGAATATTTCTAGTAGTTATGGAGGAAAGAAAAATGACAGAACTTACAAAAATTGCCCTTGACGCCATGGGCGGTGACAACGCCCCGGTGGAGATGGTCAAGGGCGCGGTTGATGCCCTCTCCAGGGAGAAGAGCATCAAGGTGTATCTTGTAGGACAGGAAGAGGTTGTCAGGAAAGAGCTGGAAAAATATACGTTTGACAGCGACAGGATAGAGATTGTGAATGCCACAGAGGTTATCGAGACGGCAGAGCCCCCGGTCAACGCTATCCGGAAAAAGAAGGACTCATCCATTGTGGTGGGCATGAAGATGGTCAGATCCGGCGATGCCGACGCCTTCGTGTCGGCCGGCAGCTCAGGAGCTGTGCTGGTGGGAGGACAGACCATAGTGGGAAGGATCAAGGGAGTGGAGCGGCCGCCCCTTGCACCCCTCATCCCCACGGAGAAGGGAGTCTCCCTTCTGATCGACTGCGGCGCCAACGTGGATGCCCGCCCTTCTCATCTGGTCCAGTTTGCCAAGATGGGCTCTATCTATATGGAGCATGTGATGGGCGTGAAGAACCCCAAGGTTGCCATCGTCAATATCGGAGCTGAGGAGGAGAAGGGCAATGCCCTGGTGAAGGAGACCTTCCCCCTCCTGAAGGCGGCAAAGGGCATCAACTTTACCGGAAGCATAGAGGCAAGGGAAATTCCCCACGGCCAGGCGGACGTCATCGTCTGCGAGGCCTTTGCCGGGAACATTATCCTGAAGCTGTTCGAGGGTGTGGGAGCTGTGCTGATCAGCAAGGTGAAGGAGGGCATGATGAGCAGCCTCCGCAGCAAGATCGGCGCCCTTCTGGTGAAGCCGGCCCTCAAGGAGACGCTGAAGGGCTTTGACACGAGCGAGTACGGCGGAGCGCCGCTGCTTGGGCTGAAGGGGCTCGTGGTGAAGACCCATGGAAGCTCAAAGGCGAGAGAGGTATCCAACTCCATCCTCCAGTGCCTGACCTTCCGGGAGCAGAGGATCAATGAGAAGATCCAGGAGTGTATTCAGGCGGATGACTCGTCCGATGAATAGATATAAAGCAATATAAAGGAGATGAAGAAAATGGAATTTGAAAAATTACAGGAAATTATCGCTGATGTACTTAATGTGAACGCAGATGAGATCACAATGGAGACAAAGTTTGTGGATGACCTGGGAGCGGACTCCCTGGATATTTTCCAGATCATCATGGGGATTGAGGAAGCATTTGACATTGAGATCGACAATGATGACGCAGAGAAGATCGTGACAGTGGGAGACGCTGTAGAGCAGATCAAAAACGCAACAAACTAGGCAGAAAGGAGAAAAAGCCCGGATGCGGGCTTTTTCTTTTATGAGGGTTTATATGAGTCGGAAATTAAAAGAGCTGGAAGAGCAGATCGGATACACATTCCAGGATCCCAGGCTCCTCCGGCGGGCCATGATGCACAGCTCCTATGTGAATGAGAAGCATCTGCCCAAGTACGAGTGCAATGAGAGACTGGAATTCCTGGGGGACGCGGTCCTGGAGCTGGTGTCCAGCGAATTTTTGTTTCACGAAAATGAAAGGATGCCTGAGGGAGAGCTGACGAAGACAAGGGCGGCTATGGTCTGCGAGCAGGCGCTTGCCTTCTGCGCGCGCCAGATCCATCTGGGCGAGTATCTTCTCCTTGGAAAAGGGGAGGACATGACAGGCGGAAGAAAGAGGGACTCTGTCACATCGGACGCCATGGAGGCGCTGATCGGAGCCATCTATTCAGACGGTGGTTTTGCTAGTGCAAAAGAGTTTATACACAGGTTTGTTCTGAACGACCTGGAGCACAAGAAGCTCTTTTATGATAGCAAGACTATCCTGCAGGAGCTGGTGCAGGCCGCCTTTGAGCAGCCGGTGGCCTATGAGATCACCGGGGAGGAGGGGCCGGACCACGACAAGACCTTCCATGTGGAGGTCCACATCGGGGAGGAGGTCTACGGCGCCGGAAGCGGGAGGACCAAGAAGGCGGCCGAGCAGGAGGCGGCCTACAGGACTATCCTGCTCCTGCACAAAAGGAATATAAAGTAGGTGTTACATGTATTTAAAAAGTATCGAGATACAGGGCTTTAAATCGTTTGCAAACAAGATCGTATTCGATTTTCATAACGGGATTACCGGGATCGTGGGCCCCAACGGAAGCGGGAAGAGCAATGTGGCGGACGCTGTGCGCTGGGTTCTTGGCGAGCAGCGCGTCAAGCAGCTGCGCGGCGGCAGTATGCAGGATGTCATCTTCTCCGGGACGGAGAACCGCAGGCCTTTAAGCTACGCCTCCGTGGCCATTACCCTGGACAATTCGGATCATCAGCTCCCTGTGGACTACGAGGAGGTCACGGTCACAAGAAAGCTGTATCGGTCCGGGGAGAGCGAGTATCTCCTGAACGGCAGTCCCTGCCGTCTGAAGGACATCAATGAGCTGTTCTACGACACCGGCATCGGCAAGGAGGGCTACTCCATCATCGGGCAGGGCCAGATCGACAAGATCCTAAGCGGCAAGCCGGAGGACAGAAGAGAGCTCTTCGACGAGGCGGCGGGCATTGTGAAGTTCAAGCGCAGAAAGAATATGTCCGTCAAGAAGCTGGAGGATGAGAGGCAGAACCTTCTCAGGGTAAACGATATCCTCGCCGAGCTGGAGAGGCAGATCGGCCCCTTAAAAAAGCAGGCCGAGGTGGCAAGGGAGTATCTGCAGAAGAAGGAGCAGCTGAAGACATTTGACATCAACATGTTTCTTCTGGAGACAGAGCGCCTGAAGGAGCAGATCAGCGAGACTGAAAAAAAGCTGTCTGTTTCCAGGGAGGAGCTTCAGGAGGCGGACGCTTCCTACAGCGCCATGAAGGAGGAGTACGAGTCCATCGAGGCCCAGGTGGACGAGATCGACGACTCTATCGAGAAGGCCAAGGGCCAGTTAAATGAGACCAATCTCCTGAAGCAGCAGCTGGAGAACCAGATTGAGCTCTTAAAGGAGCAGATCAACAGCGCCCGGATGACGGACGAGCATTTCGGACAGCGCTACCAGACCATTCAGCATGAGATCCAGGAGAGAAAGGATCAGCTCCTTCAGTTCCAGAAGGAGAAGGAGGAGATTGCCGGGGAGCTGCGGGACAAATCCGCGGCCAGAGAAAGGGCCAGGGAGCGTCTCATCGAGGTGCAGAGCCGCATCGCCGGACTGACGGACCAGGTGGAGAAGAGCAAGAATGACATCATAGAGATCCTCAACAGCAGAGCCTCCACCCAGGCCAAGATCCAGCGCTACGATACCATGATGGAGCAGATCCAGGTGCGCAAATCCCAGATGAACCAGCGGCTCATCAGGGCCAGGAGCGAGGCTGAGGAAGAGCAGAGGAACGCGCAGGAGCACAGGGAAAAGCTGGAGGAGATCTCGGAGAAGATCCGAGGACTTTCCGATGAGAACAAGGCCTGTGAGCAGAAGATAGAGAGACTGCAAAGGGAGCTCTCCGGACAGACGGAGAAGCTGCGGGTGGGGCAGACCGCCTACCACAGGGAGGAGTCCCGCCTGGAGTCCCTGAAAAATATCACCGAGCGGTAT